>Ga0209816_1003713_pt1 | contig 10388 bp, 9 predicted proteins | sample CoawatmetaG01DNA_FD_187509 | JGI IMG/M metagenome (GOLD analysis project Ga0209816, IMG submission 187509) | Marine microbial communities from the West Antarctic Peninsula - Coastal water metaG017-DNA (SPAdes) (version 2) | ecosystem: Environmental > Aquatic > Marine > Coastal ... | reverse complement strand
AGCATACCGCCACTGTTCTCATAATCAATATCTGCTCCGCTATCATCAATAGTCTCTTCAATAGAGAACATTAGGTCATCGACAATTTGATTAAACTCTGCTTCATTCATTGTTATTCTTCCATACTTATTTTTTGCGGTAAAAGGTGCAGTATAATTGTTTGGTCGTAATCTGCCACTACCGTTATACTTCGTCCCTATCATTAGGAATAAAAACATGAAAAGACATATCGCTGGGCTATTGGCAATATTGTGTCTTGTTGCGATTGGTGGGTGTGGTAATAGTGGTGAACTTTATCTCCCTAAGGACACCGCTGAAACCTTTACAGCCGACTCTCAATTTAGAGACAATTAAACGCTTATGCACACAACTATCAGCCGGCAGAATGGCGATCTATTTATGGAAAAGATTGCTCTCTCAGATATTACTCACCAGTTCGGTACGCCTTGCTATGTTTATAGTAAGGCTGCGATTGAGCGCAACTATGAATCCTACGTAACAGCATTAGGTAAGCAGCCTCACTTGGTTTGTTATGCAGTTAAATCTAATTCGAATATTGCCGTATTACAGACTCTCGCGGCTCTAGGTGCCGGCTTTGATATAGTGTCCGTTGGGGAGCTTGAGCGAGTACTAATGGCGGGTGGAGATCCCAGTAAGGTAGTATTTTCGGGTCTTGGTAAGACCCGTCAGGAAATGCGTCGGGCCTTGGAGATTGGTATTCACTGCTTTAATGTGGAGTCTGAGTCTGAGCTAGAATTACTCAACAAAATAGCCTCGGAACTGTCAATGATAGCCCCTGTGTCAATTCGGGTGAATCCAGATGTTAATGCCAACACTCATCCCTATATCTCCACAGGATTAAAAGAAGATAAATTCGGTGTTGATATTAATAATGCCTTGGCTGTTTATCAGCATGCCTCCCTAATGGATAACATCCACCTTATTGGTATCGATTGTCATATTGGCTCGCAGTTGACCGAGGTAGCCCCGTTTGTTGATGCTATGGATAGACTTCTGATACTGGTTGATCAACTAGGGGCCTTAAAAATAAGCCTTAATCATATTGATATTGGTGGCGGCTTGGGCGTGCGATATCGAGATGAATCTATTCAATCTGTCGATGACTACATGAGCGAATTATTGCCAAGACTGGCACAACGCAGTGAAACATTAATTTTAGAGCCAGGCCGTTCGATAACCGCAAATGCTGGCGTGTTGCTCACTGAAGTGCAATTTATCAAGTCCAATGATCATAAAAACTTTGTCATCGTCGATGCCGCAATGAACGATATGTTAAGGCCATCATTGTATCAAGCATGGATGGATATACAGCCTATCTCAGACAGTAGCGATCTAGATGAGAAGATTTATGATGTCGTTGGGCCTGTCTGCGAAAGCGGCGACTTTTTAGGTAAAGAGCGCCCACTTAAAGTAAAAGAAGGTGATCACCTGTGTCTATTCTCTGCAGGGTCCTATGGATTTGTAATGAGTTCAAACTACAACAGCCGTCCGCGAGCTCCAGAGATCATGGTCGATGAAGATAGTGTTTATCTAATTCGTCAGCGAGAAACTATTCAGGACCTAACTAGAGGAGAGCAGCTTTTGCCGGTCAATTGATCGTCTAATAGCTAAACATTATTATGTGGGTGAAGTTCACTAAGATGCATGGCCTGGGTAATGACTTTGTCGTCATTGATGCTGTGACACAAAACGTCAGCCTCTCAGCAGCGGCAGTGAGGCGTATCGCCGATCGACATTTAGGTATCGGCTGTGACCAACTACTTATTGTGGAGCCCCCTTCAAGTGCCGATATAGATTTTAACTACAGAATATTTAATAGTGACGGAAGTGAAGTTGAGCAATGTGGTAACGGAGCTCGCTGTTTAGCTCGGTTTGTAAGAGATCGTAAGTTGTCTGGCAAAGAATCCTTTCGCGTAAAAACGACGAATCGCATCATCTGCCTTAGTATCAATAAAGACAATACAATTTCAGTCGATATGGGTATTCCAGGGTTTGAACCTAAAGACTTACCATTTGAAGCTGAATGTAGAGCAGAAAGCTACTCAATTGACTTAGGCGATCAGTCGGTTTTGATTGCCGCAATCTCCATGGGTAATCCTCATGCAGTAATGTTTGTCGAGGATATAGATTCGGTGCCAGTCAGCAAGATTGGACCGCAACTAGAAAAGCATCGCCGCTTCCCCAATAAAGTGAATGTTGGTTTTGTACAAGTAATGAATCGTCGGCATCTTAAACTGCGAGTCCATGAACGCGGTTCAGGGGAGACCCGAGCCTGCGGTTCTGGCGCATGCGCGGCCGCAGTAGCAACGATTCAAAAAGGACTGGTAGATTCTCCGGTCACCGTCGGACTCACCGGGGGAAATCTAACAATTCATTGGCTAGGTGAGGGCCATCCACTTATTATGAGTGGAGCGGCGATCACCAGCTTTCATGGACAAATCAAATTATGAGTAACGATAAATCAACCGATATCAGTGTTAAACAAGTCCGGAGTTTTCTTCGCGACCATCCAGCATTTTTAGATGAGAACCCGGATATTCTAGAAACCATGATAGTCCCTCACAAGCCAGAGGGTGCAGTATCTCTTGTTGAACGGCAACTATCGGTGTTGCGAGATCGTAACAAAGAAATGCGTGCGCAGCTAGATAGCCTTTACACCATTGCTAACGATAATGAAGCCATGTTTGAAAGGACCAACCGCCTAGTCGCCAAACTCCTTAAAGCCAACAATCTAAGCGAACTCGTGCAGTCCCTTTATGATAGCTTGGAAAAGGATTATGGTATCGAAGCTTATAGCTTGACGCTGCTTGGCACTTTGGAGGACCTCCCAAAGAGTTTGGCGAAAATTTCTTCGCAAGACAAAGCTAAGCAAGAAATTCCCTCAGTATTAAGCGGTGTCCGCGCTAGCTGCGGTCGTCTAAGTGCATCAGAAATGAATTTTCTATTTGATGATAGCCTGAACATTTTAGGATCTGCCGCGGCAGTAATATTACGTAATGAAGGTAATTTGGCAATCTTGGCACTTGGCAACAGTGAATCGACTTATTATACTGAAGATATGGGCACAATCTTCCTCGACTATATTGCTGAAATAATGAGTCTACTACTACCACATCATTTATATGCTAAAAAACTCGACATAGAGTAATTAACGCGTTTTAGGCGCCTTTTTTTTAGCAGTCTTTTTTATGCCTGATCTACGTTTTTTACTGGCATTTGCTTGGTCGCCATTGCCTGCCCCTTTTTTCTTGGCTGGCTTATTTCGAGCATCGCGCTTACCGCCGTGACCAGAGGAAGGGCCGGAGCTAGAGGATCCCTTGCGTTTCTTAGTATTTCTATCTCCACTAGGCTGTTCAGCACTTTGATCGGTATCATCAACTAATTCAAAATCAATTTTACGCTCTTCTAAATTAACTCTCATCAAACCTACTGTTAATTTTTGCCCTAGACGAAAAACTCTACCCGTACGCTCTCCAATCATGCGGTGCTGTGAGGCTTCATGATAATAGTAATCTTTTGGCAGACCAGTGACATGTATTAAACCTTCAACATACAGATCATCAAGCATCACAAATAATCCAAACCCAGTTACAGCAGTCACTACACCCGTATATTTCTCACCCACACGATCCATGAGATATTCACATTTTAACCAATTAACCACATCTCTTGTGGCCTCATCAGCGCGTCGCTCAGTAACCGAAAGATGCTCACCCGTAGCCTCCAATTGCTCCTCTTCATAGGGATAAATAATGTTAGTTGGCAGAGACTTCGCGCCATCAACCCTGTGAACATTGGAGACCTTTTTACTTCCTCTAATTAAGCTTCTAATCGCACGATGCACCAGTAAATCTGCATAACGTCGAATAGGCGAGGTAAAATGCGTATACGCTTCAAATGCGAGCCCAAAGTGTCCTAAATTTTCCGGTTGGTAAACTGCCTGACTCATAGAACGCAACATTACTGACTGAATAACCGCAGCGTCATCACGATGTTTACTTGCGCGCAAGACGCGCTGGTAATCTTCAGGTTGCGGGTCTTCGCCACCCCCTAGCCCCATTCCTAGTTCGGCGAGAAACTCTCTGACCGACCCCAGCCGGTCCTCGCTCGGTCCCTCATGCACTCTATATAAAGCAGGGATCTTTATTTTCTCAAGAAACATAGCAGAGCACACATTCGCACAAAGCATACATTCTTCTATTAATCGGTGCGCTGCAGTCCGTTCAACCGGAATGATCTGACTAATTTTCCTCTGCCCATCGAATAAAATTCGTGTTTCCTGAGAATCAAAGTCTATTGCTCCGCGCTTTGCTCTACATTTGTTTAATACTTGGTATAAATCATTGAGATCGTCAATATGGGGCACAATTGCAGCAAACTGCTTGCGGATACCCGACTTATTTCCCTCATCTTGCTGACTGATAATTTGCGCAACCTGGGAATAAGTCATGCGGGCATGAGAATGCATGACTGCTTCGGAAAATTGATAGCGCGTAATGTTACCCTCGGCACTAATATGCATTTCACAAACCATACAGAGTCGATCTTCCGCAGGATTTAAAGAGCAGAGCCCATTAGATAGTTTCTCCGGTAGCATTGGCACGACATGGTTAGGGAAATATACTGAGTTCCCTCTCTCAAACGCTTCCTGATCTAATGCTGACCCGACTGTAACGTAGTGAGATACATCAGCGATTGCTACCAGCAATCGCCACCCACCACGAGGTTTTGCTTGACAGAAAACTGCGTCGTCAAAGTCTCTGGCATCTTCTCCATCAATGGTAATTAGAGGCGTACCTCTTAAATCAATACGATGTTGTGTATCTGTAACCTCGTCTGGAATCTCAGCAGACTCTGCTTGAACTAAGGTACTCCACTGGTAGGGAATTCCATAATTACGGATCGACATCTCAACCTCTAACCCAGGATCAAGATGATCACCCAGTATCTCAGTAATCGCTCCGACCGGCAGATTACTTCGCGACGGCGGTTCCAACACATCAACAACAACAATTTGGCCCGCCTTAGCGTGCCCAGATTTGTCGGCAGGTATTAGAATGTCTTGGCTAATTCGAGGATTGTCGGCTCGCACAAAACAAATACCACTTTCATTAAAGTAACGACCAACTAGCTGTTTTGTGTTGCGCTCGACAACATCAACCAAACTACCCTCAGGCCTACCTCGACGATCACGGCCCGAGATTCTAACAAGGACCACATCGCCATCAAACACACGACGCATTTGTGTACTGGAAAGATAAATGTCGTCACTCTCTCCATGTGCAGGTTTTACAAATCCATAGCCTTCAGGATGACCGATCACTCTACCTTTGACTAGACTGAGTTTATCCAAGGTACCATAACCGTCTCTTCGATTACGAGCAACTTGCCCATCACGCTCCATTGCACGCAAGCGCCGACGCATTGCTTCAATTTGCTCCTCATCATGCAATTTTAATGCCGTACATATTTCTTTGTGAGTCAGTGGCCCAACACTTTCACTTAAAAAGTCTAACAAGAACTCCCTACTTGGCACAGGCCGAGAGTAATTGTCAGCTTCTCGTGAAGCGAATGGATCTTTAGTCTTTATTTTTTTAGTCATAATTAATTATGGATACGCTTATATAGAAGCAGAGTTATAAAAAGGCGTCACAGCCAGCTCAAGATTATCTTAGTCTATGTCTTATTTAGTGGGGAGTACAAACAATTATTAGCCGGTTACCTGATCAGGTATTAGCGTTTCATTCATATGCTGTCTCATCTGGTTTATCTTATTTAAATTTTCTACGGTAGATGAACCCCCATGGTGGGTTTTGAATGAGATGGCCATTTCTCTGAATTTTGTCATCCCGTATAGCCCAGACAAACCAAGGAGGTCGTGTAACCCCTGCTGTAAATTATCGTTACCTAATTGCCGTAGTTGGCCCTCTATTTCATCTAGACATTTATTTAAAGCCTCTTTTAATTCAGCTACCGGAATTAAAGATGACAATATTCCATCCCCTAAAGAATGCGTTACCTGTTCTCTGTTCTTTAAGATTGCGAGAATTGAATTTATTAAGAGGGTTTCATTAAATGGCTTTAACAATACTAACTCTGCCCCAGCCTCTAACATTTTAGCTTCGCCATCCCCAGTAATATCAGCAGTTAAGCCGATAACAGGGGGACTTCCTGATGACTGATTTACAATCGCATCACATGCGCTCACACCATCGATGACGGGCATATGCACATCCATCAAGACAACGTCGACATGCAATAACCGAGCAATTTCAGTGGCTTCCAATCCGTTATTAGCAACAAGACAGTCAGCACCATAACTTTTTAATAGTTTCACGATCAGTCGCTGTGAGAAGTGATTATCTTCGGCTACCAAAATACTGGATCCACGCAAAACCTCACCGGCAGGCATCGCAGCCTTACTATCCAAGTCACTTAGACCGTTGACGGTCGCTTCATGCAAACGGCATGTGAAACTGATATCGGATCCTAGACCGAGAGTACTTTCAATCTCTATCTCTCCATCCATTAAGTTAACTAGGCGCTTACATATTGACAGGCCAAGACCAGCTCCTCCATAACGCCGATTAATAGATTCATCCTCCTGAGAAAATGGGTTGAATAAAGACGTTTTCTTGTCATCCGCGATGCCTTTGCCTGAATCTTTAACCGAGCAATGTAATACGCTAACATTCGTCTCCGATGTGTCTACCTCTAGGTGAACCCAAACCGAACCTTCATCGGTAAACTTGATCGCATTGCCTAACAGATTACTGACTACCTGAGCGAGCCGAACGGGGTCGCCACGAACTAAGCTCGGTAGTTCACCTATCGTATGCAGATGAAGTGACAAATTTTTATCTGACGCAGTTTGTTGATGAATAGAAACCACATCATCAAACCATCTTCTTAAATCAAAATTAATTTTTTCAAGCCGGAAACCGGCAGAATGAGCCTTAGAAAACTCTAAAATATCGTCAATCATCGTCAGCAGCATTGTTGAAGAAACGTCAACTACTCCAAGATACTCTTGCCGTTTATCAATATTTTTTTCAGAAGCAACGAGTCGTGAAAAACCAATCACAGCGGTCAATGGCGTACGTAATTCATGGCTCATCCTCGCCAAAAACTGATTTTGTGCCTCGGCAACTTCTTCAAGCTCAATGAGAGTGGCATGCAGTTGGGCTGTGGCTCGGGTAATTTCGCTTTCCATTCGAGAGTTAGCCTGCCTTATAGTAACCGCTAACTTGTTAATACCACTAGCTAGCAAGCGCACCTCATTGGGGCCTTCTTCATCGGCCAGATCATCCAAATTACCAAGGGCCATCTTGTTGACCATAGTCTTCAGATTCTCAATTGGTATAGATACACTCCGAGTGAACCGGATTGACAACCAACCCGCAACCAGAAGGCTAAAAATAATTACCAAGATAGTATTAATTACCTTTTCTTCCTGCCGGCCTACCAAAAACTGACGATCAATAGCCACTATTATCCAAGCGACATCAACCTGATTGGACCGCAGGTTGCTCTTGTCTGCGGGTCGCCGAATATGTCGGAAAAAATATTGGTGGCCAGCATCTCCCCAAGGCAACCCAGAATCAAAGTTGCTTGTAAGAGGTATGTTCTGCAAATTAAGGCTTCCAAACGCCAAGGTCTTTTTCAACGTTATATTGTGAAGCGCGACGCCATCAACACCCGCTGTATTGAACATATGATTTGCTTCTTTACTGAGTAAGACAGTATCGTAATCTACAAGTGCATCGCCAGCATGATTGATCAGTTGCTCTACTGCTAATTCGCCCATCAAATACTGAAAGTCTTCAATATCCCGACTTTGACTAGAGACTATGTAATAGCTAATTAATGAGCCAAATAGTATTAATGGTATTAATGTTGTGACTACCATCCGAGAGTAAATTCCCGAAAAAAGGGTTTTCAAATAAATCAACACATTACCCTCAGCACTAACAATGTCTGTTCAAGAGAACCCATTATAAGCTTCCATTGTCAGAAAATTGTGTGGCACTAATGATTTCTAACTTCTGCCCGACAAGACCTACCTGGGTCCGATTACTCAAATTTAGAGCACGCAAGATTGCGCTGACATGGACCTTGATAGTATTCTCGGAAAGAAATAGTTCACGGGCAATCAGTTTATTGGAAAGACCCTTAGATATAAGTTTTAAAATATCTAACTGGCGTCCAGTTAACAACTCTGTTATGCCTTCGACACTCGTCTGAAGATCATCTACCACTCCATCGCTATCAGCGTCTAACGCAAGAAGAACTTCTGGAATATAAACGTCGCCAGCTAGCACTCTAGAGATAGCCGTGAATAATATTTCTTTAGGTGCAGATTTAGTAACAAATCCCATAGCGCCTATGTCCAGACATTTTCTTATGTGCGCAGGCTTCTCTGAAGCGGAAAGGACTATTACGGGAAGGGAAGGATAGGTTTGACATACTGTATCTATAAAATCAAAGCCACCAGCGCCACCTGGCATAAACAAGTCAATTATAGCAAGATCTATGGAGTCATTAAGCAGGATATCCAAAGCTTTAATCCCGTCGCTAGCGGTACTAACGTTAATGTTGCTTAATCCATGTAGCAGCGTTGCTTTCAGCCCAACGCAAACAAAAGCATGATCATCAACTATAAGCGTGTGCACTTTAATAATCCTTTAATGAATTTAATTCATACGATTAAGAATTAATGTAAATAGACTCTTTATGATATCTTATACTTTAAAAACCGTAATGAATATACGCAATTTTATACATCATCGCATATTTTATCTATATAGCGGGGTTAGATTTTCTATAAAGGACGCTCCATTACGCTGGCTAGGCGCCAATAGATTGCTTTCTTACAAACAAAACTACTGGGTAGAATACTGGAGAATATTACGATTTAGTCTTTAAATTAGACTGTTGATAAAAAAAGGCGGCCTATTGGGCCGCCTTTTTTTGTTTCTTTAACCGAGCTTTTCTTTAATTCTCGCAGAACGACCAGATCGATCGCGCAGATAATAAAGTTTAGCGCGCCTGACGGCACCACGACGCTTCACTTCTATACTGTCCACTAAGGGGCTATAAGTTTGGAAGGTACGTTCTACGCCAATTCCATTAGAAATCTTTCTGACAGTGAAAGCTGAATTAAGCTGACGATTACGCTTAGCTAAAACAACACCTTCAAATGCCTGGAGTCGCTCGCGCGCACCTTCTTTAACTTTAACCTGCACCACAACCGTATCACCTGGACTGAAGTCTGGTATTACTTTACTCATCTGCTCTTTTTCAATCGCAGCTATAATTGATGTTTTGTTTGACATTTATTGCTCCTCAATTTTCATTGGTTGGTGGTAGACCACCTGATTTAGAGCTCTGTACAGAGAGGATGAACACTATCCTTTGCCATCATCTGTCAGCGCAGTACTACTTTCTTTAATTATGCCCAGCTGCTCGTCATCGAGCGCCAAACCATCCAGTAAATCTGGTCTTCTTAACTGAGTTCGCAACAGAGCCTGCTGCATCCGCCAATCATTAATTTTTTTATGGTCTCCGGACAATAGAACCGGTGGGACACTCTCTCCGCCATAAACCTCAGGTCGAGTATAATGAGGATAATCCAGCAAACCCCTCGCAAAAGAATCTTGCTCTGCCGAATCCTGATGGCCAAGTACCCCGGGTTTTTGTCTCAGCAGTGCATCTATGAGCACCATTGCCGGTAGCTCTCCACCACTAAGCACATAATCTCCAATAGACCATTCTTCATCTACTTCTAAACCAATCAATCGCTCATCGATACCTTCATACCGGCCAGCAATCAAAATTAAACTTTTCTGCTCAGCAAACCCATTCACCGCAGCTTGACTTAACACCTTACCTTGTGGCGATAAGTACACAACAGTGGTCTTCTCGTCGATCCATTCCCGAGCAGCGTTGATCGACCTTCGCAAAGGCTCAATCATCATAACCATGCCAGGACCGCCACCATAGGGTCTGTCATCTACGGTACGGTGCTTGTCTTCGGTAAAATCTCTAGGATTAAAAAAATCTAGTTCAACTAAGCCATTTTTCACCGCACGACCACTAATTCCATAATCAGTAACCGCTTCAAACATATCTGGAAACAGGGTAATCAATGCTATTTTCATTAATTTGCACCTCTGTTGACGGATCTACCTTACCTAGAAGTGTGGATCCCAAACTACGTCTATCCTACCCTTAGAGACATCTACGTTGACTACGAACTCTTTCGAGTAAGGGATCATTCGCTCTTCTCTATCAATACTATCCTTATCACCGATGACTACAAGAACGTCGTTAGCACCGGTCTCAAGTAGAGAATCAACAACACCGAG
>Ga0209816_1003708_pt1 | contig 10397 bp, 10 predicted proteins | sample CoawatmetaG01DNA_FD_187509 | JGI IMG/M metagenome (GOLD analysis project Ga0209816, IMG submission 187509) | Marine microbial communities from the West Antarctic Peninsula - Coastal water metaG017-DNA (SPAdes) (version 2) | ecosystem: Environmental > Aquatic > Marine > Coastal ... | reverse complement strand
AACATGGGTGTTTCATAAGTAATTGAACCCTTAAACATTGTAGTAACCCAATTAAATACTTTTACGCCTGTCGGGACCGCAATTAACATAGTTGCCCACATAAAGAACAATTCAGCTGCCAAAGGCAAGCCAACCGTAAACATGTGATGCGCCCAGACAACAAAGGACAAAATTGCGATTGATGTCATTGCCCAGACCATTGAGGTATGACCAAATAATTGTTTTCTAGAAAAAGTTTCTATGATGTGAGAAGTAATACCAAAGGCCGGAAGAATCATAATATAGACTTCGGGATGACCAAAAAACCAGAAAATATGCTGAAATAATACCGGATCACCGCCGCCAGCCGCATTAAAAAAACTGGTACCAAAATGTATGTCCATCAACATCATAGTTACTGCGCCGGCTAAGACAGGCATAACTGCTATTAAAAGATAGGCAGTAATTAACCATGACCAAACAAATAAAGGCATTTTCATTAAGGTCATGCCTGGAGCACGCATATTCATAATAGTTACAATTACATTAATAGAGCCCATGATCGAAGATGCACCCATAATATGAACTGAGAAAATAAAGAAAGTTACACTCGGTGGAGCATAAGTTGTTGATAAAGGTGCGTAAAAAGTCCACCCAAAATTAGGAGCGCCGCCCTCCATAAACAAAGATGATAACAATATAAAAAATGCTACTGGTAGTATCCAGAAACTTAAGTTGTTCATTCGTGGCAATGCCATATCTGGTGCCCCTACCATCATTGGAATAAGCCAGTTAGCTAAGCCAACAAATGCAGGCATTACAGCCCCAAAAACCATTATCAACCCATGCAATGTAAGCATTTGATTATAAAACTCTGGCTCAACAATTTGCATGCCAGGCTGAAATAATTCAGCCCTAATGACCATAGCCATTGCTCCGCCAATTAAGAACATAGAAAAACTAAACCATAAATATAGAGTTCCTATATCTTTATGATTGGTTGTGTACAACCAACGAGTTAACCCTTTAGCCGGTCCGTGATGATGATCATCATGACCATGTGATTCTATAACTGCGCTCATATTTCTTCCTCTTTAAACTTTAGGTTTTTTATATTCAACAATATCTTTTGGAACAATAATTTCTCCGTCACCTTTCTCCGCATTACCCCAAGATCTTCTAGTATAAGTAATCACCGCTGCCATATCGACTTCTGAGAGTTGTTTTGCATATGACGCCATTGCAGCTCCTTGCACTCCCTCCATTAAAATTTCTAAGTGACGAGATTTATTGTTTAATACAATATCGCTTCCGGCTAGGGCAGGAAAAATTCCTGTAATCCCGGCGCCATTAGGTTGATGGCATGCCACACAGTTCTTTTGATAGATGCCTTCTCCCCTTTGAACTAATTCTTCAGCAGTCCAATTTTTTTCAGTGAGCTCTGCCATTCTCAGTGCTTCTTCTTTTTTGGAGGCTATCCATAAGTCATATTCTTCTTGAGGGACAACCTTGACGACCACAGGCATAAATCCATGGCTTCTTCCGCATAACTCTGTGCACTTGCCACGATAGGTTCCTGGCTTATCAACGATCGTCCACGCAGTATTAATGAAGCCTGGAATGGCATCCTGCTTTATTGCAAAGTCAGGCATCCACCAAGAATGAATTACATCGTTTGCCGTAATCAGAAAACGAATTTTTTTTCCAACCGGAATAACAACGGGCTCATCTACCTCTTCTAGGTAATGCTCTCCTTTCGGTGTTCTGCCATAAATTTCATCTAAGTCTGTTGTGAGATTTGAAAAAAACCCAATGTTATCTTCTAAGTACCTATATTCCCATTTCCACTGATACCCAATAACCTGAATATTAATATCTCCTTCAGTATCATCATAAATTTTCGTCAGAGTGTTTGATGCTGGAACTGCCATCAGCACTAAAATTAAAAATGGAACTATGGTCCAAGCCAACTCTAGTGTTGTATTTTCGTGAAAGGTTGAGGCATTGGGATTCTTCTTTTTGGTAAATGCAAACATCGAGTAAAACATCACACCAAATACCACTATGCCAATCGCCACGCAAATCCAGAAAATTAACATGTGTAACCCAAATACTTCTTTGCTGATTGCAGTAACTCCCTGCGTCATGTTCAGATCACTCCAGGCAGCAAATGATGGGCTGGAAAAAATACTTAGGAATATCGCGGCTAAGCTTTTATTAATGGTTGTGGTAGCTTTTTTAAACATTAGAATTTCCTGGCTTCAATGAAACTTTTAAAAATAAATAATTGATATATCCTATTATAACTAAAAATTATGTTCATTAGAAGTATATTTAGCATTATTAGCAAACTAATAAGCGGTTTTTTTCTGAAGCTATAATAGCTTTAAAGCGTTATAAATTCTAGGAATTTTTGTTTCTAAAGTCATCTAAATTAAAGACCTTTGGATTGCTTGTATTGGTATTTTTCTCGCTGGGATCTTTCGGCCTGTGTTCTTTAAAATCACAATTTAAACAATAGATCGTATGATCGTCAGGACTAATTGCGATCTTGTCTTGTTGTTTGCAAGATGGGCATATAGCTCCAGCAATAAAGCGTATGAATCCCTTACTCATTAAAAATCTCATTCTCATCGATATTTATATCTGGCTTTATGCCAGTCCAGAGCTCAAAGGATAGTGCAGCCTGATTTATTAACATTCCGATTCCGTTATGGCATTGATCAGAATACTGACTAGCCCAACTTAAAAAGGGAGTTGAGGGATCTCTTTTGTTATAGCTTAAATCATAAAAAATTGTATCTTTTGTAGTAAATATCTCTTCGTTCCAGCTAAACGGCCCATTAAAGCCTGCAGAAGTTGTATTAATAACTAGATTAATATTATCTGTGAGGGACCGATGTTTAGAAAAATTTTTTAAATCCGTTAATTGAGGGCCTGAAGATGGCTCATCTAAGCTTAAAAGACTGAATCTATCTAAAACATTTTGAATCTTTTCTTGGGTACGATTATCTAAAACTATAGAAGCAGGATGTTTTGCATGAATCATTGGAATGATGCTCTGGGCTGCACCGCCTGCCCCTAAGATTAAAATATTGGCATTAAAAATGGAGATATCTTTTTTTATAGCATCAGCAACAAAGCCGGCTCCATCAGTTGTGTGGGCGTAAATCTTATTAGTCCTCTTATTAAAACTTAGTGTGTTTGCTGCTCCGATGGCCTTTACACCTGAAGAGTACTCGTCTGCAACATTAAGGCAATTAATTTTATGTGGAACGGTGACGTTTAGACCATCGCCGCCGCTTTTAAAAAAATCTTCAATAAAAAGCTCTAGATCGCTCTCATCGACCTTATGTGCTTGATAATCAATTTGAATATTTGCCTGTTTTGCAAAGATACTATGTATTTTGGGTGACAAAGAATGCTCTATAGGATTGCCAATGACTCCTAATTTGTATGATTTCATGGGCTATAGGTGCTCATTCCATTTTTTATCTATGAACTTTAGAAGTTTCTTTTCTTTTTTATTAATATTTGCTGAAAGCCTGAATGGCCAATTAACTGCTGGCGGCATAGAGGCGAGTATTGAATCAGTTCTGCCGTTAGACTCGATTCCAAATTTTGTTCCCCTGTCGAATAATAAGTTGAATTCTACATATCTTCCTCTTCTATATAGCTGAAACTCTCTATCTTCTGCGGTAAATTTGTGTTTTTTATTGATATTTACTAATGCAACATAGTTTTCAATGTAGCATTTTGCAACTTCTTCTAATAAAGCTAGGCTTTCTGCGATATTTTTATGCTGCAACTGATCGAAGAATATTCCTCCAATGCCCCTTTTTTCTTTTCTGTGAGGTAGATAAAAGTACTCATCGCAATTTTTAGCAAATTTTTTATAAAATTTATTATCAAAATTATCAAGGCAGGCCTTTGCTTTTAAGTGCCATGTCGAGGATTCTTCTTTAGTTGGAAAAAATGGAGTTAGATCAAAGCCACCTCCTATCCACCAATTTTCTATATTATTATTTTTGCCTAGTTCTAGAAAAATTCTTACATTCATATGACTAGTCGGACAATATGGATTCATTGGATGGGCTATTGCAGAAACTCCTATTGCATGAAATTTATTAGAGGAGCTTTTAATCTTCGCAGCAATAGACGAGTCCGGCAATTTTTTGCCGGATATTGAAGAATAATTTACAGCCGCTTTTTCAATTGTATCGCCAGTAATTGAAATAGATTTGCCGCCGCCGCCTTGATCTCTTTTCCAAACTTTTGCCACCCTTATGGCTGGAGTAATATTAAGCTTTTTAATTCCATTTTCTATATTCTTTTGTATCCTAGTAAATGTAGATTCAAGGTTTTCAAGCTCCTTTTTTGAAAGTTTATTCACGAATATAATCCATGGTTTTTAGGTCAATTATAGCGGAAGGTTTGTTTGCTGATCCATTCTCAAAATCATACAGTGCAACGTCTGACTCTGGAAAAATTTCTAGAGCCTCAGCAGCTGTTATGGGTGTCGGTTGGTTGCTTATATTTGCAGATGTAGAGACCATTAAACTTTTATACTTAGCTAGCAACTCTTTAATTGGTTTGTGATCACTTACTCTCATTGCAATACTATTATTTAAAGCTTTTATATGAGATGGAACCAAGTTATTTGATTCATATATTACTGTTGTATGGCCAGGCCAAATAGTCTCAAGAAAGTTAGTCTGTGTTTCGGATAATGGTTGAAAATATTTTAAAGAATCATGCACGGTTGGGGCTAATATAATCAAACTTTTTGATGCCTCTCTTTGCTTAAGAGCGTTAATTTTATTAACAGCTGTAGCATTAAACGCATCACATCCAATCCCCCAAACTCCTTCGGTTGGATGTAGTAAAATCTTTCCTTGCTTTAACCAATCAATGGCTGCTTCAGCAGTGTTAAATTTATTCAAATTTTTATTGAATGGACTTGTTAGCTTCTAAAACATCTGCATGCATTTTGATCTTATATTCGTCTAATTTTTTAGACATTTCATCATCGCTAGTGCCTATTATTTGTGCAGCACAAATTGCAGCATTAATAGCACCAGATTTACCAATAGCAAATGTTGCAACTGGAACTCCTTTTGGCATTTGAACTGTTGCAAGTAGAGCGTCCATTCCATCTAAATCTCCACCAGCCAATGGGATCCCTAAAACTGGTTTAGTTGTTTGTGCCGCTATTGCGCCTGCCAAATGAGCGGCCATTCCAGCTGCTGCAATAAATACTTTGACACCATTTTGTTCTGATTGCTTAATAGTTTTTACTACCTCTTCTGGTGTTCGATGGGCAGAAAGGATGTACATGTTGTAAGAGATATTGAATTCAGCAAGGGTATCTGCTGCAGCCTGCACCACAGGCAAGTCAGATTTTGAACCCATAAATATAGAAACGGCAGCTTGAGACGACATAAATATTTCTCCAGAAAAATTAATAAATTAATAGTTTACAGGTGTTGATTATAGAGAATGATCATATAATGTGTATATGGCTAAGCTAAATATTTTAACATTCCCTGATCCCCGCCTTAGGAAGGTAGCTGTGCCTGTTACTAAATTCGACAAAAGTCTAGAAATATTTGTATCTGATATGCTGGAAACAATGTATGAAGAAAATGGTATTGGTTTAGCGGCTAGCCAGGTAGATTTTCATGAAAGAATTATAGTAATTGATATATCTGAAGAAAGAAATGATCCAAAGGTTTTTATAAATCCAGAATTTAAAGTTTTAAACGACAAAAGTCTACTTTCTTTTACAGAGGGTTGCCTATCGGTCCCTGGGGTAAGCGAGGAAATAGCAAGGCCAGATAGTATTTTCTTAACGTGGCAAGACATAAAGGGTAAGCAACATAGCGAAGAGCCCTCTGGGCTATTAACAGTTTGTATTCAGCATGAAATTGACCATTTAGAAGGAAAGTTAATGGTTGACTACCTTTCGCCTCTCAAAAGAGATAGAATTAGGAAGAAGGCGACTAAATGACAGATTTTTTAAGAAATTAAGGGATTTTGTTAAAAAAATATTATATGAAAATTTTATTTGCTGGCTCACCGCATTCTTCAGCAGAAATACTTCAGCATCTAAGTAAGAGTGATTGTGAAATTGTTGGGGTTATTAGCCAGCCTGACAAGCGCTCTAAAAGAGCGGGCGCTAAAGAGCCTTCTGCTGTTTCTACTATGGCAGCAAAGCTTGAGCTACCGTTATTCAAGCCAAATAAAATAGACGAAAAATTTAAACAGGTGATATCAGGTGTTGATTGTGATTTTTTGGTGGTGTCTGCCTACGGAAAAATATTACCTGATTGGCTTTTAGAACATCCAGCAATCTCTCCTATTAATATACATTTTTCACTATTGCCAAAATACAGGGGCGCATCTCCAATACAGTCTTGTTTGTTGAATGGAGATCTTCATACAGGTATTTCTATTATGAAAATGACTAGCGGTCTAGATGAGGGTCCAGTTTACAGTTCTACACAAATTAATATCCCAGATAATGCAGATAAAAATGATGTAGAAAGTAACCTCACAGAGGTCGCAAATAAAATTCTATTTAGTTCATTGCTAAATATATTAGAAAATAAAAAACAACCAATTTCTCAAAATGACGGTAAAGCCTCATATTGCACCAAGATTATAAAATCCTCCGGTAAGATTAATTTTCTTGAGGAGGATTCTAAAACTATCCTAAGAAAATTTAATGCCTTTAAAGACTGGCCTGGCATATTTTTTCAAAAAAATAATCTGGCTATTAAGATACATGGAATCAAACAATTATCTACTGCATTAAATGCAAATGAATCAACAAATTTTAATTTCTGCTCTGAGGGTCTAGCTGTTAAAACAGCATCTGAAGCATTAGTGATTACTCACTTACAATTTCCAGGAAAGAATGTCATTGCATCTCAAGATGCGGCTAACTCCCACGCAGAATTTTTTGCTGAATAAATAAATATATCCAGTTCTTCCAATTGCTTTAAAAGAGGTTTAATTTATACCTATGAAAATATTAATACTTGGGGCTGGTAGAGTTGGCAGTAGCTTAGCCTCTACCCTTTCAAGAGAAAACTATGATGTTAGTATCATCGATCACAATAAAGATAAGCTGCTTAGGCTTCAAGAAGACTTTGATTTAGCTACCGTTATTGGGCACGCATCTCATCCCAATACTTTAGAAAGTGCTGGGGCTGATAAAGAGACTATATTGCTTGCTGTGACTAGCAGCGACGAATGCAATATAGCTGCCTGCCAAATTGCAAAATCAAAATTTAAAGTAAAAAAAACAATTTGTAGACTTTCTGATGCTTCTTACCTTGATTCTTTAGATGCATTTGGAGAAGACAATATAGATATAGCTATTGGGCCAGAAAATGAGGTTACAGATCACCTTGTTGATTTAATTAAGCATCCGGGGGCAGAGCAAATCGAGACATTTGCCAATGGTTCTTTAAAAGTTGTTTCAGTAAAAGCAAAAAAGGATGGGATGTTAGTTAATAGGGAGTTAAAAAGCATTGATAGTGATATGCCTGAAACAAAAACTTTTGTTCCAGCTATATATAGAAAAGGGAAGCCATTCATTCCTAACGGAAAAACCATAATAAAAGAGAATGATGAGCTCTATTTTGTAGCTGCTGAGGACGATATTGATAGTGTTGTTCAGGAAATGCGTCTTCAGGACACCTCATCATCCAGAGTAATGATCATAGGGGGCGGGAAAATAGGCTTTGCATTGGCAAAAACCTTAGAAGAGGACTATAAAATTAAGATTATAGATCCAGATCGCGATAGATGTGAGATGCTTTCTAGGGAATTAAACAGAACAATTGTCCTAAATGGTGGTGGTTCAGATGAGGAGCTCCTTAAAAGTGAAAATATTGAAAATATTGATATTTTTTGCGCTCTAACAAATGATGATGAAACAAACATCATGTCTGCCTTCCTTGCTAAAAAGTTAGGCGCCAAAAAAACAATTATTATTGTAAATAACTATACATACATAAATATTCTTCCAAAAAACTTTGTTGATATTGCTCTCTCTCCACAAAGATTATCTGTTTCGATGGTCTTACAACATTTGGCCGAAGGAGATGTTCCGCAAGATGTTATTTTTAAAATGGGCAGCGGGGCAGAAGCTATTGAGGGAATTGTTCACAAGAATAGTATTACTGCTAATTTTTTTAATAAGCCAATCTCAGAAATTCCTCTGCCTGAGAATTGTGTGGTTGCGGCTGTCACAAGAAACAATGAAACCTTTATGGGATCAGATGAATTGTTGCTCTGCCCAGGAGATAGATTAATAATTTTTATGTTGGGAAAAACAGATAAAGCAAGGATTCAAAATCTCTTTATGGAAGATTAATGAACCCTAAATCTATATTCAATTTATTAGGAATTTTATTAGGAATTTTTAGCATATCTTTTTTACCTCCTTACGCCTTAACATTTATATATCAAGAAGATGGTGGGGAGATTTTTTTATATTCCTTCTTATCCTTATTTCTTTTTGGTGGGTTGATGTGGTTTATGTCGAGACAAGAAACTCTCACGCTTAATATTTCAGATGGCTTTATTGTTACAACTTTGTTTTGGGTGGTGCTAGCTTTAGCTGGTTCAATTCCTTTTTATTTTTTTGGTTTAGATTTAAATTTTAGCGCTGCTCTGTTTGAATCAGTTTCTGGAATTACTACAACTGGCGCCACAATTATTTCAGGACTAGATGAGTTACCAAAATCTATTCTAATGTACAGACAACTTTTACAATGGATAGGTGGGGCAGGATTAATTGTTCTAGCTGTTGCGGTAATGCCAGCACTTGGGATTGGCGGGGGTCAATTGTATAAAACAGAATTACCTGGAAGTCATAACAATCAAAAGCTAACTCCAAGAATTGCAGATAGCGCTCAGGCATTATGGAAAATTTATGTTGGATTAACTTTATCTTGTGCATTACTTTACGGCCTATCAGGAATGACTGCATTTGATGCTATTGCACATAGTTTGAGCACTGTAGCTGGAGGGGGTTTTTCAACACATGATGACAGCATAGGTTTTTTTAATAGTGGGTTTGTTGAGGGGGTATGTATTATCTTTATGCTCTTATCGGCTGCTTCTTTTGCAGTGCATTATGCTGCTATATTTGGAGGCAAGCCTTTAAAATATTTCTATGATTCAGAGTTTAAGTTTTTTCTCTCTGTTGTGGGTATAGTTGTTACTATCTCTATTATTGTAATAACCTTAAGTGACTCATATGCGGGATTAAATTCTACAATAAGCACTGCTATTTTTCATACGGTTTCTATTATTACTACCTCTGGATTTACCACTGAAAATTTCTCTCTTTGGCCGGGATTCTTACCTTATCTTCTATTGGTTGGAGCCTTTATGGGAGCATGTTCGCAATCTGTTGGTGGCGGAATTAAAGCTTGGCGAGTTTTGATTATGATTAATCAAGCATATAAAGAAATACTAAAAACAATTCATCCAAATGCTGTTCTAACATCAAAGATTGGCACCAAGGTTATTGATGCAAAAATTGCGGAAAAGGTTTGGGGATTTTTCTCAATTTATGTTTTTATATTTATGTTTTTACTTCTGGCAATGCTTGGCACAGGTTTAGATTTTGAGTCTGCATTTTCTGCAGTAGGTGCTTGTTTAAATAATCTCGGCCCCGGTCTTGGTGAGGTGTCAGAAAACTATACGGCTATAACTGGTTTTGGAAAACTGATACTTTGCTTTGCTATGATCTTGGGTCGGCTAGAAATTTTTACTTTGTTGGTTTTATTTACACCGGCATTTTGGAGGCGCTAATTTTTATAAATATCTTTAGGTTCCTTCGAAAGTTTTCTAAATTTTTTATATTCCCAAGAGTACTCTTCAGGTCTTTTTAAAATTTCTGTTTCCATTTCTTGGTTCATGACATCCACGCCTGTATCACCATAAATTTTTTCGCTAGGTTTTTGAAATGTCATGATATGCCCTATGGATGAATCATAGCTGAGGGACGCCATGAGAATTGGCATATTTGTTTTTTGTGCTAGTGATGGGGCAAGAGAAAATGAAAAACATTCATGCCCAAAAAATTTAGAGTACTTTCCCAATCCATCAGCGGGAACTTGATCGGAGGCCATACAAGTCATTTGATTGTTTTTCAATGCTCCAATAATTGATTTAACGCCTCCGATACCAGTAGGCACCATTTTATTTCCACCCTCCTCTCTAAGTCTCTTTACAAAATTATTAACTTTCTTAGATTTAATCGTTTTATATAACGAGGTGTGTTGTCGTTGGGTAGACATCCATCTCAAAAGAAAATCAATACTGCGATTGTGTATAGCGAAAATTATTAGTCCTGTTGAATTTTGTGACTGTGAAAATAGAAATCTATTATTTAT
>Ga0209816_1003706_pt1 | contig 10397 bp, 13 predicted proteins | sample CoawatmetaG01DNA_FD_187509 | JGI IMG/M metagenome (GOLD analysis project Ga0209816, IMG submission 187509) | Marine microbial communities from the West Antarctic Peninsula - Coastal water metaG017-DNA (SPAdes) (version 2) | ecosystem: Environmental > Aquatic > Marine > Coastal ... | reverse complement strand
GATCAAAAATATTAAAATCAGTCGCCGCATCCCAGACTATTGGTATTTGTCCATGCATAGACCGGGACTCATAAGTATCAAGAGTTTCTAAAATTTCTTTTGTACCTGGACATGGAATATATGTAGAAATTGATCTATGTGTAGTATTTATTAACTTTACTTGTTTTGGAATTCTTGAAAATTTATATGACATATTATTTTTTCCTAAAATAGTTTTTTAACTATATCTTGAGAGGTAGAAGCTACATATTCAAGATAATCAAAATCTTCTATTGAATCTACTTCATAAGCAGGATCAGTAATAAAAGGCATTATTTTTTTACCATGTATTTCTTGATTTTCAATAATAAAGCTTGTTGATAAAACATCTACATACCCATTAGCTACATATGTATCAGGAAAACTTTGTCTTGGGGCATTAGAGTCTATTTCTGCGTCACCAAATAGAAATAATGGGGTAAGACGCCCATTATTTATTTCAAGGGTTTTATATGAAGATTCAGACATTTTATGTACTGACCTTAAGGAGTTAAAATGATTATCATTTTGAAATATAGAAATAGCACTATCTATAACTTGTGGATCTCTAATGGGAGTTGTTGGCCTAATATGAACTAGGTATTCTGGATACAAGTCCATTTTATTAAACTCCTCAATTGCATGAATAATAAAATCTAAGTCAGAGGACGTGTCTCCAGATATATAATCAGGTCTTAAAAAGGGTGCTTCAGCTCCATATTCTTCTGCAATTCTTGCATATTCTGGAGAATCTGTAGATATAAAAACCCTGTCAATTAGTTGAGATCGCTTAGCAGCATTTATAGACCACTCCAACAAAGAATGCCCAAGTAGGTTTTTTATATTTTTATCTTTAACTCCTTTTGAGCCTGACCTAGCAGGAATTATGGCAACAACTTTACTCACAACATTTCAACTAATTCTATTCTAGTGTTATCTGGGTCCATGCAAAAACAAACCTTTGCAATTCCTTCTGAAGACAAGATTGGCCCACTCAAGAAATTTACACCTTTTCTTATTAAATCAACATAGGCTTGCTCAATATCGTAAACTTGGAAAGCAATGTGGCAGGCGCCTACATTATAAACCTCTTGTTTGATGATATCAGTAGGGTGAGTTATATAATCAAGAAGTTCAAGTACAGAACCATCATCTGCTTTTAACTTTATCATATGAACATTAGCTCCTTTCATGCCAGTTATTTGATTTATATAATCACTGTCGTCCCAAAAATCTTGAATAACTTCCAACCCCAAATAATCTTGATAAAAATTTAGCGATTTTTCTATATCCTTACAAATAATTCCAGTATGTCTAGTACCTTTAACAATTTTCATACATTTACACCTGTGTTATTTTTCATTTTTTCAACACTCATTTTATTTTTTCCAGTCTAGATGTTGACGAAGATTTTCAGCAATAGGCGCTTCTGCTTCAATTATTTTCTTTATACCATCACCCATTGCAAGTTCCATTTTTCTCACTGCACCAACTAACTGCCTAAATCCTGCTGGCTCTAGAGATGCTGATTGGTCTGAGCCATACATTGATCTATCCAATGTAATATGCCTTTCGAGCGAGCTAATTCCTAAGGCTGCTGCGGCATAAGAAACTGCCAAACCTACTTCATGCCCACTATAGCCAACATTACAATCAAATTTTTTCTCTAAAGTTCTAATCATCTTGAGAATGGCATCTTCATCTTTCATTGGGTAGGTTGAAACTGTATGCATTAGCTAATAATAAAATAAACTCTTGACTAAAAATTTCAAAGTTTATTTAGTCAGGAGCCTTTTCATTAGGCTTTAATGCGCCCATAATTAAAGCCAAGAAAATACTTATCATAAAACTAAAAATAAATGCTACCGTTACAATCATTTTTGCCTTTGACTCGAAGGTTTCTATGGTGGCACCTTGAATTAGATGCATAGAATTGGCACCTTCCGTAGCAAATTTAATTGATTGTAATTTAATTTTTTCAATTTCTAGTAAAGTGATTTCAGCAGAAGATAAACTATCGTCTTGCCTCATTTCAAGAGTTTTTAATAGGTTGTTGTTTTGAACTTCATTTAATTGATTTTTAAGAATGATTAATTCTGGAATAAAAGGATCATCATTTATACGATTCTCTAATAATTCAACTCTTCGTAATAGTGCTTTTTCACCATACAAATACCACTCTGGTAAGTCCATGTTCTCACCAATAGCAATTCTAAGATCAGAGTTATTCGAACTAACGCCCATCAGATTTAAATTATTTTCTATAACCCCCAAAGAATTTGCTAATTTGGCAGCGGTATTTAATAATGTTATCTGATTTAATCGGGTTTCTTTTGCCTTATATCTTTCTCGATCAATTTGGTTATTAATTTGTCTTATCTTTTGACCATCCTCTTCTTTGATAAAATCGATTTTATTAAGGCGTTCTCTCTTTTCTTTCTTTAAGATTAAATCAATATCTCGAGATATTTCATCTAGGCGATTGAAAACCTTTAGCTTATTATGCTTGATGATTTCAGCAATGGTTTTGGAATTGGCCACTATAACAAGTGCATTTAAATACTTTGAAATAGCCTCAGCACTAGCTGCTTCCATTGTCACTGAATAAGGTTGTTCAGTACGAAAGCCAAACTCCATTTCTTTCGCGGTCAAATTAGCCCCATCAAATCTTCTAGGTGTGTTAACTATAATTGACCCAAGAGATTCAGAAATAAACGCATCGACATCATCAATCAGGATTTTATCTGAATTGAATAAAGTTAAAAAGTCACCCTCATCAAAGGTTTTATTTTGTAATTCTTTAGATGACAATTGAGTTAAAAATTTAGAGAAAAGCGAATCCTTCGTTTCATTTGTATAACCTAGATTATTTAGAGTGGTAACCGATATTTCAGAAGGCGATGTAAATAAAGCGGTTGCTTGATAGGTCGGCGATAGAGTAAGTGCATATAGAATTGCAAGAATAGTCCCAAAACCAGTTAGACTAGCTATAAGAAATTTTTTTGCCACCAAAGAATTGAAAAACGCTCTTAGGTCAATTTCATCCTCTTTATAGATGGGTGCTTCCTGTTTGCTTTGTTGCATTGTGAATTTGTACTGATTTTATAGCAACTATTTTATCTAAATAATAAATTAATTGTAAAGCAATTAATTTATCGACGTGAAATAAAAAAATTCTTGAGTAGTTGCTTGCTTTCATTTTCTAACACCCCACTAGCCAGATTAATTTTATGATTAAAGCAATTTGCGTCGATTAAGTTTTCTGAAGAGCCACAAACACCCGTTTTTGGATCGTGAGCGCCAAAGACAATGCGCTCAACTCTAGCGTGCATTATTGCGCCCAGACACATCGCACAAGGTTCTAGAGTAACGTAGAGTGAAGTTCCAGTTAGGCGATAGTTTTTTAGTTTCCTCCCTGCGGCTCTTAACAATTGAATCTCAGCATGAGCTGTTGCGTCATTTGTTGATATCGGTTGATTGTGTGCTTTTGCAATAAGAAGGTCATCTTTAACCAAGACGGCTCCTACTGGAACCTCACCATGCTCTTCAGCTTTTTTAGCTTGTTGTAGAGCAAGAGCCATCCATTTTTCATCCTCATTCATAGGTCAATTTTAACAAAGGTTTATTACTTAAAGCCAGTTTCCTGTTGAGGCTAATTTGAAGGCAATGGCAAACATAATTAACGCTATTAGGCCATCCAGAATTCTCCAAGACGATGGGCGCTGCATTATTGGCTCTAATAACTTTGCGCCGTAAGCAAGGCTGAAGAAAAAAACGAAGCTAGATATACAGGCGCCTAGTGCAAATGCAATTCTATAATATCCAAAAAACTGTTGAGATATGGATCCAATAAGAACCATGGTGTCAAGATATACATGAGGGTTTGCAAAAGTTAATATTGCAGCAATTGATAAAGTCGGTATTAGTCCTTCTGATTTTGACGATTCAATTTCAACCATTATGTCGGCCTTAAAGACTGCTTTTAATCTGAGAATTCCATAACCTGTCAACCAAAGAGCAGAAAAACCAAAAAGGAAGCTCGATATCTGGTTAATAATATTATTTAGGAAAAATGATATTCCTGCTACACCAATACCAATTAGTAGTGCATCAGCAAGCGCACAAAATAAAGCCACATAAAAAACGTGCTGGCCAAGAATGCCTTGTCTTAAAACAAAAGAATTTTGGGCTCCTATAGCAACAATTAAAGAGAGTCCAAGAAAAAAACCTGTTAAAAAAGCTGACAACATAATGGCTAATTAGTTTTGATAGAATTAAGGCTTAGCTTTGTAAAAAGATTCAAAATGCATTTCTCTGTCATTTTTTAGCATTCCAGCAGTTTTATCCATAAATTTATTTCTGTCTATTCTTGTTTTAAATACCCATATACAAACAGTATCTTTACTGTGATAAATTGCTTTTAATTCATCATCAATATCACATATTTTTTGAGGTATTTCAGCCTTAATACAAATCATATTGCTACCACTCCATTTTTTAAAATTATTATAAGCAATTGATTTAACTATATAAATTTAAATTTTGAATGAAGTTTGTACCAAAATAGAGTGTCATCAATTATCATTTTCATAGTTATCCCTCTTTATTTATATCTATCGTACAAACTTTGTACTTAACTTTAATATCCATATTATAAGTAATTCATATTTATTCTTGGATTAATTAAATTAATTATGCTTTAATCACAAGAGGCTTTTCTAAATGGATTTTGCTTAGGATTTTTTATTGTACTCACTGTATAATTTTAAGCCAGTCAAATAACTTGAATACATCAAACAACGTAAATGTATAATCAATTATAATTGATTTGTGTGGTTACTATTTTTGGGAAAAAAGAATGAAAAAAATGCACTGGGCCAGAGAATGGCAAGGGATTTATTTTAGTGAATCGGACATTCAAGTTAATTTTTTCAAAAGGGCGTCTTTGGATTTTTATTCAAAGTTTTATGGTGAGTTATTTTTTAGATATAACGGTTATGAGGATTTACCATCTTTTTGGTGTCAGGAAAAGAAAAGAACAGCGAATGAAATTGCTAAAATAATAAGTGAGGAGAGTTTGGTACTTTCGTGCGGTTGTGGACTTGGATTTGTTGAGAAAGAAATTGTTAGTCAACTGAATAAACTTAGTATTGATGCCTATGATTTTTCTGAGACCTCAAGCAAATGGCTTAGAGACGTTGATCGGGTCAATATTATGCAATCCTTAGAAAAAAATAAAAAATATAATTTTATTTACTCTACTCAACTATTCTACGCATTGAGTAATGATGAGATTTTTGAATTTTCGACAATGTTAAAAGAAAAATTATTTAGAGGCGGCAAGTTTTTGACTGTCGATCAATCTGTTAACCCAATTGAAAATGGGATTGAGGTATCCAGTGAGATTAAGTCAATTAAATTTCATCTAAAAAATGTAGTGCGTCCTTTTTATTTGTTTTTGAAGGGAAGAAAAATATTGCAATTTTGGGGATGGGAAAGGGATAATAACGAAGTAATTAGAATTTTTGAGAGGAATGGATTTAGGGTGGTTAGAGATTTTCCATCTGTTAGGCAGTCTTTTTTAATTTTTGAAGTAAATAAATGATGATAAGAAGCTTTTAAACCGCATTTCCACTAAAGTGATGACACTATTGAGTTTCAATATCAACTTAGTGTAATTTATTTTTTAATTAAAATCACAGAGAAATTGAAGATTGAGAGCCCTTATCCTGTGTACTTTTTGATAGTGCGTTTTTGACGACCATTAAATCACACTGCCACAATACTTAATCCTTGATGTCTTAAATCAATTACTTTCTGCACTAAATTGTTTGTAATGAGTGTTTTACGACCAAAATTTGTACCATTCTCTAATTCTCGTCTAATACTAATCTTTTGTCGTTCTGCCCTCATATACCGACCATATGAAAAAAATAAGTGCCCATCGTAGTATAAGTATCAATTGTTTTAGTCTATGTTGTTATTCCCACTCAATTGTTGCAGGGGGTTTGCCTGAAATATCGTATACAACCCTAGAGACTCGTAAAATTTCATTCATGATTCGATTGGAGACATGATCTAAGAAGTCATAAGGAAGTCTTGCCCAGCGAGCGGTCATAAAGTCAATTGTCTCAACAGCACGGAGAGCTATTACATAATCATATCTTCTTTCATCACCAGCAACACCAACTGATTTAACTGGAAGGAAAACTGCAAATGCCTGATCAACTTTATCGTATAAATCATGATTATTTAACTCCTCCATGAAAATATAGTCAGCTTGCCTTAAGATATCAGCGTACTCTTTTTTTACATGACCAAGAATTCTAACGCCAAAACCTGGGCCAGGAAATGGGTGGCGATAGAGCATTTTTTTTGGTAGTCCAAGTTTTACACCAATAGTTCTGACTTCATCTTTAAAAAGCTCTTTAAGTGGCTCAACCAATTCAAACTGCATGTCATCTGGCAATCCACCTACATTATGATGAGATTTAATAACTTTTGCTTTACCTGATGCAGCTCCTGCTGATTCAATTACATCAGGATAAATAGTGCCTTGAGCTAGAAATTCAATGTCTTTAAGTTTTTTCGATTCCTGATTAAATATTTCAATAAAGGCCCTCCCTATAATTTTTCTTTTTAATTCCGGGTCATTTTCATCAGAGAGTTTATCGTAGAAGTATTCTTGTGCATTTGCTCGCACAACCTTGACACCAAGATTCTGAGCAAAAGTTTTCATGACCTCATTGCCCTCATTGAGCCTTAATAAGCCATTATCTACAAATACACAGGTTAACTGGTCACCGATAGCTTTATCGAGAAGAATTGCAACGACTGATGAATCAACTCCTCCTGAAAGTCCTAATAGAACTTTTTTATCACCAACTTGAGATTTTATTTTTTCTAATAAATCATCAATAATATTATCTGTTGTCCATTTTTTTTCACACTGACAAATAGTCGTAATGAATCGCTCTAGAATTTGAGTTCCTTGCTTCGTATGAGTTACTTCAGGATGAAATTGAAGTCCAAAGTAGTTCTTTTTGTTGTTTGCAAAGCCAGCAATAGGGCAATTATCAGTAGATGCAATTAGCTCGAAACCTTTCGGTAATTTTGTAACTTCTATCCCATGACTCATCCAAACATCTAGAAGACCATGACCCTCTAAATTAATTTCATCAGTAATATCAATTAAAAGGTTCGAGTGATTTCTAGCCCTAATTTGAGCAAACCCAAATTCTGCTTTTTTAGAGCTTTTAGCTTCGCCTCCAAGTTGGACTGCCATTGTTTGCATTCCATAACATATCCCTAATATTGGTACTTTTAAATCAAATATAATATTTGGCGCTCGTGCTGAATTGTTTTGACTAACTGTATCGGGACCACCGGAGAGAATAATGCCACTAGGGTTAAATTTTTCAATAAAATGGGGGTTGGTATCATATGGCACTAGTTCGCAGTAAACGCCTATTTCTCTGACTCGTCTTGCAATGAGTTGGGTATATTGTGATCCAAAATCAATTATCAAGATTTTATTTTGTTGTAAGTTAGTCATATAAGATATGCTTTTAAAAACAGTTATTAATACTTTATATTTTAATGAAAATTAGAGATCGTTACATTGCTAAAACACTTTTAAGCTACACAATAATTGTTCTTGTAGTTTGGACTAGTATCTACAGTTTTTTTAACTTTTTAGCAGAGCTAAATAGTGTTGGAAAAGAAAGCTATACAATCCTTTCAGCGTTTATCTATATTATTTTTCAGTTACCAGAAGTTGCTTATAATCAAGCATCACCAATAATATTATTGGGCTGTATTTTAGGTATGGGGCACCTAGCTACAACTGGGCAACTTCTTATCTTTCGGGTATCTGGTGCTTCTATATTAAAAATTACATTACTTACTTTAAAAAATTCCCTTATCTTTGTACTTTTTTTCATTTGTATAGGAGAATTTTTAGCTCCGATTTCAAGTAATCTTGCTAAAAGTAGCAAGTCAAATGCTATGGGAGGTTCTAGTAAATCCTTTAATCAAGACGGTTTTTGGATTAGAGATGGTGATAATTTTATTAATGTTAAAAAAAATATTGATGGTACATTGTTTAGTGGCATCACAGTTATTGAAGTTAACTCATCGAATAAGATTGAAAGAGTTATTAAGTCAGAAAATGCTTTGTTTGACGGAATTTCTTTAAATATGAGTGGAAGTGAGATTTTTTCTATTGATGACGCAAGTTCTTTTGAGGGTATTTCATTAAAAGAGCGAAATTCATATGATAAAACAGTTTCATTTGATCAGGATTTGATAGATAGTTTAGAAAAAGAACCTGAAGACCTTTCAACTTGGACTCTCATTAAGCAGATTCGATTTTTGTCTGACAATAAATTACGCTCAGGTGTTTTTGAGGTTGAACTATATAAGCGTTTAATTCAACCTATTACTCTTATTGCAATGATTTTAGTGGCAATGTTATTTATTTTTGGATCTACAAGGGACGTAACCTTGGGGAGAAAAATATTTTTTGGAGTTGCGCTTGGCTTATCGTTCGAAATGTTATCAAGAGTTGCTAGTGCTTTGGCCCTTAGTCTAGACTTCAGCCCCTTTTTGAGCTCTATATTGCCATCTATTGTGGTAATGTTTATTGCAATAATTTTATTATTAAAAAAAGCTTTTGGCTAATCAAATGAATCAGGTTAATTTAAAAACTGTAAAGCAAAAACTAAAAATTCCAAACCGTTTTGATGTTATTTTGCTAAATGATGATTACACTTCAATGGAGTTTGTAGTTGATGTTTTGCGGAGATTTTTTCATAAAGAGTTTCAAGCTGCTGAAGCAATCATGCTTAAGATTCATATAGATGGAGAGGCAGTATGTGGATCATATTCTTATGATGTTGCACAAACAAAAGTTAAACAAGTGATCGGCTATTCTAGAGAAAATGATCAGCCATTAATGGCTGTATTAAGAGAGCTAGGTATATAATTTTTTTTAATTTAATGCCTATTGAGATGATAAAATTTTGTTAATGTATAAATTAATATAAGGAAAAAAATGTTAATTAAATCTATTGAATCATTAGATAAAGGTTTAAATGTTTTTTGGAGTGATGATTCTTTGAGTTGCTATCCTTGGTTTTGGCTTAGAGACCATAGTGAAAGCAAGGAAGACTTGCATCCAGATACTAAGCAGCGTCAGATTGATTCATTTAGTGAGCCACTAAATAATATTGTCAATGACATATGGCTTGATGGCTCTTCTGAAAGTATTTTTATCAAATGGAGTGATCAATCTGAAAGTAGTCTTTCTTTTGAATTACTTCAAATTATGTCAGTGCCAAGTCTTCCTCAGTCATATGCATTGAATTTGACCAATGTATGGAATTCCTCAAATGACATTAAAGACTTCCCTGAAATAACCTATCAGGAGCTTATGAGTGATGGAGGAATAAAAACTTGGCTAAATCATATTCAAAGAGTTGGCTTCGCTTTAGTAATAGAGACTCCTGAGACTCCTGAGGTAACAAAAGAACTTATGGAGAGAATAGCTTATATCAGAAACTCTATTTTTGGAGGCTTTTCTGTTTGGGATAATAAGCTTGAAGATCCTGATGATACCGCCTTTACATCACTAGCTATTGAGCCTCATACAGATGGAACCTATGTTCATGATGCGCCAGGACTTCAAACCTTGCACTGCATAAAAAGAAATTCTATTGGTGGTGAAAATCAATTAATTGATGGCCTTGCAATTGCAGAAAAGATGAGACATGAGCATCCTGATGCATTTAATATTCTGTGCAATGTTAATATTCCTGGGCGATATATCAAGACAGATACTTATTTAGAAGCGCATCGACCTTTATTCCGTATCAATGACGATGGTGATGTTATTCAAGTTAGCTTTAATAACCATGATCGCGCGCCTTTTAGGTTGGAAAATGAGCTAATGGTTAAGTTCTATGATGCTTATAAAATATTTCATAATCTAGCAAATGACTCAAGTCGTCAATTTGAGTTTATGTTGGATCCTGGAAAAGTGTTAACGTTTGACAATTGGCGCCTTCTTCATGCGCGTTCATCTCTGACAGGGTATCGACAACTTTGTGGTGGTTACCATAACAGGGAAGATTTTGAAAGTAAATTGAGATCTATCTAACTATTTATTTAAGATTAATTTGAATTTTATTTTGATTCAAATTACCTTCAGTGATGTTAAAATTAAGTATTAATTGAGTTAATAACAAAAACATTATTTTATGATTGAACAAGGACTACAGCAAGAGATTAATATGGTGATGACTGAGGCTAGAAATCGTCGCCTTGAGTTTGTAACGGTGGAGCATTTATTATTAGCCCTTCTTAATATGGATGAAGTT
>Ga0209816_1003705_pt1 | contig 10402 bp, 8 predicted proteins | sample CoawatmetaG01DNA_FD_187509 | JGI IMG/M metagenome (GOLD analysis project Ga0209816, IMG submission 187509) | Marine microbial communities from the West Antarctic Peninsula - Coastal water metaG017-DNA (SPAdes) (version 2) | ecosystem: Environmental > Aquatic > Marine > Coastal ... | reverse complement strand
TTACTTTTCTTCTATTAAACCGGGTCAAATAAAAGGATGGAAAAGGCATCAAAAAATGACTTTAAATATTATTGTGCCTTCAGGTGAAATTCAATTTGTAATGTTTGATGATAGAAATAACTCTGATGGGAGGTTTCAAGATATTGTGATTTCATTAAAAAATTATTGTAGACTTACTATTCCACCGATGGTTTGGATCGCCTTTAAAGGCCTGAGTGATAAAAATTCACTATTATTAAATGTGGCAAGTATTCCGCATGATCCAACTGAATCTGAAGTTAAGAAATTGGATGAGATTAAATATACATGGAGAGATGAGTAGATGAAAGTTTTAATACTAGCTGGTGGGCTTGGTACACGCTTATCTGAATATACAGAAAGTATGCCAAAACCAATGGTAAGTATAGGTGGTAAGCCTATACTGTGGCATATTATGAAAAGTTATGCAAAGTTTGGACACACTGACTTTAATATAGCCCTTGGTTACAAAGCTGAGATGATTAAAGAATACTTTGTAAATTATAAAAGCCTAAATTCTGACTTTACAATTGATTTGGGTACTGGAAATTTAACTTCGCACTCCTCTGATGATGTTGACTGGAAAGTCACTTTAGTTCAAACAGGTTTAAATTCAATGACTGGTGGAAGAATTAAGAGAATGAAGTCTTTTATTAATAATGAGCCATTTCTTCTTACTTATGGAGATGGAGTATCAAATATTAATATTGCAAGTTTAATAGATTTTCATAAAAGTCATGGAAAAATGGTGACAGTTTCTGCTGTTCATCCTGGGGCACGTTTTGGAGAATTGGACCTTGAAGATGACAAAGTAAGAACATTCAAAGAAAAGCCACAAACTACCCAGGGTTGGATTAATGGAGGATATTTTGTTATTCAGCCAGAATTCCTTGATTTGATAGATGGAGATTCTTCAATTCTTGAGCAAGAGCCTCTTGAAAGGGTGGCAGAGTTAGGTGAGCTAATGGCCTATCGACATCATGGATTTTGGCAGTGCATGGATACTAAGCGTGATAGAGATTCTTTGGAAGAAATGTGGAGACTTGGAAGTCCTCCATGGCTGAATACTTATTCCCCATAACTTTTTACATATGATGCAAGGTAGTTTATTAATTATTGGTGGGTCAGGGTTTATTGGAAGAAATCTTGTAGAAAAATCTTTAAAGGTAGGTTTTAATGTAACTGTAATTTCTTTAACTAAAATTACTGATAATAAAAAAATACCTGGTGTAATTTATATTCAAGTTGATATAACAAGTCTGCCATTACTAAAAGAAAAATTATTTGGCATTTCTTTTAACTATGTAGTTAACCTTTCTGGGTATATTGATCATAGTTCATATCTTAATGGAGGGCATATTGCAATAAATGCTCATTTCAATGGGCTACAAAATCTATTACAAGTTCTTGATTGGAGTTTAATAAAGAGGTTTGTTCAAATTGGAAGTAGTGATGAGTATGGAAATATTTCAGCTCCTCAGTTTGAGCATATGGCTGAATCACCTATATCTTCATACTCATTAGGTAAGTTGGCTTCAACTAAGTTGCTAAAAATGTTATATCAAACTGAAAATTTTCCTGTTGTAATCTTACGTTTATTTCTAGTTTATGGTGAGGGGCAGAATAATAATCGTTTTATACCGCAAATTATTCAAGGCTGTCTTTTAGGAAAAAGTTTTTCTGTCTCAAAAGGAGACCAGTTACGTGATTTTTGCTATATTGATGATATTACTTCAGGGATACTTCAATCACTTGTGAAAGATAAGGCTTTGGGTGAAGTTATCAATTTAGCTTCGGGAGATTCAATTTCAATACGTAGTGTTATTGAAAAGATACAGAATTTAATTGGAAGTGGAAATCCAGAGTTTGGAAAAATTGCTTATAGAAAAAGTGAAAATATGGCACTTTATGCAAATATTGATAAAGCTAAACTTATACTAGAATGGCACCCAAAAATTGATTTAAATAAAGGTTTAGCTAATTCTATTGACTTTTATCGAACTAATGAATGATGGAGGATAAAGTAACGCCGTTAGTATCTATAATAATGAACTGTTATAATTCTGATCGGTATTTAAAAGAAGCAATTGATTCAGTTTATATGCAAAGTTACTTGAATTGGGAAATTATTTTTTGGGACAACGCATCTACCGATAGAAGCTCTGAAATTGCGAAATCTTATAATGATAAATTAAAATATTTTAAGTCTAAAAGTACCTCTTTGCTTGGAGAGGCAAGAATTTTTGCAGTTGAAAAATCAAAAGGGGAGTATCTTGCATTTTTAGATTGTGATGATTATTGGTATCCAAAAAAACTAGAAAAACAAATGAAAATATTCAATTCAGATATAGATATTGCGGTTGTTTATAGCCGTGCTGAACTATTTTTTGAAGATTCTGGACTTAAAAAAACATTTCCAAAGAAGTCAAAATTAAAAGATGGATTTATATTTGGAGAGCTTGCTAAAGAGAATTTTATTCCATTCCCATCTGTTGTTTTGGATAAAAGAAAATTTTTAAGTTGTGGTGGGTTTCCAATTCATTTCAAGTGCGCAACCGATTATTGGGTCTTAATTCACCTTGCCCTTGATTTTAAGTTTAAAGCCATTAAGGATGTAACTTGTGGGTATAGAATTCATGAAAATAACTTGTCTAAATCTTTAGCAATAACTAGCGTTAATGAATCTATAGAGTTAGTATCTAAATTCTTACCTGATAAAAGGGCTGTATCTGGACTAAGACATCAATATGTAAGTTTAGCTATTAGCTATTTTCGAGAAAAATTATTTTATAGATCTCTAATTATTTTATTAAGAGAAAGAATCTTGTATTTAGCTCTAAAGAGGATAATTACTAGATTAATGAATCTTCTTATCAATAACTAGTTATTCTGTTAATACTTTTTTATAATAAAAAAATAAAGAATTAAAGCTATATGAAAATTATAATAATTGCATCAGATAATCATATTGGCGGTGGAAAGGTTGTTCTAGATGATCTTCTGAGTGCAGCCATGAAGATGGTATCTATAAATTTTCATGTGTTAGTTGACTCTAGGTTTGACATAAGACTGTTTAATTCTAAAAATATTTTTTTTATAAAAATTCTTAAATCTCAAAGAGTTTTTTATGTTGATAAAGTAGTTAATAATCTAACTAGTCCAAAAGATTTAATTCTTAACATGAGTAGCTTGCCTTTCTTTAGGAGTTATCAGTGTTCTAAAGTTCAATATATTATGAATCGATTTTTTATTGATGATTATCCAACATTAGGTTTACCGATAGCTGTTAGATTAAGATTAACTCTTCAAAAAATTTCTTTTTCTCTTTTTCTTAAGAAAGCTGATTATATTTTTGTTCAAAATTTAGTGATGAAGGATTTACTTCTGAAGTTAGGCTATAGTCAAAATATGATTAAAGTAATTCCATATAAAAATCTGGATAAAATTAATTATGATGGTCAAATACTTAAAGAAAGTTTTATATATGTTGCATCAGGAGAGGCATATAAAAATCATTTAAATCTTGTCAGTGCATGGCAAGTCCTAGCTGAACAAAATATTTATCCTACTCTTTTCTTAACTATTGATGATGAAACCGACTTATATAATAAAATAATGAGCCAAGTTAAAAAATATAATTTAAAGATTGTTGTAAGATCTAGACTCCCAAGAGAAGAGCTTCTTTCATATTATGGAAAGGTAAGTGCATTGATTTATCCGTCTTTTTTTGAATGTTTTGGTATACCTCTTCTTGAGGCTTCAAGCTATAATCTTCCCATAATTGCTTCTGAACTTGATTACGTAAGAGATTTAGTTGATCCAGTAGAAACTTTTGATCCTAACTCTTCAAGGTCAATTGCTAGAGCAGTTAAAAGATTTATTTGTCAAGAAGAGAAAAAGAATACTGTACTCTCAGCAGAGGATTTCACTAAAGAGTTAGTTTTATATGCAAAAAAATAATCTTGTTAAAAACTCAATAGCTAAGGTAATTCTTTTGTGTGGTGGGAAAGGAGAGCGCTTGTATCCGCTTACTAGTGATATCCCAAAGCCCCTTATAAAAATTAATGAAAAATCTATTTTGTCTCATATTATTGATCATCTTGCGAAATTTAATATGAATGATTTAATTATTTTAACTGGGTATAAATCTGACAAAATTGAAAGCTACATAGACGAAAAATACTCAAAGGCCAATATTCAAATAATTGATTCAGGAGATGTGGATATTATTCAAAGATTGAAAGATGCACTTCATTATATTGAAGGTGATTTTATGGTACTTTATGGAGACACAATTTCGAATATAGATATTTCTAACTTAAAAAAATTTCATAGCTCATCAAGATATCCAGTAACAATGGCAGTGTGGCCTCTAATAAGTCAATTTGGAATTGTCGATATCGATGAAAGAGGTGGGGTCCTTGGATTTAAAGAAAAGCCAAAGCTAGATAAATGGATAAATATTGGATATTTTTATTTTAATAATAATATGTCATACATGATAGAAGAGTCGTCTAGTTTTTCCCAGTTTTTAGAGAAAATTGCTAGTATGGGTATGCTTGGTGCTTATAAGCATGAAGGTATTCATATAACCATCAATACTGTAAAAGAGCTTTCTGAAGCTCAAAAAAATATTACTAAAATTTAATAAGGTAAAAAAATGAATCAAAATTTTTGGCAAGGAAAAAATGTATTAATAACTGGAATTAATGGCTTCATTGGTGGCAATCTTGCAAAGAATCTATTAATTAAAGGTGCTAATATTTTTGGCCTTATTCGAAATCACACGTCTCAAACTTTTTTATATTTCGAAGACCTTGAAAAAGAAATTGTAATTATAAAAGGTGAGTTAACAGATAAAGATCTCATGAGTAGAATAATGTCTGAGAATAATATTAATGTCGTTTATCATCTTGCTGCACAGGTTGAGGTTGGCATTGGTTTAAAAAATCCCTATTTGACTTTTGAGACTAATATTCGAGGCACATATACTCTACTTGAGGCTATGAGAATTCATGGTGATTTAATCGAGTCAGCAGTATTTGCTTCAACTGATAAGGCATATGGTACATACGGTGCTGATCAAATGCCATACAGAGAGGATTACCCATTACTTCCAAAATATCCATATGATACTTCTAAAGCATGTGCAGATATGATTGCCCAAGTTTATGCTAATGAGATTTTTAAAATGCCAATTGCCATTACTAGGTTTAGTAATATTTATGGTCCTGGGCAATTAAACTTTTCAGCGTTGGTTCCAGATTCAATAAGATCTGCATTGGGATATTCTAGATTTATTCCTAGGGGTGATGGCTCTATGATTAGAGATTTTCTTTATGTTGATGATGTAGTAGATTTATATTTAAAAATTGGTGAATCTTTATCTAATAATCCTAATAAAATTTCTGGTGAAATATTTAATGCTGGAACAAATGAGCCAATTTCAGTTCGTAATGTTTTAGAAAGTGTGTACAAATTAATTGGGAATCAAAATGATTTTGAAAATATTTTGAACCTTATGAACGAAAAGAAAGCAATTGGTGAAATACAATGTCAATATATGAACTATGACAAAGTGAATGAATATTTTGGCTGGAGCCCCTCTAATTCATTACTGGATGGCTTAACTAAGTCTATTGAATGGTATAAAAAATGGCATACTAAATAAAGTGTCAAGGTAACTTTAAAGACATAATAACCATTAATTAATTATGAGGTCTGAGTGAAATTAATCAATGTCTAGTGAGATTTTATTAACCCGAGAGGATACATCTAGAATACCGATATTAACCAAGCTTTATATATGGTCTGTTCAGCTACATCCATTGTTATTTTTTTATATTGCTCATCAAAATCTCATTGGAATAGGTGGAAATATATCTAAAATTTTAGAACTTATTGTTTGTATTTCATTTCTTTTATCCATCTTATTTTTTCCACGACGGTCTTTCTTAGTTTCTTTTAAGGGCACCATAATTTATTGGATTTTTATTTTATATTCTATGATTATTGGTATGTTTGGGTTTATTTTTGGCTACTACCATGTTGATAATCCAATTACGAGCAACCGATCACTATTTACTTTTGAATTTACTCGTCCAATTATGGATTATATTATTGCAATTTTTTATTTTGTTTATTTTGTGGTATTAGCATCTTATTTCTTATCAAATAAAAAGGCAATTGATTATTTTTTTAAGGTTTTTTTCTTTTTATTTTATGCAAATCTTATAATTGGATTGATTGACATTGTTTCTATAGTGTTTTTTAATTACGATCTAGTTCCTATAAGCCTTATAAGGAATGCAGGAACATCATATCGCTTTCATGGTTTGTCTGGAGAGCCAAGAGATGCTTTTGTGTATTTAATTTTTGGGATTGCAATGATTTATCTATTTGATGAATGGAAAATGCAGAAAAAAAGAAGATTATTTTTATATACTTTAACATCTATTGCTTTAGTATTAACCGTTTCAGTGTCTGGTTTAATTGGATTATTTTTATCCATTGGTTTGATTTTATTTTATCAACTAGTTCATTTAAATTTAAAAAAACTATTTATAATTTTTATAATTTTTATAATTTTAGTATTAGTAGTATATCTAAATTACATAAGTTTTTATCGAATTGCTAAGTATTCTAAAGACCTCCCCTATCTGTTTGATAGTTTAATGTTAGGCTCTAAAATTCCTGACATGTTTCTTGGTCAGCTTCCAAACATATACCCAATATTTGATAGGTTTTTGGAAAGCTCTAATGGCAATGTGTTCCCTACAATATTTGGAACTGGTTTTGGAACAGAATCCGTTATTAATATTAATATGATTGAGTCACCTGATTACGCCCTTTATCCTCATGCACAGGTTGTTAGATTATTTTATAGTGTTGGGATTGTTGGCTCATTTATCTATTTATTGGCTTTTTATTATCCTACGGCTCAAATTGCAAAGTTTACTAACAATAAAATATGGATTTATTTAATTTTAATATTACTGGGTTCTACTCTTGCTCATAGATCTGTTGTACTTCTTATCTTTTTTGGGGTATTTTTGGCAGTATTCAGACAATTTTCTAAAAAGAATAGTGGTTTAAAAAAATGATAATAAAAGCTATTGTGTCCTCTATTCAATATTAGGTATCATTTATCCTCTATTCTAACAGGAGTAAATAATCAATGGAAAGTATAGTTGACACAGCTTTATTAGCTAATTATTCTGGTAATATAAGCCTTATAGCTCTGACTATAAATATTGTGCTTTCAGCTGTTGTCTGTTCAATCCTGAGTGCTTTTTATATAAAATTTGGAACCTCTTTGACTAATAGGAGCCACCTAGCAAAAAGTTTTCTCATGATTGGCGTTACTACAACTTTAATTATTACTGTTGTTAAGGCCTCTTTAGCTCTATCCTTGGGTTTGGTTGGCGCTCTATCGATAGTAAGATTTAGAGCTGCAATTAAAGAGCCTGAAGAGTTAGCATTTCTATTCCTAGCGATTGCTGTTGGTCTTGGCTTTGGTGCCGATAATAGTGCAATTACTATATTGTCATTCTTTTTGATTCTAGTATTGTTTCTTGCGCACAAAAAATTTTTTAGTGTTAGTGATACCACTGATAATATTTACTTCACCATTAAATTTCCAAATGAAGATGATATTAATACTAATACAATTAATTCTATCGTCATGTCTCAAGTTGCAAACGCACATATTAAAAGATTTGATGTTGGTGAAGAAGGAACTGAGCTTGTTTACCTCATCAATATTTCAAGTTATGATCAATTAGAGTTAATAAAAAATGAATTAGATTTAGTTTCTAAAGGACTAAAATATTCATTTATAGAAGAAGCTAAAATTTTCTAAAAGTCTTAAAACAGATGTTGATAATAGAAAGTAGCAATAAAGCTAGTAGAAAGTTAAATTTGCTAAAAAGAACTTTAATATTTATATCATCCTTTATTTCAATAATTGTTATTTTTGCTGTTGGATGGTCGATAAGTGAGGTTAAATCTCAAAATCCATATATTCCTCAAAATGTTATTTCAAAAACTGTTAGCAAAACAATAGAATCGTTTTCTCACTTTCGTTTTCCAATAAAAAGAGTTATGGGATTTAACTCAGATTTTCCTACTTTTAATTTAGATATAAAGCTTAAGAACTATGCTGTATTAGAGAAAATTTCTGATGATGATGGCAATGGCAGACGAGAGACTTATGTACCCGCGCGCATAAGGACTGATAATAAATCAGTTAAGGCCAAAATAAGGTTGCAAGGGGACAGGAAAATACATTGGGCTGATCCAGAGAGATGGTCTTTTCGTGTTGAAGTTGAAGATGATACCTTATTAGGAATGCGTAAGTTTTCAATTCAACATCCAGTAACAAGAAACTATATTTATGAGTGGATATTCCATGACTTTTTAAAGCGTGAGGGCTTAATAGGATTGAATTATCAGTTTATCTCATTAAATTTAAATGGTGAGAGTAGGGGTGTATATGCAGTTGAAGAAAAATCTGACAAATTACTTATAGAATCTAACAAGAGAAGGGATGGTCCAATTTTTAAGGTTACATTTACTGATGAGATGGATTCTAATAATTTTTGGGATAACATTAGATTTTCACCATATCAAAAAAAACAATGGTCAGAAAAAAACCCTATTTTATTGGCCCAAGCTTCAAATTTGCTGCGTAATTATGCTGCTGGTAATTTAAAAGTTGACGAGGTATTTGATACAGATAAATTAGCTAGGTTTTTTGCTATAACTGACTTATTTTCAATGCTTCATGGAACCACAGCAACTGGTATTAGGCTATATTTTAATCCTATAACTCAAATGTTTGAGCCAATTGGTAATGACGGTCATTTTCTGGATAAGAATTATCCAGTTTTAGTATCACAATTAAAAGATTTTAGAGGCGAAGATGGGTTTTGGGGTTATGGACCATGGTATGAAAGATTTTTTAGCATTAAGGATAATAATGCAATGTTATATGAAAAGTATATCCAAGAGCTCAATAGACTAACTTCATTTGGGTATATTGAAAATTATCTTGCTGATATCAATATAAGTATTAACAATAATTTAGATTTTATTTATAGTGATTTTCCATATGGAGATCTTTGGTCTTCTCATCCATTAACAGGGCTCTCTCCGTTGTTTTATTATGATGAGGATAAAATACTAGCTAAGCGAGATGTAATTAAATCAAAGCTGAAATTAACGTCACCTATTTATATAAAAGATATTCAATATGATGGTGAAACTTTATCACTTAATCTAAATAATAAGGCTAAACTTCCAGTTAAAGTTGTTGAAGTAGAACTTGATAATAAAAGATTTCAACCCTTATTTGACAAATATATTTATGGTATTTCAAATAATAAGTTAAATAAAAGTAATATCATAAATTTTGTTAATGATGATTTAGGTAATTCGAGTAACCCCGGTGACCAATTAATTGGAAAAATTAAATATTCTGTAATTGGAATGCCCAATGTTTATGAGCAAAATTTCTTTTTTGGTGATAAGTCTTTGGGTGAAATGAAAGCTGGGAACATCAATAAATTTAAGTTTCTTCAGATAGACAATTATGATATTTATATTGGTCCAGGTAACATTGTACTAAATGAAGATTTGATTATTCCAAAAATGTATCAACTTTATGTACTTCCCGGGACAAATATTGATTTAGTAGCATCTTCTAAAATTATTTCCTACTCACCTGTTATTATCAAAGGTGATAGTAATAACATGATTAAAATACATAGTTCAGATAATACAGGAGAAGGAATTCTGGTAATCAAAGCCAGTGGACAATCTTTTATGGATTATGTCGATTTTAGAGGGCAAAATATAATGAATACAAGTCAGGCAGTATCCTCTGTGTTGACATTCTATGAATCGGATGTAATTATTGAAAATTCTTTATTTTCATCAAACTTGGCGGAGGATGTAATTAACATAATAAGAAGTGAATTTTCAATTGATAATATCACTATAAAAGATTCCTTGTCAGATGGAATTGATCTAGATTTTTCAAATGGATCTATCCTAAATTCTGAATTTTTCAATATTGGTAATGATTCAATTGACCTATCAGGAAGTATGGTGGAGTTATCTCAGATAAATAGCTACAATTCTGGTGATAAGGCAGTAAGTATTGGAGAGGGTAGTTTTGTTTACGCAAGTGGAATTAATATTTCCAACTCCAGAATTGGTTTTGCCATTAAAGACTCATCTTACCTTCAGCTATTCGAGTCAACTATTGAAGATTCAGAGGTTGGTTTTACCGTTTTCCAGAAAAAACTAGAATATGAACCTCCAAAGGCAGATATTTGGAGATATACGAGTAAAAATGTGAATCAAGAGTATTTATTGGAAG
>Ga0209816_1003697_pt1 | contig 10417 bp, 12 predicted proteins | sample CoawatmetaG01DNA_FD_187509 | JGI IMG/M metagenome (GOLD analysis project Ga0209816, IMG submission 187509) | Marine microbial communities from the West Antarctic Peninsula - Coastal water metaG017-DNA (SPAdes) (version 2) | ecosystem: Environmental > Aquatic > Marine > Coastal ... | reverse complement strand
TTCAATAGCTAACTCATATTCTTGCTCTGGAGTAAGAATTGGAGGGTACTTTTGTACCTCTAGATCTCTAGATGTATTCTTTATCGATAATGCAAAATCACTCATAAGTCTTCTTAAAACGATAATTAAGGGGTAAATTATACCAAATTTTTCAGTTATATCAATTTTTTAAGTAGTTTTTTGTGTTTAATTGACTGCTCTTCTAAAGACAAATGGGCGCGCTTAGATAGATTGTTTGAAGAAGATATTATTGATTTTAGATCAGTCAAAGCAGAATTAAAATCGTCATTAATGATTAGGTAGTCAAACTCATTGTAGTGACTCATTTGATTTTCTGCATCTAACATTCTTTTTTTGATGATTAGCTCATCATCTTGGGCCCTATTCTTAAGCCTTAATTCTAAGGCTTGTTTTGAAGGAGGCAAAATAAATATGCTAATTGCACTAGGTAAGTTATGCTTGACTTGGCGAGCGCCTTGCCAGTCGATTTCTAGAATAACATCTATATTGTTTTTAAGGTTTTCATTAATTAGTTCTTTAGATGTTCCGTAAAAGTTTTCAAAAACCTCAGCATGCTCAATAAATGAATCTTTACTAACCATTTTTTGAAATTCAGAGACAGAAACAAAATGATAGTTAGTTCCATTAACCTCATCAACTCTTGGGTTTCGTGTTGTATGGGATATAGAAACGCGAAGGTTTTTAGCATCATTAATTAATGACTTAACAAGAGATGTTTTTCCGCATCCTGAGGGTGCTGCAACGATAAATAAATTAGACATTTTTAATCAAATTTCCATATAATTACTTTGGTATATAGCCCTTAATTTGATCAATATCTTGCTCTGAAAAGAAGTAATTTTCCATTTGTTCTTTTAGATAGCTCTGAGATGACTCATCAAATAAGTTTAAATTATTTTCATTAATTAGCATAGTTTGATGGTCAAGCCACATTTGCCAAGCATTTTTAGAAACTGAATCCAATATTCTTTTGCCAAGGTCACCTGGATAGGGCGCTCTTTCTAATCCTTCTAATTGTTTGTCTAATTTAATGCAGTGAACTTCTTTCATAATTGTTTTAATCTAACTCCAAGTGTATAAAGCGTTAAAAAATATATAGCTATTGAAATAGTAATAGTTTTTGAAATAAGTATAGACCTCTCTATCAGAGAGGATTTAAGATAAAGACTTATACTTGAATCAAAGTAATAAATATACAGCGACATTATAGTGACTGCAAATATTACTTTAATTAGCATTTTATAAAAAGTAATATGAAATCTAAATATTGATTGCCTTATTAAGAAAAAATATAGAATTGCAGCATTAATCAGTGCTGAAATTGAGGTGGCAGCAGCTAGGCCAACATGATCAAAATACTGTACTAATATTAAATTTAGAGCTATATTTGAAACCATTGCAACAACACCAGCTTTTACTGGTGTTTTGGTATCTCCTCTTGATAGAAAAATTGGCGCAAAGATTTTTATTGCAATGAATGCCATTAAGCCAGAACCATATGCCTGCAAACTTAAAGATGTTTTTTTAGCAGATAAAGCATCAAATGCATCATATTGAAAGAGCGTAATTATCAGCTCTTCTGAAAGCAGAACTAATCCAGCGCATGCCGGAATTCCTAATAAAATTGCATATAAAAAAGCTTTATCAATGGTGTTTATAAAGTTTTTAGTGTCTTTTTTTGCATGATAATTACTTAGTTTTGCCAGGGCAACAGTTGCCAGTGCAATGCCAATCAACGCTAAAGGAAGCTCCAGTAACCTATCTGAATAATATAACCATGACACACTTCCAGCTATAAGAGTTGATGCAATCATTGTGTCAACTAGTAAATTGATTTGAGATACTGATACCCCAAACAATGCAGGAAGCATTCTTTTTCTAAGTATTGAAAGCGCCTTATGATGCCCAAACTGTAATTTAGGGAGTCGTTTTATTTTTCTTAAAAATGGTATTTGGAAGCCAAGCTGGATAATTCCACCAAAAAGGACACCCCAAGCTAATGCCATAATTGGAGTGGATAAGTATTTAGATAAAAATATAGCACTAAGGATTAATGAAACATTAAGTAATACTGGGGTAAATGCTGGAATTATGAAATTATCATAAGCATTAAGGATTGATCCAGAGAGTGCGGTAAGGGATATTAAAAGTAAGTAAGGAAATGTAATTCTTAGCATATCAGAGGCTAAGTGAAACTGAGTTGCGTCAGCTTTAAAGTAGAATCCCCATGCAAATAAAAGTATTATGATTGGCGCTATTACTATTGCAATAAGAGTAATAATCATAAGAATGCTAAGTAATTTAGTAGCAATATGATTAATTACTAGTTGAACCTCTTCATCAGATTGATTAGCTTTGGACTCTGCTAAAATTGGCAAAAAGGCTTGAGAAAAAGCACCTTCAGCAAAGAGGCGTCTAAAAAAATTAGGTATTCTAAAGGCTACTAAGAATGCGTCAGTTAGTTCATTGGCTCCAAAGAGTCTTGCAATAATAAAATCTCGAATTAGTCCCAAGATTCTTGAAACAAAGGTCATTGCGGCGACAATACTGCTGGACCTTATGAAAGACTTAGACATAATAGAAAGAGCTATCTATTCATCAGCTGGGCCGCGCATGATGCCCACTCTTGAGTTTCGTATACATTCTACAAATTGCATGACTTCATGACTGTCAGATTCTGATGCTTCAAGCTCACTTAGTGCATGATCTAGAAGTCTGCCTTGCGAATCACGATAAACAACTTTGAATGCTCTTTTTATAGACGAAATAGAGCTAGCACTAAAGCCTCTTCTCTTCATTCCAACAGAATTAATACTTCTTATTTTAGGATGAATACCTGCTGCAACCATATAATCAGGAATGTCTTTATTAATTTGACTTCCCATCCCAGCATAAGAATGTCTACCAATACCACAAAATTGTTTTACTAATACAAAGCCACCAAGTATTGCCCAGTCTGAAATTCTAACATGCCCAGCTAAAGAGGCATTATTAGACATAATAATATGATCACCAAGCTGACAATCATGAGCAATATGCACATATGACATGAGCATATTATTAGAGCCAATTCTTGTTAAAGAGTTTTCTTTTTCAGTGCCTCTATTTATTGTGCAAAATTCCCTAATCATGTTGTCATCACCAATCACAAGGTTGCTTTCTTGACCATCTTGATAAGTAATGTCTTGAGGATCACCACCGATAGAAGCAAAAGAATATATATGATTATTTTTACCAATTTTAGTAGGACCTTCAATTACAGCATGAGAATCTATTACTGTTCCAGCTCCTATTTCAACATTGGCGCCGATAACTGCATAAGCAGCTATTTCAGCACTTTTATGAATTTTAGCGCTTTCATGGATAATGGCAGAAGGGTGAGTGGACATAATATTATTCAGCAGATTTCTGTGTACATAAAATTTCAGCAGAGGTAACTAATTTTCCTTCAACTGTTGCTCTGCAGTTGAATTTCCATATACCACGTTTGACGGTAATAATTTCAGCATAAATTTCTAGTTGATCGCCTGGCTCAACCATTCTTTTAAAGCGAACCTTATCAACACCCACCAACATATAAATTTGACCAGTTTGTGGCTTTCCAACCTCAGATTTAAAAGCCAATATTCCAGTTGCTTGGGCTAAAGCTTCAATAATGAGAACCCCTGGCATAATAGGCTGATCTGGAAAATGTCCCGTAAAATGAGGCTCATTAAAAGTAACATTTTTAATAGCAGTAAGACTTTTTCCTACCTCTAAATTAATTACTCTGTCAATAAGCAAGAATGGGTAGCGATGAGGTAAAAAATTTTTAACCTCGTTAATATTCATTTTCATAGGGTTATTTAATATTTTTTAGTTTAATTTTTAGCAGAGTTGCAATTTTATCAAGTTTTGTTAACCATATTCCTACCTTTTTCCATTCAGAGTGAAGCATAATAGGAACAAAGCCAGTATAAACTCCTGGTTTTGTTATATTTCTATTGACGGTGCTAGTTGCGTTAACTATAACGTCATCAGTGATTGTTAGGTGCCCAACAATACCAACCATACCACCAATCATGCATCTTTTACCAATAATAGTGGTTCCAGCAATGCCTGTTTTTGCTGCTATCGCGGTATCTTCACCAATAACAACGTTATGAGCAATATGAACTAGATTATCAATTTTAACTCCGTCATGAATCACTGTATTCTCAATAGAACCTCTATCAATAGTTGTGTTGGCTCCTATAGAGACATTATTACCAATAACCACGTTTCCAAGATGAGCAATTGCATTCCACTTTTTGTCCTTATCTCTGGCGTTTCCAAAGCCTTCTGAACCAATTATTGCCCCAGGCGAGATGACACAGTTTTTTCCAATATGAGATCCCTTTTGAATCATTACATTTGACTCGATTCTTGAATTTTTACCAATATTGACATTGTCTTCGATAATACAATTGGCTCCAATCGAAGAGTTTTCACCAATTGCTACATTTTTACCAATAATGCAACCTGGAGCAATATTAACCTTGCTGTAAGAGTTTATTATATTTTCAGCTTTTTGAAAGTGATTAATATTTTGATGATTCTTAAATTTATGCGTTAATATGGAATAAGCTAGATCAACATTTTCAACTAATAATGCATTAGTAGGGCAAAGTTTAATAAGGTTTTTATCAACAATGACAGCCCCAGCATTTGAGTTAATTAGAGATTTTTTATATTTCTTACTAACTGCATAAGAAATTTGCTCAGAGTTAGCATTGGTTAGCGTATTAACTCCTAAAATATCTTTGGATGAATCTCCGTGAACAGAAGCACCTATTAATTTTGCTATTTCTTTCAGAGATAATTTCATTGCTCGAGTTTTAGAATTCTTTCAATCACTTTGTTAGTAATATTTACTTTATCACTTACAAAGGCAGCATTCTCATACAAAATAAGGTCATAGTTTTCCGAAATTGCAAGTTCATTAACTGTACTATTAATCAATAGCTCAAGTTTTTGAAGCAATTCGATCTTTCTATTATTCATTGTAACTTGCCAAAATTCCGTCTCTTGTTTAAAGCTCTCTTCTAGAGATTTTAGTTTAGATAACTCTCCTTGAAGATTTTCTTTATTTTCAGATTCATTAATAATAATAATTTTAGTTCTAAGAAGTTCAATGTGATTAAACAAATCCAATAATTTTTGTTTTTTTGGTTCAAATTCATTAGATAACCTATCTACATTTTGCTGATATTGAGGTAAATTATTCACAACTTGCTCTGTATCGATATATCCTATCTTTATTGTTTCAGGAAATACGTTAAGTGAAAGTAGTGCTAAAAAAGATACAACTATAATTCTCATGAAGGTTTTAGAATCCAGTGCCTAAAGAAAAGCCAAAGTCTTCAATAATATCTCCATCTTTTTTAAGTATAGGAGTTGATACAAATGCTCCAATAGATCCAATTGGACTTAGATATGCAAATCCAAATCCTGCTGACATTCTTATATCACCTAGTTTAATACTGGAACTCTTCTCATAGATGTTTCCACCATCAATGAAAGCACTCATTCTCATTTTTTCATTATTTTCAAAGAAAAAAGCAGGTGTTATAAGGTTTGCACTTCCAAGAATTGATATTTCACCACCCTTTGCTTTTCCATTTGGATACAAAGGCCCAAGTGTTTTATTTCCAAACCCCCTTACAGATCCACTACCTCCGCCAAAATGACGTTTATAGAATGGCAGTTCTTTGCCGCTGTATCCTTTAGATAGATTGAAATCACCCGTAAGTTTAAGGATAGTTGAGGAATTAATAACAGGCGCATAGCTTGCATGATTTGCATTTATATTAAAATATCTATAATCTCCCAAAGGCAATGAAATACCAGCAGAAACTGAATTATTAACTCCTTCAGTCGGGTAAAGAAAACTATTTAGAGTATTCTGGTTCCAGCTAACATTTGCTTTAAATTCATCACTACTTGAAGAGGCACATTGAGTTGACTCATAACCAGACCCTGAAAACAGAGTACTACATTTAATATCATTTTTTGAATACTCTAAGCCAGTGTTTAGTCTTGTATCACTGTTTAGAGGGATTCCATAACCCAAGCTTATCCCGGTTGAGTCAATCTCATAAGAGTCTTTGGCAATATCATTGTCCTTAATTTCACTTCTAAAAGCACCAAAACTAATGCTATGTCCTTCATCATTATAATTTGGGTTCATAAAGTAGAAACTAATCTTATTAAAAGATTCAGAAACTTTTAAATCAGCATTAAGGGTATTACCAGAACCAAAAATATTTTTTTCTTGAATTCCTGCGCCAAAAGATATTCCATAGCTATTACTATGAGACATTGAGAGACTGATTGAGCCTGTTTGAGTCTCTTTGACAGTAAAGCTTATGTCAATTTTATCTTTCATCCCCTCAACTTCATTAGTTGATATTTGTACGTCTGAGAAATAACCAAGACGTCTTAATTTCAGTAATGATTCTCTAAGTTCACTTCTAGAATACAAACTACCTTCGGAAATTCCAATTTCTCGTCTAATAACTTCATCTTGAGTCCGAGTATTTCCAGAAATATTAATTCTATTTAGATAAACTTTTTTATTTAAGGAGATAGCAAATTTAATATTAACAGAGTCAATAAATTCTGAAGTGGTAGGGTTGACTTCTACGAAGGCGTACCCTTGATCAGCAAACATGTCGGTAAGAGCTTGGATATTTTGAATTATTGAGTTGCGATTAAACACATCTCCTTTATTCATTGTAATAATACTATTAAGCTCACTCAAACTAAAGCTTCCTATTTCACCTTCAAAAGAAACCTCGCCTAATTTATATTGAATTCCTTCAGAGACTTCAATATTTATTGAAATCTTTTCATTTGACTCATCAAGCTTGGAGTCAACATTCACTATTTGAAAATCTAAGTAACCTGCGTCAAAATAATTACTTGTCATTAGCGCAATTCCATTTCTTAATTCGGAGTTAGTAAAGTTATCCTTGTTTGTGAAGTAATTAATTAGAAATATATCTGCCTCTCCAATTTTGAATAGCTTTAATAGTTCTTTTTCTTGAAATTTATCATTACCAGAGATTTCGAAAGAATCAATAGTCGCTCTTTCTCCTTGGGTTATGACTAAGTCAATTGCTATTCTATTTTGAGAATCTAAAACAATGTTTTCAATAATTTCAACATTATAGTAACCAGATTCGGCATACTTGTTTTCTAAAAGTGAGATAAATTCTGTCAATTTTAGTTTCGTATAAACATTACCAATAGAAAGATTACTTTCATTCAGATGTTCATTCAAAACTTCTTGAGATAAATATATCTTTTCATTTTTTAACCATTTTGATATACCTGATCCAATATCTAAACTTATATCAAAAAACTTTATAAGAGGATTTTCAGTAACTTTAATATCTAAAGAACTTTTATTTTTTAAAATTATAATATTAGAAAATAAGCCAGTTTGAAATAGTGATTCAATTATCTTGTCACTTACAAAGGGTGAAAAATCCTGACCAATTTTAAATGGTAGTATTTCTAATAAAGAGCTTTCAGAGGATGTATTAAGCCCAATAAAGTTAATTTTATTAATTGGGTTAGCAAAAGCCTGTGTTGTAAAAAATAATAAAATAAGGGTTAAAAGTTGAATAAATTTATTTTTCATTTTTTTTTACCTAAAGTAGTTAATTTTTAATTTGTGCATATTGAATTAAAATAAGCAAATTAATTTAAATGCAATTTTAACAAAATTACCAAGCATATTGTTAAACTAACACGAAAAATTCTTATAATACAACTTTGAAGTTAAATTTGAACTTTATGATAATTTTTACTATTATTTTTATCTTCAACTCGGTTACAGTAATCTAGCCAAAGCTCCTCCTTTTTACTACCAAGTTTGAAAAGGTGATTCCAAGAGTATATTCCAGTAGTGTGACCATCACTATAATGTATTGCAATAGCATAATTTCCCATAGGAACAAGTGTTTGAATAGTTACATCTTGCTTATCTAATTGAAGAGTCTCCTGGCCAGGACCATGCCCCTGAACTTCTGCTGATGGAGAGTAAACCCTTAAATATTCACTAGTCATAAGGTAATCAGTTTTATCAAATGTTACAGTAAGAAGTTTTTTATCTTTACTAAGTGTTATATTGCTTGGAGTGTTCATTATTTTATTAGTTAGAGTGTTATGTAGATTTTAGCATAGCAGTATCTAAATAAAGCATGATACAAAAGGTTAAAATACAATTATGATACATTTTACGAAAATGCATGGCCTTGGTAATGACTTCGCTGTAATTGATAATATTGATGGTGACGTTAGTTTGTCGACTGATGAAATTCGCAAATTGTCTGATCGTCGTTTTGGTATTGGTTTTGATCAGCTGCTTATGGTCGAGAGTGCGTCATCAAAAGATGCTGATTTTCGTTATGTAATATTTAATGCTGATGGCTCTGAAGTTAACCAATGTGGAAATGGAGCAAGATGTTTTGCCCTATATATTCAAAAGAAAAACCTATCTTATAAGAATCCTCTTTCCGTTGAAACTAATGCTGGCATTATGGTTTTAACAGTTAATAGCGATGACTCTGTTCGAGTTGAGATGGGGGAGCCAAATTTCCTACCATCAAAAATTCCTCTTAATACTAATGAGGAGAGCTTAGAGTATATGATTGAGGGTTTTAAGGTTGGGTCATTATCAATTGGAAATCCACATGCTATTTTAGTTTTGGATGATATAACTGATATAGAATCTACTGCCTTAACAATTCAATCTTCTAGTTATTTTCCTGAGGGTGTCAATGTTGGGTTTATGAAGGTATTAAGTAAAGATGAAATTCAGTTAAGGGTTGTTGAAAGGGGCGCTGGTGAAACGCTTGCATGTGGCTCAGGAGCCTGTGCAGCAGTAATTTATGGCGCTAGACTTGGTTTGCTTAATTCAAAGGTAAATGTTCGTTTGAATGGCGGCAATGCAATAGTTGAGTATGACGGAGAAAAAGTGTACCTTAGTGGTCCTGGAGAGTTTGTTTATGAAGGTTCGATTAATCTTAGAAGTGCACCATCCTAACTAATTTCTAATGACTTTTGTGAAATATAATTATGATTCTCTAAGTCATAAGCTGTAAGTCTGTCACCCCATACGCATCCATGATCTAGAGGGTAAATATTTTTGCAGTCAATATCTTTAAGAGATGACCAGTGCCCAAAAAATATTTCTTCATCAGCCATTAGTCGGTTTGAATGCAAAAACCACGCCTGAAAATTTGTTGGATTTTGATCAACATTTAACTTGTGCTCAAATTCAAGCTCACCATCTTCTTTGCAAAACCTCATTCTCATTAAAGCGTTTATTGTGTAACGAGAGATTTCTTCATTGGAAAAATCATTAGACCATTTATTTGGATAGTTACCATACATTTTTGATAAAAATTCACTTACATTATTTGATTGAAGATTCTTATGAACCACTTCTGCATTTTTGATAGTATCTGATTTGCTCCATTGAGGCGGGACTCCTGCGTGAACAAAAAGTGCATCTTTGTGCTCAATTACAAGTGGCCTAGTAAGGAGATAGTCAAGTAAAACAGTTTTATCAGGTGCAGACAATATGTCTAAGAACGTGTCATTTTTGTTAGGCTTGCGCTCAGTTAGTGCACAAACCAGTAGATGAAAATCATGGTTACCAAGAACCATGTCCATGTTATCTTGATTTGACTGAATAAAGCGGAGTGTCTCAAGTGAGTTATTGCCTCGGTTAACAACATCACCTAGAAAGTACAGTCGATCTCTATCAATATTGAAATTAATTTTATTTAAAAGACCTTTGAGGCTTTTAAAGCAGCCTTGAACGTCACCAATGGCATAGTCCATAAGTTGTGCCTAATGAAGGGTATAGGGTTCGCTTAATGTAAACTCTGGTATCACTGCATCAAACCTTTGTCCTTGATCACTAATCATTCCGTAAGAGCCTTTCATGGTTCCCGTTTCAGTGCTAATTACTGCCCCAGAGCTGTATTTAAAACTTTCACCAGGAGAAAGGTGGGGTTGCTGCCCAATTACGCCTTCACCAATAACCTCTTCAGTTTCTCCAGATTCATCTTGTATTAGCCAGCGTCTTGTTCTTAGTTGGGCTCCAGTCTCACCATTATTGGTAATGGTAATTGTATAAGCATAAGCATATTGACTGCTCACTAGATTTGACTGCTCTGGTAGGTAGGTTACTTCTACGTTTACTTCAATTTTGTTTTTCATAGTCATTCATCAAGGTTACAAAGTTTTCAGTGCTAAGCATTTCAGCTCTTTGAGATAAGTCGATTTCAGTTTGTGATTGATTTAATACAGATTTTAAACAATTTTTTAGTGTCTTTCTTCGCTGAGAGAAGGCAAGTTT
>Ga0209816_1003696_pt1 | contig 10421 bp, 10 predicted proteins | sample CoawatmetaG01DNA_FD_187509 | JGI IMG/M metagenome (GOLD analysis project Ga0209816, IMG submission 187509) | Marine microbial communities from the West Antarctic Peninsula - Coastal water metaG017-DNA (SPAdes) (version 2) | ecosystem: Environmental > Aquatic > Marine > Coastal ... | reverse complement strand
TCGCATAGCTTGGAATGTCGAAGCCATGGGCATTAATCCCTCATCGATTATTGCAGTAACCTTTACAAATAAAGCAGCCAAAGAAATGCAATCACGCATTCAAGAATTACTGCAATCACCAGGCGGAGACATGTGGTGTGGAACTTTTCATGGCTTGGCACACAGAACCTTAAAAAGATTTTACAAAGAAGCAGGTTTAATTTCGGGCTTTACTATTTTAGACAGTGATGACCAACTTCGTATTGTTAAGCGCTTAACCAAAGAAGCCGGTCTTGATGATGCCGCATGGCCACCCAAACAGATTCAATGGCAAATCAATGGTTGGAAAGATGAGGGCATAAGAGCCGATGATGTTTCTGATAAGGGTGATTTTTATGCTCAGACAGTTAAAGGAATTTATAAGCATTACGAAGAGGCGTGTGCCAACGATAGTCTGGTAGATTTTGCTGAGCTGCTCCTTAGAGCCTATGAGTTAGTAAAATCTAATAAAACAGTGAAAGAGTTTTTTCATAATCGATTTAAGGCAGTTTTGGTGGATGAGTTTCAGGATACTAATACTATTCAGTACAACTGGCTCAAAGAGATTGCATCAGAGGCTGCAACGATCACAGCGGTTGGAGATGACGATCAGTCTATTTATGGGTGGAGGGGTGCCAAGGTAGAAAATATTTCATCTTTTGAATCGAGCTTTGAAGGCTCGAAAGTCATTCGTCTTGAGCAGAACTATCGCTCAACCAGCGTGATCTTGGGCGCAGCCAATGCCTTAATAGATAACAACCAAACTCGGTTAGGTAAAAACTTGTGGACTGATTCTTTAGAAGGCGAGCGCATCACTCTTTATCAAGCCTACAACGAACAAGATGAGGCAAGATTTATAGCGGGAGTTCTCAAAAGCTGGATGGAAGGCGGAGAGTTATTTAGTGATGCAGGAATTGTTTATCGATCCAATGCTCAATCAAGAGCTCTTGAGGAAGCATTGCTTAGAGTAAATATTCCTTATCGAATCTATGGCGGTCTGCGTTTCTACGAGCGCATGGAAATTAAAAATGCTATGAGCTACCTGAAAGTTATTTTTAACCCGCATGATAATCCTGCCTTTGAGCGCTCTATTGCAAACCCTACTCGAGGGATTGGTGTTAAGTCACAAGCAAAAATTCGTGATACCGCCAAGGCTTACAATCTTTCTTACATTAAAGCGGCAGCAAAACTGCACGACGAAGGCAAGATGAGTGGCAAAGCCGGTCAAGGCCTCAATGTATATTTAGCTCTTATCAGCGAATGCATTGGGCTGCTAGACACCATGCCGCTTTCTGAGTTGATGGACATGATTATTCAAAAATCAGGGTTGTATCAATACCACAAAAAAGAAGCTGGCGAGAAGGGCAAGACTAGGATAGAAAATTTAGAAGAGCTGGTGACTTCAGCCAAAAACTTTGAGCAATCTTTTGAAAGTGAAAAATCTTATAAAGAAATTGCTGAAATTTTTCTTGATACTGTCTCTCTTGATTCTGGAGATACTCAAGCCGATGAATTTCAAGATGCGGTGCAGCTCATGACTTTGCATTCTGCCAAAGGCTTAGAGTTTCCTTTGGTATTTATTACAGGTCTGGAAGAAAGTTTATTCCCACACGGTCGATCCATTGAATCTCCTTCTCAATTAGAGGAAGAGAGAAGGCTTTGTTATGTTGGCATTACGCGGGCCATGAAAAAACTTTATCTGACTCATGCAGAATCCAGGCGGCTCCATGGCTCAGACGTATTTAATCCTCCGTCACGATTTTTAAAAGAGATTCCTGCTGTCTTTATTGAAGAGGTCAGACCCAGGGCTTCAGTGAGCACGCCTTACGTTAGAACCGCTAAAAAATCTAAAATGGATTTTAAGGATGAAGTTGGAATAGGCCTAGGACAAAAAGTAGTACACCCTACCTTTGGACTAGGAGTCGTTCTAAACTATGAGGGATCGGGTGAATCTGCAAGGGTTCAAATTAATTTTGAGAAAGCCGGCAGCAAGTGGCTGGTTCTGGCGTTTGCAAAACTGGAGACATTGGGATGAAACATTTTTTAATTTCAGGGCTGGCACTTTGTTTTTTAATCAGCTGCGGAACTCCAGAAGAAACTGCCGCTGGAACCGCTCCTTCTAAAAATTATTCTTGGTCCATGGTGACAACTTGGCCAAAAAATTATCCAGGCTTAGGCATGGCGCCTGAGCGATTCAGTCAGTTAGTTGAAGAGATGTCACAAGGCCAATTAAAGGTAACGGTTTATGGAGCGGGAGAATTGGTTCCTGCCATGGGCGTATTTGATGCAGTGTCTGGCGGCTCAGTAGAGATGGGTCATGGCGGAGCTTATTACTGGAAGGGGAAGGTTCCTGCAGCACAGTTTTTTGCAGGGGTACCTTTTGGTTTTACGGCCGATGAGATCAATGCCTGGGTAAACAGAGGAGGTGGATTAGAGCTTTGGGAAGATCTTTACCGTCCTTTTAATTTAAAGCCTTTACCTGGCGGCAACACCGGCACCCAAATGTTTGGTTGGTTTAACAAAGAAATTAACTCTCTTGAAGACATTAAAGGATTGAAAATGCGTTTTCCTGGCTTTGGTGGCGAAGTCTTTAAAAGAGCTGGCGGCATTCCCGTTAATATTCCTGGCGGTGAGCTTTATACTGCAATGCAAACCGGGACTATCGATGCGGTTGAATGGGTAGGCCCATACAACGATTTGGCTTTTGGTTTTCAGCAAGTAGCAAAATACTACTATTATCCTGGTTGGCATGAGCCAGGCTCCATGCTTGAATTTACCATTAACATTGATGCTTGGGATACATTGCCTCCTCATTTGCAGGCAATGGTTACGACAGCTGCTAAGGCTGTGAACCAAGATTTATTGGACGAATACACCGCTTCTAACAATCGAGCCTTGCAAGATTTAATCGAGAATCACGATGTCCAGCTCAGAGAGCTGCCCAAAGATGTTATCAATGAATTTAGAATTATTTCAGAAGAGATTCTAGAGACTTCCGCTGCAAACGATCCGGATGTTAAAAAAGTCTACGACTCATTTAAAACTTTCCTGGCAGAGGTCAAAGGCTTTCATGCCATCGCCGAGGATGCATTTGTAGAGGCCCGAACAAACAGTGACGGCGACTCCTAAGTTTACTCAGTTAGGCAAGCAAGCCTACGCAGACACCTATGAGAAAATGCGCTCACTGGTTCAAGCAGATTCCTTTGATGATGAAATATGGTTGCTTGAGCATGACGTAGTTTTTACACTGGGCACTGCAGCCGATCCCTCACATGTTTTAAATCCTGGAAATATCCCAATCGTTCAAACCGACAGGGGTGGCGAGGTTACTTTTCATGGTCCAGGGCAATTAGTTATTTATTTTCTTTTGGACATTAAAAAAAAGAAGATAGGTCCCAAGGCATTGGTTGCTAATCTACAAAACCTCATTCAAAATATTCTGCAACATTACTCCATCGAGAGCTCTTTTGTTGAAGGCGCACCTGGCGTTTATGTGGGGGAGAAAAAAATTGCTTCCATTGGCCTGAGAATCTCCAAAGGTCGAACCTATCATGGCATTAGTTTAAACGTGGACATGGACCTTGAGCCTTTTAGTTGGATTAACCCTTGCGGGTATGAAGGCTTGGAAGTTACGCAAATTAGTCATTTTGATTCAAATGTCACCATGGAAGGAGTAGAATCAGTCGCAACAGAAGAGTTAAAAAAATTATTTAAGTAATGGAAATCATCCCCACTCAAAAAATTGTTAATCGCGATGGCATCAAGGCTGTAAAAAATGGTCAGAAAGCCAATCAGTATTCTTCTGTTCCCAATCAAAAAAAACCTGAGTGGATAAGGGTTAAAGCTACCTTTGATGCAAACTTCAAGGCAGTTAAAAAACAAGTTCAAGACAAACGTCTCAATACAGTATGCGAAGAAGCCATGTGCCCAAATATCTCAGAATGTTGGTCAGCTGGAACAGCAACTTTCATGTTGATGGGATCGGTCTGCACTAGAGCTTGCAAGTTTTGTTCGGTCGATACAGGCAACCCAAAAGGCTGGTTAGATCTAGATGAACCAATGCACACAGCCAAAGCTGTAAAAACCATGGGCCTTAAGTACGTTGTTTTAACCTCGGTTAACAGAGACGATTTGGAGGATGGCGGGGCAGAGCACTATGCACAAACTGTTAAGGCGATTAAAGAGCTCAATCCAGACACTGCAATTGAAGCTTTAACCCCAGACTTTAAAGGCCTCTCTTCCTCTATTGATACCTTGGCTAATTGCGGGCTAGAAGTTTTTGCTCAAAACGTGGAAACGGTCAAACGACTCACTCACCCAGTTAGAGATATTAGAGCTGGATACGAACAAACTCTAGAGGTCCTAGCTGCATCAAAAAGAATCAATCCAAAAGTTCTTACTAAAACAAGTTTGATTTTAGGTTTAGGTGAAACAGATATAGAAATAGAAGAAACTATGGATGATCTTATTGCCAATAAAGTGGATATCTTAACGTTAGGTCAATACCTCAGACCCACCTTAAATCACTTGCCAGTAGAGCGATGGGTTACCCCAAAAGAATTTGATGCATATCGCGAGATAGGTTTGACTAAAGGCTTTTTGGAAGTAGTCTCAGGACCAATGGTCAGATCAAGCTACAGAGCTGAACGAGCCTTACAAAAAAATAACGCAGGCCTTGGCAAGGCAGAAAAAATTAATATATTTCCCACCAGATAAAACCTATAAAAATGAAAAAGTATAAATTTATTATAATGGCAGCACTTTCTTTTTTAGTTTCTTGTGGTGGCGGTGGTGGCGGTGATGGCTCTGCCTCGGTATCTCCTCCTGTACCTCCTGCGCCCTCTGGCCCACCAATTAACATTACTATTTCTTCTAACCTCACCCAATCATTTATTGGTGATGAAATAACGTTGACATGGACCTCATCAAACGCAGATCGCTGCGAAGCAACTGGGTCATGGTCTGGGGACAAAGCTCTATCAGGCACTGAGACAATGAGGCTAACAAAGTCAGGGAATTTGAGCTTTGCTTTGCTTTGCTCCTCTGCCAGCTCGTCATCTGTCAATAGATCAATAACTCTTAATGTTACTCCTGCATATAATGCTTACGCCTTTATTGACGGACCAACTGTTTTTACAGGATTTTATTTATTTAAAAAGAAAGGTGCAGGCGCTCGACTGAAATCTATCCAAGTGCTTGTAGATATTAATGATAGCAACTCTTTATTTATCTCTCGCTTTGAATATAACGAAGATAGATACTTAGCACTGTTTCAAGATGGAGATGGCGCCTATGATGGCTTGGGCTTACGTCTAGGAAATAGCGGAACTGCTAACGACGATGGCGAATTAGTAACCTATTACCTCCCTCAGCTCAGCGAAAGTTTTCATGCAACAAATCAAATAATTCTCAATACTAATAACGCAATTAATCCTTTTGTAAATTTCCCTCCCATTCCATCCAATGATCTAGAAAAATTTAGCGCAGATATCACTTTATCATTTACAGAAGAGTATGCCAGCGTTAATGGCCATGGCCCTATTCAAATGACTGCGATCGCTTTTCCTAAAGAATCAGAAACATCAAACAATGCTGCATTCGTAGGTTCCTCTAACGATAATGACAATGACTCCTACTCATTTTTGTATATGGTAGATAGTCGTGCTGCTCTTGAGTTTCAGGATAATCCCCCATCTGAATCAGATATTTTTGATATAAATTGGGGGCAGGGCCGTCTGGCCTCTTTATTTTTAGCAACTCCTAATCTTGAAGTTTCTACCAATGGTATTAAGGTTCAAAACAATAAATTAAATTATGTCAGTACAAATTCTGGTATTGCGGATTCACTTAAAGATGCTAATGCTGGAGACGTTATAGATATTACCAGCTCAAGCAACGAAGTAAAAATAGGTGGAAAAAATGCAGTTGCAGTAAAGTATCTTCAACCAGATACCTTGTCTGATCAGAGAGCGTTTATAAAATACTCACTTTTAGGTGACTGCTCAACAGAAGCGGCAGATTGTAAGCCGTCAGCTATATCTAATCCTCAGTTATATTTTTTCATGCCTAATAAAAAAGGATTAGTTGGATTAGAGCTTGGTGGATATTTGGGGCTAAAAGAAGAAACTAATGCTAGATTCCTTTTTAACGCAGATTAAAAAAATTGATTGATAGCATAAGACGTAAGTTAGTGAAATTTATTATCAATCCAAAAGTTCTGACAAAAACAAGTTTGATTTTAGGCCTAGGCGAAACAGATTCAGAAATAGAAGAGACTATGGATGATCTAATTGCTAATAAAGTAGACATCTTAACTTTAGGCCAATACTCAGACCCACCTTAAATCACTTACCTGTCTAGCGATGGGTTACTCCGAAAGAATTTGAGAGATATAGAGTGATTGGATTGGCTAAAGGTTTTCTAGAAGTTGTTTCTGGGCCAATGGTTCGCTCAATCTATAGAGCCGAAAGAGCATTAGAAAAAAATAATGCAGGTCTATCAACTGCTACCGCACAAAACTAAGATTCTATTTTCTTTGCATGAATTTCATGCGAAGAGGTTCTGCTGTCTTCGAATTAAAATCTGAAAGTGAAGGCCTATCTTTAGAACTTTGCTTGGTTATGCCAAGTGCATTTAATTCATTGAGTTTCATATCTTCATATAGAGCTACACCATCCATTAATTTATTTGTTGCTTCTAAAAATACAATTCTTTTATCATGAGTTGAACGCCTTCTTTTTAAATAACCATGCTTAATCAGCTTTTGAACCATTGAATATATCTTTGGGAAACTTAGCATGAGAGTCTGCTCTGCCCACTTCATCGTGTAGGGATCAGATTGCTCATAATGCCTTTTGTAAGCCTCATATATTAAAAAACGCTCATGAATGTTTGTAATCACATCTTCTTGAGAGCGGAACTGAGTGACGAGAAGTTGCAGCTCCTGATAAGATAAATCAAAAATTTTATTAGCCATAGTGTGTGTATATTAATTAATCATTTATAACATCATGACCCTGTATCAGAAAAAGTTTATAAAAACTAACTTATTTTTTATGAGCTATTTTGAATGAGTTGGTTTCTATAGCTGAATAGAGAAACAGAAAACATACTATATGGATTAAGTTTTTTAGAAGGAATGGTTAATTTATTCCTAAGGTAAGTTAGCTGTTACTTTTTATTTGGGCTGCTTCTCTTATTAGCAGCCCAAATATTTTTTTGACAAGATAAATCTGTTCAAGGAAATCTATTCAATTAGCCAGCATTAAAAGTTAGCTTGATATGGCCCAATAAGAACAAAAAGTTAAAAAGTACTTTTTCTAGATCAATTGCTAATTATTTATAAGTAATTTATTAGATGTTAATAAGCATTGCGCCGTTTGATTAAAAAGGTTTTTATATGTTGATAGTTTTAAAAATTTTTAGAGGGCAAAAAATGAAAATATATCTTTTGAAATTGCGTAAATTAGTTCCGGTGATTTTATTTACTTTGCTGATGACATCATGTGCCACACAAACTACTCTGCTAAATGAATCTTATGACGCAGAGGTTATGGAAACTGGAAATGATGCTTTTTTTATTGGAGGAATTGGACAAACCGCAAGGCATGATTTAAATGAAGCATGTCAAGATGGATATATTCCTGCAAAAACACAAACAGTCTTGTCTGTTCCTAATTGGCTACTTGGTGTCTTAACCTTAGGAATATACACGCCAAGACAATACACAATTTACTGCACAAAGGAGACTAAAAAATGAAAAAATTTAACTATACTTTTATACTTTGCGCGCTATTTATGACGAGTTGTGCAACGCAGCAATTTGTTTCTTCTGTAGAAGGTGACGAGATCCAGAGATTGAATAAATTTGATCACTTCTTTATTGGAGGCATTGGACAAGAAGCTGTTAATGATGCGGCTGCTATTTGTGGCGGTCCAGACAAGGTAGCAAGAGTTGAGAGATCAAGCACGTTCTTGAATTGGATTGGAGCATTACTATCATGGAGTATCTATACTCCCCAGCAATCTCGAGTTTATTGCAAGAAATAATTAGCGAGGATGAGGCTTACATTAAATATGGTAAGTACCATTTTAGTATTGCTTCACCATTAATAAGTGATTGAGCTTATCCAGAGCATTGGAAATAAAAATAAATAAAATCTTAGCATTTTGTGCCGGTGCCATTTTAGTTTCTTGTGGCGGTGGTGGCGGTGGTGGCGGGGGAGGAGTAGCTACTCCAGCTCCAGCTCCAGCTCCTCCTCCCACATATATTATTTCAGAAGGAAATACCTATTCAACATTGGTTCCTAGCCTGCTATATATCGATGAGAATATGAATGGAATGAGAGACGCAAATGAAAAAACTGTTGCTCCAAGTAGCAATGGCTCATTTTCATTTACAACAGGTAATTCATCTGAGGTTTCTTGCTTAAAGAACTTGCATATTCTATCTGAAGACCCCAAAAATTTTACTTACAACCCATCAGCTGGCGAAAATTTAGGCATTACACCTTTCACAACAATTTTTAAGGATCTTCAAACCACGTTCGGAATAAATTATGTGGACCCTTCTAGGATTGTGTCTGATGTAAATTGTTCTACTTGGGAAGAATACAAACTGATCACTGCAAAAAACCAGATAGAGAATATTACCCTTAAAAGGGTACTTAAGTATGACGGTGCAACTTATGATATGTTGGCTGCTAATCCAACTGGCCCAGATACTTTCGATGCTAACGCATCCAGCAAAGCACAAGACTTAGAAAAATTTTATACTTCTTTATTATCTATTGAGACTAATGTTAAAACAGACTTGCAAAATCTCATTATTACTAATCTTCCAGGCCAAAATATAAGTTTAAAAACTCGGTCTGAGCTTGATACCAGCAACCTAAGAATATTTCTGAACTCCAGTAGCTACCCAAATCCCTCTACCGATCTAAGTCCTGTTGCTCAGAACATTGATACCATTGCTGTTCAAGCTGGGCTAGATTTTTATTTGACCTTAGAGAATTATTCAGGATCTTACGATAATTCGTTTGAAGTCCTGATAGACGATATAAAGATCAATAATGCAGGCACTATTCTTCAAAAGTCTACATCCTGTTACATTAATTTTTCTAGTATTTGTAGAGTAGATCCAACATTTAGAAATGTTATTGCATATGGAACTCCCCGAATAAGAGATATTCTCCACAAAAAGACAACAAGAGGGGTGGAAAGCTTTTTTTCAATTGAAAATATTACAGACTCATCCTCTCTTGCTTGCGGCCAAGTTGATAATATTACATTAACAGATGTCAGCCTAACTAATGAGACTCGCGTCTATGGATATGCAGAATATCTTGGGACAGGCACATACAATATAGATGATTTAGGATGTTATGTTTCGTCATCTAGTCGAACTAGATGGCTAGATGTAACAAACTTTTACTCTAATGGTGCTTACGCTACTATTACTACATATTTTACTCAGAATTCAAACCAGCCTTCGATAACCAATAATTTTCCAACCTCCATAAATTACGATTTTTATGATGAGATAGACACTCCTCCAGATCAGATTCCTGCTGCATATATCGACGCATTTTTAGCCCTTGGAACTGGTGGATGGAATACTTTTGACACAATTCTTTCAACAGAAAGCTTGAGAAATACAAATATGCAGGTCGATTTATCTTTTTATACAACCGAAGGTAGGGGTGGCTTAGTAAGAGCTTACATAGGTAGAACTAGCTCAGTACTTGTATGTGTTCCTATTGATGGCGAGGTGGTCTCCGAATCAATATCTAATGCAGACATGGCCAGTAAAAACTACACTATATTAGATGCGTGTAGAACCCAGTTAACACCAACATACCAAGCAACAACAGAGAGGCCTCTTCGCAACAAATCTCCTTACAGAGGATTTATTGATGAATAAAATAACTTTTTTTATAACATTTTTGCTATTTTCAAGTCATGGTTTAACCTTAAATCTGTCCAATACCTTCAACAAAGATATAAAAATGGGTATTACGAGCCTGGAGGATTATAAAATTTATCGCCTTAACCAATTAGAAGTATTAAGAAACCAAGGCATGGATCTCAGAATTTATGGAATAGAGGTAGAAAAAACAAACAATATCACCCAATCAATATCTTCTTTGAATATTACTAATAAATTTGAGTTTCGTATAAATGAAAGAGAAAAGTTAGATATAGTCTTGCCAAAGTCTTATTTAGAAATGATGCAGATAGAAGATTAAAATCTTTTATTGATACTTCAGACCCACCTTGAATCACGTGCCTGTCGAGTGATCAGTCACCCCAGATTATTATTTCTAGTAGGTCTCAATGAGCCATATTAAAAACAACCACAAACAGCACGCCTGTTCCTAGGACACCAAGAACACATATCACCC
>Ga0209816_1003694_pt1 | contig 10426 bp, 8 predicted proteins | sample CoawatmetaG01DNA_FD_187509 | JGI IMG/M metagenome (GOLD analysis project Ga0209816, IMG submission 187509) | Marine microbial communities from the West Antarctic Peninsula - Coastal water metaG017-DNA (SPAdes) (version 2) | ecosystem: Environmental > Aquatic > Marine > Coastal ... | reverse complement strand
CGACAAGTGGAAAAAAAGTTGGACTAATCGGGTGTGGGCATCATGCATTTACATCAATTGCGTATTACTTGTCGACATCAACAAATGCAAAAATTGTATTTTCTTTAGATTTAAATCCAAAGGCGTCATCGTCACTGGCATATGCATATAATGCTTTAGATATTGGAGCCACTTATCAAAAATCGGATACTAATAATGTAGATATTGTGTATATATCGTCTAACCATGCCAGCCATACTCAGTATGCAGTTTATTTTCTAGAGCAAGACTGTGATGTCTTTATTGAGAAGCCAATAGCTATTAATAAAGAACAGTTAGATTTATTATCAAATGCAGTCAAAAAGTCAAATAAAAAAGTATATGTTGGTTACAATCGTCCTCATTCACCATCAATTAAAATTATAAAAGATAGTTTTATTGATAATAAAACACCCTTTACCTTAGCATGTTTTGTTTCTGGCCATTTAATTCCAAAAGATCATTGGTATAGGGACCCCTCGGAAGGTACTCGAATAGTTTCCAATTTAGGACATTGGATCGATTTGTCAATATATATTTTATCTTGGTCAAATGCCCTTCCTGAATTTTTAGATGTAACCATATCTTATAGTGATTTACAAATGCCAAGCGATAATATAGGCGTTTCAATAATATCTTCAAATCATGATTTAATTAATATAACCTTTACTTCTAGAGGTGAGCCTTTTGAAGGCGTAAGAGAAATGATTAATTTTCAAAAAGATGATGTATCTGTTCAAATAGATGACTATAGAAGTACAAAGATTTGGAAAGGATCGCATTTTCAGAAGTACAGTCACTGGCCAAAAAATAATGGTCATAAATCGACAGTATTACAGCCTTTTTCAAATACTTTAATTAGAGAATGGGATGAAATAGAATTATCAACAAGGTTGATGTTGCATATTGAAGAAATGGTTAAATCCAACACAATTAAACAGAGGTTTGAGGTTAAGAGATGAAACAAATATTACAAAATATTTCAAATGGTGAAACATCATTAGTCGATGTACCTTGCCCAAAAAACATTAAATTTAATATTTTAATAGCAACCACAAAATCACTTGTATCTGCTGGTACAGAGCGAATGTTGATTGACTTTGGAAAAGCCAATCTATTGAGTAAAGCTAAGCAACAACCAGACAAAGTTAAAGTTGTTTTAAACAAAGTTATGACTGATGGTTTAATGACTACTGTTGATGCTGTTCGCTCTAAATTAGATCAACCCTTGCCACTTGGATATTGTAATGCAGGTATTATTTTAGAAAGTGATGTTGATGGGTTTAAATCTGGTGACAGAGTTGTATCTAATGGGAGCCATGCTGAAGTAGTTCGTGTTCCAAAAAATCTTTGTGTAAAAATTCCAGATGGTGTTGACGATGAGTCTGCTTCATTCACGGTATTAGGTGCAATTGGATTGCAAGGTATTCGCCTTATGCAGCCAACGATGGGAGAGTGTTTTGTAGTTACAGGCCTTGGTTTGGTCGGATTGTTATGTGTACAAATGCTTCGTGCAAATGGTTGTCGGGTGTTGGGTATTGATCTTGATTCTAATAGATGTCATTTGGCAAGAAAATTTGGTGCTGAAACTGTTGATCTATCAAAGAAAGAAGATCCAAGTATTATTGCACAAAGCTTTTCAAGGGGTCGAGGTGTTGATGGTGTATTAATAACCGCAGCTACTCAGTCTGATGAAGTTATGCATCAGTCTGCTGAAATGTGTCGAAAGCGTGGCAGGATTGTGCTAGTTGGTGTAGTTGGGCTAAATTTGCGTCGGGATGATTTCTTTAAAAAAGAGATTACTTTCCAAGTGTCAGCTTCTTATGGTCCTGGTAGGTATGACTCTTTCTATGAAGATGAGGGTAATGACTATCCAATTGGCTTTGTGCGTTGGACTGAGCAGCGTAATTTTGAAGCAGTGTTGGACATGATGTCATCTGGTGTGCTAGATGTTAAATCTGTTATTACTCATCGTTTTGATGTTAAAGATGCAATCGATGCTTATGGTTTGTTAGATAATCCTGCTGCCTTAGGTATTGTATTAAATTATCCTAGCCAAAATCGAGCGGTTTTAACTAAGTCTAAGGTTAAATTAAATGTTAAATCTTCTAAAGTTATTAACCCTTCTATTCCTTGTGTAGGGTTTATTGGTGCTGGAAATTATGCTTCAAGGACTCTAATTCCTGCATTTAGGGAGGCTGGAGCTGTATTAAATACATTGGTCACTAGTGGCGGTATTAGTGGTGTACATCACGGCAATAAAAATGAATTCTCTACCGCTTCAACAGAAATTAAGGATCTGTGGAATAACGCTAAAATTAATACAGTATCAATTGTTACGAGACATGATGCTCATGCACAGCAGGCAATTGATGCGCTCAAGTCTGGGAAGAATGTATTTGTTGAGAAACCACTGGCTTTAACTTTAAATGAGCTAGATCGTATAGATAAGGCTTATCATGAAGCAAATAAGTTCAATACTGTTAGGCTAATGGTTGGATTTAATCGTCGTTATGCTCCACACATAATCAAGATGAAAGAGTTATTGAATAGTCATAGATCCCCTAAATCTATTATTATAACTGTCAATGCTGGCGCTATCCCTGGAGATCATTGGGTGCAAAATTCTCAGGTTGGTGGGGGGAGGATTATTGGTGAAGGGTGTCACTTTATAGATCTTATGAGACACCTAATTGGCCATAAAATTAACAGCTTTACTGCCACTATGTTGGGTAATATTCCAGGAATTGAAGTGAGAGAAGATAAGGCATCAATTACTTTCTCTTTCGAAGATGGTTCATTTGGAACACTTCATTATTTGGCTAACGGTGGACCTGTATTTCCAAAAGAGCGTATAGAGGTTTTTTGTGATGATGCAGTTTTGCAAATGGATAATTACCGTGTACTTAAAGGACACGGTTGGCCGGGGTTTAAAAAAATGAAACTATTTAAGCAAGATAAAGGGCAAAAGGCCTGTGCTAAAGCTTTTATTGAATCTATTATGAATGGGGAAGAATCACCTATATCTTATGAAGAGATATTAGAAAGCTCAAGGATATCTATCGAAGTTGCCAATTCTTTGCGTAATTAATGTTTAAAAAAATCCAGCTTTTTTTTAATACTCTTAAGTATTTGAAGGTTGGTCAAATATTGAATAGGATTAAGCGTAAATTCATTAAACCTAAAGTAAGCCTGTTTGATATTCCTAAAAACTCATATCCTTATAGTAAGATCAAGCCTGTTATAAACTGTTCCCAAAGAATGTATGGTGAGAGTAGTTTTAAATTTTTGAATAAAGAATTTACACTCAAGACATTAGAAGATTGGAATGCTAAAAATCAAGATAAGTTATGGCTATACAATCTTCATTATTTTGATGATCTTAATGCTATCAATTCCGAACAAAGGATTGTCTGGCATAGTAATCTGATCCAAAGGTGGATTGAAGATAATCCACTTGGCTTTGGAACTGGTTGGGAGCCTTACCCGTCTTCTTTACGAATTGTTAATTGGATTAAATGGTTTTTATTAGATCTAAATTCAAATAATAATGTAAAGCAGATTTGGTTAGATTCTCTCGTTATTCAAATGAGATTTTTAAGTCAAAATTTAGAATACCACCTTTTAGGAAACCATCTATTTGCAAATGCAAAAGCATTAGTGTTTGCTGGGCTATTTTTTAAGGGGGAAGAAGCTGATCATTGGTATCGATTAGGCGTTTCTATTATAAACAGAGAACTTCCTGAACAAGTACTTTCTGATGGAGGTAACTTTGAATTATCACCAATGTATCATGCAATTTTTCTCGAAGACTTATTAGATTTGGTTAATATTCATCAAGCCTATGATAGGAATTTGCTAGATAATTTAGAAAACAAAATTATACAAATGCTTGGGTGGCTAAAGGTTATGTCCCATCCTGATGGCGAAATATCTTTTTTTAATGACTCTACTTTAGATGTGGCACCATCTTTTATTGAATTGTTGGATTATACCAATCGACTTGGTATTGTTTTTAAAAACAAGCAAGTTAATCAGTTAATACATCTTGAAAAGTCTGGTTATATTCGAGTAGAAAATGAAAATATGGTTATTATTGCCGATCTTGCAGATATTGGGCCAGAGTATATTCCTGGACATGGGCATGCTGATGCTTTGAGTTTTGAGTTGTCTTTGTTTGGTGAAAGAGTGATTGTCAATTCTGGAATCTCAACTTATGAAATTGGTATAGCTCGCTATAAGCAAAGAGGCACTGAATTGCACTCAACTATCACTATTGATAATCAAAATTCTAGTGAGGTTTGGAGTGGGTTTCGTGTAGCAAATCGTGCTAAGGTGTTTGATATAAAAAATCTTAAAGATATTAATGGTGTTGAATTTTCAGCATGTCATGATGGGTATAAAAAACTAAAAGAAGGAGTTTTGCATTGTCGCCACTGGATCGTGTCTAATGACTCAATCAAAGTTGTAGACAATATTACAGGCAGAGGTGTGCATCAAGTTAGGTCGGTACTTCCAATACATCCAAGTGTTTTAGTTAGTGGACTTCAAGAAGGCTCTATTAGTCTTAATATTGGTGGAAAGATAGTAAAAATTAATTTTGAAGGCAGGGGAAAATTGAAAATAATAGAGTCAAAATATTATCCAGAGTTTGGTTGCTCTGTTGATAATAAGCATCTCATATATGACTATAATGGCAAACTACCTTTTAAAATAACAATAAGAATATCATGGTAAAAATATTATCTGTATTTGGAACTCGTCCAGAAGCAATTAAAATGGCTCCAGTGATACGTGCTTTGAATGATAATTTTGATATAAAAATATGTGTAACTGCACAACATCGCCAGATGCTTGATCAAGTTTTAGAGTTGTTTGAAATTGTGCCAGATTATGATCTTGATATTATGCAGCCTGGGCAAGATTTGTTTGATGTTACCAGTAATGTATTGTTAGGGATTAAAAAAGTTTTACAAATTGAAAAACCAGATATTGTCCTGGTGCATGGAGATACAACTACCAGTATGGCAGCAGCCATGGCTGCATTTTATCTGAAAATACCAGTAGGTCATGTAGAGGCAGGTTTGCGCACCTATGATATCAACTCTCCTTTTCCAGAAGAGTTTAATCGTCAAATAACCTCAAAAATTGCTACTTTGCATTTTGCACCAACCAAGATCGCTCGTCAAAACTTATTGAATGAAAAGATACCAGATAGTCAAATTTATGTAACGGGGAATTCGGTTATTGATGCACTGATCTCAATGGTAGAAAAAGCAAAAATCGTTGATTTTTCAGATATTATTTTGAAAAAAATGCCATTTTTAAAGCAAGAAAAAAGAGATATTCCTCTTATTATTTTAGTAACAGGACATAGGCGTGAAAATTTTGGGTTGGGGTTTGAGGAAATTTGTCACGCATTAAATGTCATTGCAAATGAAAATCCAGATATTCAAATTATTTACCCTGTGCATCTGAATCCTGATGTGAGAGAGCCGGTGAATAGGATTCTATCCAATTTAAATAATGTTCATCTTATTGAGCCAATGGATTATTTAACTTTTATTAAGTTAATGGATTTATCGTATTTAATTTTGACAGATAGTGGTGGTATTCAAGAGGAGGCGCCTACTTTAGGTAAGCCGGTTCTAGTCATAAGAGATACTACGGAGCGTCCAGAGGCGGTAGAATCTGGAACAGTTAAATTAGTTGGCACAAATAAAAATGAGATTGTAAAAATGGTTAACCGATTATTAACTGACAGTGATTTGTATATGCAAATGTCAAAAGCACACAACCCATATGGTGATGGAAAGGCTGCTGTTAATATTTCTGATATCTTAGTAAATAGAGGTATAGTGTGATTGTATCTATAATAGGACTGGGGTACATAGGACTTCCAACAGCAGCAGTATTAGCATCAAAAGGAGTGAAAGTGGTTGGAGTTGATATAAATCAATATGCTGTAGATATTATTAATCAGGGAAAAATTCATATTGTTGAGCCAGATTTAGATATTTTGGTGCATAGGGCTGTTCAAGACAATTATTTAAAAGCGGTTACAAAGCCAGAAAAAGCAGATGTATTTATGGTGGCAGTGCCAACTCCTTTTAAAGATAATCATGAGCCTGATCTATCTAATATAAAATCAGCAGCCAAGGCAATTGCTAAAGTATTGGAAAGAGGTAATCTTGTAATTTTGGAGTCTACTTCTCCTGTAGGCGCCACTGAAAAAATGATGGAATGGATGAGAGAAGAGCGACCTGACCTCACTTTCCCTAAATTTGGAGATGATAAATCTAAAGCAGATATAGCAGTGACATATTGTCCAGAGCGCGTATTACCAGGGCAAGTGGTGCGTGAGCTTGTAGAAAATGATAGAATTATTGGTGGTGTCACTAATCAGTGTGCAGAAAGAGCTTGTGAGCTATATAAGATTTTTGTTGAAGCTGATTGTCTGATTACAGATTGCCGCACAGCTGAGTTAAGCAAACTTGCTGAAAACTCTTTTCGTGATGTTAATATTGCTTTTGCAAATGAATTATCTTTAATTTGTGATAAGTTAGATATTAATGTTTGGGAGTTGATTAAATTGGCCAATAGACATCCCCGTGTCAATATTTTGCAACCTGGACCTGGGGTAGGTGGGCATTGTATTGCAGTTGACCCATGGTTCATTGTTGACTCTGCTCCAGATGAGGCAAAATTAATTCGAACGGCTAGATTGGTTAATGAAAATAAACCACTCTTTGTTATGAATAAAGTTGATCAAGCAGTTCAAGCTATAGGAAAAGACACATCCGAGTTAAGTATTGCTTGCTTGGGCCTATCTTTTAAGGCGGATATTGATGATCTGCGTGAAAGTCCAGCTTTGAGTATTGCGCAGAAAATTGGATCTATTAGTTTTAGTTCTGTTTTTTTGGTTGAGCCTAATATTGATCGTATACCAAGTGGCTTTTACAGTGATAACATAGAGCTTATTGGTTTAGAAAGGGCAATAAAGAGTGCTGATATAATCGTTTTACTGGTTGACCATACTACATTTAAATCTATGGATTTAAGTTTGTTATCTGGAAAGCAAGTGATAGATACTCGTGGCATTTGGTCTTGAAAATAGTTTTCTTTACATTTTATTATCCTCCAGATCTTAGTGCAGGATCTTTTCGAGCTAATGCATTAGTGCGATCATTGTCAAGAAGAATGAAAGATAATGATGAGCTGCATATTATTACTACGCACCCAAATCGCTATAAAAACTTCAGAGTGAAAGCTGACAATATTGAAATACATGGAAATATCACAGTGCATCGTATCTCTGTACCTGGACATAAAAGTGGAATGTTTTCACAGGTTCTTACCTTTGCTACTTATGCTCTAGCCTCCTACAAATTAAGTAATAATATTAATCCAGATTTTCTTATCGGAACCACTTCACGTTTAATGACAGGTGTATTGACGGCTTTATCAGCAGGTAAATTAAGACGCAAGTACTTTATTGATCTAAGAGATATATTTTCGGAGACAATCTCTGATATTTTTTCTCTAAAAAATAAACTACTAGGTTTTTTATCTAAAACAACTTTCTCCTTATTGGAGAGGTGGTTATTTAATAGAGCTATTGGAGTTAATGTTGTATCTAAAGGTTTTCCTGAGTATTTTCAAACTAAGGGGGTAGATACATCTAATTGGTCATTTTTCCCTAACGGAGTAGATAGCCAGTTTGTCAACTTACCTTTTATGGAGAATAAAAGCCCAAAAGACATTAAAACTATATTGTATGCTGGAAATATAGGGAGTGGACAAGGCCTTGAAACAGTTCTCCCTGCTACAGCAAAACGCATGGGTAGTAAGTATTGTTTTTTAGTTATTGGTGATGGTGGAGCTAGCTCTAAATTAATCAATGCCATTAAAGGTAATAATGTGAGTAATATCGTAATATTGCCACCAGTTAAGCGTGAAAAACTTTTAAAATATTATAAAGATGCGGATATTCTATTTTTACATTTAAATGATATTCCTGCCTTTCGGCGAGTATTGCCATCTAAAATATTTGAATATACTGCTCTAAGGAAGCCGATAGTAGCTGGATTAAGCGGATACTCTGCCAAATTTATAGTAGACAATGTGCCGCATGCCACTATATTTAATTCAGGAGATATTGATGGTTGTGTGGACGCCATTAAGAAAGCAGAAAGTTTAGAAATAAAAGATAAAAATATAGATATTTTTGTGGAAAAATATTCTCGTGAGAGAATTATGAGCAAAATGGCGAAACATATTCTTTCACTTGTATGAAAAATATTCTTATATCTGGAGCTACTGGATTTATTGGACAGAGACTTTTTGGAGCGATGAATACTAATATTAGAGTATTATCTCGTGAAAAACAACCTGAATATGAGACTGGAGTTCGTAATCTTAAATCTGAGGTAATGCCTTTAAATGCTCTAGATGAGGTTGACACAGTATTTTATCTGGCTGGCTTTGCACATGATCCACTTGATACAACTAAAATTCAAAATATTTATCAAAAAGTTAATTTGGATGCATTAAAGGATATGAATGAAACGAGCTTTTGACTTATTTGCCAGTGTATTATTATTATTACTATTGGTCATTATAATGCTATTCATTGCTATTGCAATTCGACTAACATCAAAAGGCACATCACTATATTGGTCTGATCGTGTTGGAAAAAATAATAAAATTTTTAAAATGCCTAAGTTTCGATCAATGTTGATAGATACTCCTTCTTTAGCAACTCACCTGCTAGATAACCCTGATTATTATCTATCACCTATTGGTGGATTTTTGCGTTTAAGTAGTTTAGATGAACTTCCTCAACTATTTTCAGTACTAAGAGGTGATATGAGTTTTGTAGGGCCACGTCCTGCACTTTATAATCAAGATGAATTAATTGTTTTACGTAAAGAGAAGGGTGTGGAAAAGTTACTACCTGGTATTTCAGGCTGGGCTCAAGTGAATGGACGGGATGAGCTATTAATTCCTGATAAAGTCGCATTTGATGTTGAGTATCTAAATTGTCAATCCTTTTGGTTTGATATGAAAATTTTATGGATGACCTTTTTAAAGGTGGTGAATCGGTCTGGAGTGAGTCATTAGTAAATATGGTGACTGTGTTAAATTTGGTTGTTGGTTTTTGCTGAAGTTAATTAATGCTCAACCTGTTGCTATCATTCCAGCTTTGAGGAAATCTTATTACACTAGTTTTTAATTTCCAACCGCCTCTCATTGTCTTTTAACTTATTATAAGTTGATGACATTAATATTTGAGTTGCGTAACACCTAGAAAATTGAGATTAATTCGCAATAGAAATTTGTTCATCTCAGTGTAGTTCTTATTTCTCTTGCTAATCTACCAAAGAGCCTTTGTATTGTTGCCCCTGGGAAATCGGATATTTTGATAGAAATGATAAATTTGTATATTGTCAGAATTCTATGATTGAACAAGAAGTTTTAGCTTGGAATGAGTGTTTGGACAAAAATAGTATTGAAGAACTTTTTGCACATGTATGTTAAAATATTTTTTTGAAAATATAATTATAAAGTGAGCGTTCTTAAATTTTATAAGACTTAATTATGACAGAAGAAATTTCAAGCCTGAAACATATAAAATTGTTTGTATATGATTTTGATGGAGTTATGACAGACAATACATTTATTCTAGATGGAAAAGGCAACGAACAGGTTTCTTTGAACCGCTCAGATGGATTAGCTATTGCTGAAATAAAAAAAAGAGGGTACAAGCAAATAATCCTATCTACAGAAAATTTTAATGCAATTACTTTAAGAGCTAAAAAGCTTGATATTGATTGTTTGATTGGAATAGATGACAAGTTACTAGCATTAAAAAAATACCTTGATTATAAAATGCTAGAATTTACTGAAATAGCATATGTAGGAAATGATATTAATGATTTAGAGGCAATGTCTCATGCAAAAGTTAGAATATGTCCTAATGATGCTGAAAATTCTATTAAAGAAATCAGTAATATTATTTTAGAAAGAAATGGTGGAAAGGGTGTAATAAGAGAAATTTTTTCTTTACTAACTATTGAGTAATTTAGAATGTTAAATTATAAAACAGAAGTAAGCTAAGACAGGTAATTAAAAAGAAGGTGGGTTAGTAAAGTTTTTAATACAATTAAACTAGGAAGATTACTAAAAATGAATGTGAAAATTAATTCAAGAACTATAGATGATAATTCACCTGTATATGTAATAGCTGAAATAGGCTTAAATCATAATGGAGATATAGAGCTTGCAAAAAAGCTGATCATGGAAGCAAAGAAGTGTGGTGCAGATGCAGTAAAATTTCAAAAGAGATTTCCAGATGAATGTGTTCCAGATAAGAAAAAATTAGAGCCCCGTATTACTCCCTGGGGAG
>Ga0209816_1003687_pt1 | contig 10434 bp, 16 predicted proteins | sample CoawatmetaG01DNA_FD_187509 | JGI IMG/M metagenome (GOLD analysis project Ga0209816, IMG submission 187509) | Marine microbial communities from the West Antarctic Peninsula - Coastal water metaG017-DNA (SPAdes) (version 2) | ecosystem: Environmental > Aquatic > Marine > Coastal ... | reverse complement strand
CAAAAACAAAATTAAAATTCAATTACAAAGGAATGCCTAAGTTACAACCTGTACCGATCGCAACAAAAGGTAAAGGCTTTTGGAAAGGTATTGTGATGTGGTTACTTTCAACAAGGAACTGGGTATTGACAGAAGACTGGAAATACAACATGGACGGTACCGAGTACGTGATACCAGCAGGTTTCCAATTTGATGGTGCAAGTATTCCAAAATTCCTGAGAGCTTTCTTCTCACCAGTTGGTGTATTATTGATAGGTGGATTGGTCCATGACTACGCATACAAATACAAAACACTCTTAAAGAAAAACAAAGAAGACACAATGGGTGAACTTACACAAAAAAGAGCAGATGAAATTTTTAGAGATATAAACATTATCGTAAACGGATTCTACACAATGAACAGACTTGCATACTGGTCATTGAGAGCAGGTGGCTTCGTTGCTTGGAATGGTCACAGAAAAAGAGATGCAAAGATTGAAGGTGTAAAATAATGGCTGAATTAAAAGAAGACAAACTGATCATCAAGAACGACAACATAGTTAAACGAGGTGCCAAAGACGGTTGGGCATTGATCAAAATTATATGGGTATTCATGAGAGATGAATTACCACAGTTCCTATCAAACTGGAGAACAGTTCCAAGAATAATGATGGGATTGTATGGTCTAGTGTTCTACAACACAATGCAATGGTTCATGATGTTAGAGAATCCAAACAACGCACAGGCAGGTTTTGTGTCAGTTGTTGTTGGTGCTGGTGCGGCCTGGTTCGGCCTTTACGTAAACGGCAAGAAAACAGACATCAAGAAATAATACCATCCGTTGACAAATCGTCAATCTGTTATACAATATAGTTAATGAAAGATTATTACAAGACCCTGGGTGTAGGTGAGACTGCTACCAATGAGCAGATAAAGAAAGCATTCAAGGACATAGCCAAGAAAGAACACCCAGACAGGGGTGGGAACGAAGCTGTATTCAAAGAGGCCAACGAGGCACATGACACACTGAAAGATTCACAGAAACGACACGACTACGACACACAAAGGAAGTTTGGTGGTAGTACTAGGCAAGGAGGACAAGGCCAACACCCATTCTTCAACGAAGACGTATTCGGGGACTTCTTCTCAGGATTCCAACAGGGAGGCGACATGGACTTTAACAGTAGGTTCAACTTCAATAATAACCCACATGCCAGGACAAGAACTTCCCGATCTAATCCTCAGGCAAATCGTAATATACAGGTTAGGATGGCCATATCAATCAAAGAGGCCATGATGAACAACGAGAAGACCATCAACTACAAACTTCCGTCAGGCAGAGACGAGTTCGCAACAGTCAAGATACCGGCTGGTGTGCAACACGGAGTCACGTTCAAGTTCGCTGGCATGGGTGATGATTCAATTAAAAATATACTACGTGGTGATCTACTAGTGCAGATGAGTGTGTTAGATTCAGATGGCTACACAAGGAAAGTTAATGATCTATACACTGACAAGACCATCGACTGTTTCCAGGCCATAAGGGGACATGAGTTGAAATTAAAGACACTAGAAGACAGTGTGATAACAGTCAAGGTACCTGCAGGCACACAGCATGGAACATTATTAAGTGTGAAGGGTAAAGGAATGCCAGTACACAGGACATTAAATATTAGAGGAAATCTTTATATCAGGGTGTTGGTACTGATACCACAGTTGTCAACAGCAGATTTAAAAAAGATAAAGGACCTATAATGATAGAACTATTCTCATACCCACACTACACACTAGAAACAGTCAGCACACCATGGGACTGGAAAACAGATGCCATAGAACATCATGCAGACCTGGAAAAATTTGAACACGAGATGATACAGTTCATGCAGGACGAGAGGGGCTTAGGACTGGCCGCAAATCAGATTGGCATTACCAAAAGATTCTTTGCTATAGGACACGAGTCGTTTGACACAATCTCAAAACCTGCTATAATATGGAACCCAAAGATAATAAAGTCAAGCAAAGAAAAAGTTATGGATATAGAAGGTTGCTTGAGCTTCTTGGATGTTTGGATAAAAGTAGAAAGACCAAGGAAAGTGGAAGTGCAATATGAACTATCAAATGGACAATTACACATGGCAGAGCTCGATGGCATGGAGTCAAAGTGTTTCCAGCACGAACTGGATCATTTAGATGGCATCACATTCAACAAGAGAGTCTCGAAACTGAAATGGGACATGGCAAAGAAAAAGGCACAAAGAAATTAAAGAAAGGGAAGAGGACCAAAGTATGGAAGATATTAAACGGAACTTACAACAAGCAGACTTCAATACAGAAGGACGTGGAGAGATTAATTTGTGCAATACAACAGGAATTAGAATGGGACAAGAAGGACATAGCAACATTTATAAAGATACAACAAGGCAACATAGATTGGAGTGGAGATGTTAGAAGCAAACGAAGGACTGGAAAAAATATTCGAAGACGCAGTTAAAGAGGCGGAAAAGAGGAAACACGAATACGTGACCATAGAACACGTTCTACTTTCATTGGTCAAAGACAAAGTAATAGGAACCACACTAACAGAATTCAAAATTAATGTTGGTGCATTGATCAAAGACATAGAAGATTATCTTGATACAAAATGCAATGACATAGTGTCCAAGGGTAAAAATCCAGTAGTCCCAAGAAAGACCGCGTCACTGGAGAGACTGATGAATAGGGCATTCACACAGGCACTGTTCCAAGGCAGACAAGATGTGAATTCGATCGATATACTGATCAGCATATTCGCAGAGAAGAAAAGCTATGGTGCGTTCTTCCTTAAGAAACACAAAGTCGACAAGCAGGATCTAATGGATCTTGTATCCACAGAGACTATATTGGACGAAGGCATGGCATCAATGGGCGGACAACAGCAATCTGGTGGTGAACAAAAATTAAGACCTAATCAAGCAGATAGAATATTAAATGCTTATTGTGAGAACTTGAATCAAAAATATCTTGACAAAAAGATTGATCCAGTAATAGGCAGAGAAGAAGAGACAAACAACCTAAAACAGATCCTTGCGAGAAGGAACAAGAACAACGTATTAATAGTGGGTGATCCGGGTGTTGGTAAGACAGCAGTTGTGGAAGGACTTGCTAGAAGGATTGCAAAGAACAAAAAGGATATACCCGAGTATTTGAAGGATCATATTGTATTCAGTTTAGATGTTAACAGCTTAATTGCAGGAAGTAAATTCAGAGGTGACTTCGAGGAGAGATTGAAAATGATCGTTAACGCACTAGATCAAAAAGGCAAAACAATATTGTTTATTGACGAAGCACACATGATAGTTGGTGCTGGCGCAACAGGACAAGGCAATAACATGGACATGGCAAATATGCTTAAACCTGCATTACTAAAAGGATCGATCAAAGTTGTCGCTTCTACTACTTGGGAAGAATACAGAAAGTATTTCGAGAAGGACAGAGCATTGATGAGGAGATTCCAGAGACTGCAAGTTGGAGAACCTTCAAAAGAAACATCGATCAAAATATTAAAAGGTGTCAAACAATACTATGAAGAACATCATGGTTGTACTATAACAGATGAGGCCTGTGAGGACGCAGTTGACTATTCAAGCAAATTTATTGCAGACAAGAAACTGCCAGACAAGGCGATTGACATCATAGACGTTGCCTGTGCAAGACTGAGACTGAACGGAGTCAAGGACGGTGTCATAGATCATGAAGAGATCATACATGAGATATCTGTAATGACAGGTATCAGTATAGAGCAGTTGAGTCAAAAACAAGCAAGTAATTTAAAAACACTAGAAGAAAAAATGAAATTACAAGTGTTTGGACAGGACAAAGCAATAAACACAATTACAGACAAGATACTTGTTGCAAGAGCAGGACTTAAGAACCTAAACAAGCCAGTTGGATCATTCTTATTCCTAGGACCAACAGGTTGTGGTAAGACTGAGACTGCGAGGACACTTGCGAAAACACTAGGTGTGGAACTGGTTAGATTTGACATGTCGGAGTACCAAGAGAAACATTCGATTGCAAAATTGATTGGCTCACCTCCGGGATATGTTGGATATGAAGACAGCAACATGGGTGGTGGTATGTTTATTAATGAAGTTGAAAAGAATCCACACGCAGTTGTATTATTTGATGAGATAGAGAAAGCACACAGAGATGTGTCTAATATGTTGCTACAAGTCATGGACTACGGCACAGTCACAGGATCTAACGGTAAGAAAGCTGACTGCAGGAACATCACACTAATAATGACTTCTAACCTAGGTGCAGAAGAGATGGAGAGAAACAACATAGGATTTGGTAAGAGCGAGAGACAAGGTGAGGATGACAAAGCACTCAAGAAGTTCTTCCCACCAGAGTTTAGGAACAGACTGGATGCAGTAATTAAATTTAACAAGCTAGGTGAAAAAACAATGAAATCTATTGTCAAGAAGTTCTTGCAAGAACTGAACACAATGACCATGGAGAAAGATGTTGAGGTAAATGCAACAGATCCAGCACTTGACTACTTGGTTAAGAAAGGGTTTGATGCTAAACTGGGTGCAAGACCTTTACAGAGAATCATAGACGAAGAGATCAAGAATCCCTTGTCCAAGATGATATTGTTTGGTGACCTGAACGAAGGCGGAATGGTGGAAGTCACACTTTCAGAAGATGTCGTTCCAAAACTTACAGTTGAGTTCAGACCAAATAAAGTTGCGACTAAAGTGAATAACAAAGATAGAAAGAAAGCTAAAATAAAAAATGCGAAAACATCATAACAAGTTATACTACGGCAAGTATCGTTACAAGACGGTATTCAAGATGCCAGGTAGCTTAATGTTCTACCCAACAACAGATCAGTACCTGACCAATCTCAAGGAAAAGAACGTGGGATTGAGGGACTTGAATAATTTAGCAGACTTCATAATGCAACACAGGAACAGTATGAGATTCCGTATGCAGGATCAGAAAGCTATATTCTACACAAACGAAGGTATGTCAAAAGATTTGATAGGATCATTTACCAACTACCATGTCAAAACAGAGATTGTGGATCCAAAGTTTGGTCTGCTAGAAAAGGATTCTGTGGGGTGTGATAGATTGCCATACGGCAAGTACAAGTACCAAGTGCATTTGAGAAAAGATGTACACAAACATGTCAATGAAACAGAAAGAGAAGCACTACGAGCATTCATTGAGAGAAACATAGACAACTGTCTAATCACTAACAAGTTCGTACTGGACTTCCTGGAAGACAGATCTCCACACTGTTACCATGGATACTTCTATGTACAGGACGAAAAATTCTTAACACCAATATACATGATAGCACAGAAAGGAATAGACAAAGTAATTAAATTTGTCGAGGTAAAAAAATGAACGCAATAAAAAAACTACAAGAGCATAACATATTCAAGAGAGATTCTATCGTGGAATCCACAATAATGAAGGACTGGATGGGATCACCTGTCGAGAAGAAGGTACACCTTATTGTAAGAAAAGTCAGAGAAGAAGATTGTCTTTGTGAGGAGTATGGAGAAGCAGACGGCAAGGCATACAAAATCAAGTACTTGGATATATCAACAATAGACGGACAGGAACCAAATGAACTGGCCGCTGTGTACGGACTTGGTCCAAAAACAGCAAGGTTCAAGAGACGTAAAGAACAATAAATAACAACGATGGCACAAACAAGCACAACACTAATAGCAACTAAGGCACATGTAACCACAATTACAGGTAGTGATATTAGCTTTACTGCGACATCTGGAGTAAACACAATTAAGTCAACAAGTACGGTGTTGTCAGGAGCAGGAAAACTTGCGGTATTTGATTTGATCACAGTGACCGGAACAACCAACAACAACTCGACTTTCACTGTAAAATCTATTGTATCAACACTAGAAATTACCGTTGAACAAATTGTGACAGCAGAAAATTCAGATGGCTCCACATCTGTATCATTAGACCATACAGGATTTGTTTCAGACAAAGCCAAAGGTGACGGATACTACTCACAACCAGATGGGGTACATACGGTCGCTTACCAAGTTTCGGCAGACTTCAATGCCAACGCAACTATCAAGATACAAGGCTCACTTGCAACAACACCAGCAGAAGATGATTGGTTCGACGTATCGGGTACAACATTCACTGCAGACACCAGCACAGTGACTTCAAGTGCAAACTTCACAGGCAACTATGTTTGGGTAAGATCAAAAGCCCAATCAGTAACTGCCGGCACTGTGAATTCAATACTATTAAACTCATAATTTTCATGTTTCTTACAGAAGTAAGAAGACACAACGACCAAGAGCTATATGCGTGGGCCATCTCATTACTCACTGACTTAAAATATGCCGGTAGTACGTTTACTGCACATTACATCGGCTACGGACAATGGACATTCGGTGACGAGAATGAATACAAAGATAATATTATTAATTTGAAAAATCTTATTTCAAAATCTGGAAAAACAATAATTTTCTGTTTTGACTTCACTCTCCATGATAACAGGAAAGAGATTATACAAATAATGGAAGAAAATAAAGATGCAGAACTTTTGTGGATAGGAGCAGAAAAAGGTCCGTTTGATCATCCTAGGATCGATTGTGTGTTTTGGCCCGCAGATATGTTGTTACAAAATAAAGAATATAGAAAATTTGATGACGTTGAAAAAGAACCATCAGAACAAAGACACTGGATCAGCACTTCTTTAGGCATTCGTCCACACAGGATTTATGCGGCGTCGTTACTCAAAGGATTAGCATTAGACCAGACCGGTGACCTACGTATAAAAACAGTATCACGTAGTGGTAAAAAATCTCCACTGGTGTCTGAGGCCTTGGCACAAGGAAACGGTCATGCTCCCGACGGCATTCCGACCCTTCTATTGTATGTAGAAAACAAATGGAAACTGTCCAAAGAGATCAAGGACATATCAGAGGAATCTAACAAAGGGTATGAGAAACTTATACAAAAGAAATGGTGGGGTAGTTCTTTATTCCTGTTTAGTCATTACATGACACTGGGCTTCAATCAAAACAACAATGCCGCTAACTTTGATAAAAATTTGAGGCATTTGTACAAAGACAAAACCCTAGAAGTAGTGAACGAAACAAGTCATGGTTATGACCCTGCCTTTGTCACAGAAAAATTCATCAATGCAGTAATTGGATTAAATTTAGTAATAATGAACGGTCCGGCCGGCACTGTGAGATTGCTAGAAGATCTTGGGTGGAACAGTTGTAGGCACGTGATAAACCATGACTACGATGACATCAAAAATCCTATAGTGCGTTGTGAAGAAGCTATACGTCTCAATTCTAAACTGTTCAGTGATACTGTATATTGTAATAAGATATGGAAGGATAATCATAATATACTCCTGAGTAATAGTGATTGGGCACGTAATTATCTTTACAAAGATGTGTTGAAACAATGTGAAGAACAAGTTAAAAACTCGCATAAAACATAGGTCTTTTAAAGACCAACTAGGTTGACAAATACCATTAGTGTAGTACAATTAAACTATGACAGATAATGATATAGAAGATATACAAACAATAGACGTAAAAGTAACCGCAGAATCAATAGATGCACATGTGATGTGCCTCAAAGAGAACGGATACAAGGTTGAGAAATCTTGGACATCTTGGACGAAATACATCTTGGCATTTGTGCTAGGTGGATACATCGTGGGAGTCGTTATATGATAGATACCATAGAGATCACCTGTACGAAAAATGGACAGAAAAAAACTGCCGATGTGATGCAACACGATGACAAGTACATCAAGTGTGTCGTGGAAGGAACTCAGATCGCTATTGAGCTATTCCGGGATGACGTAAATATTCCATATACAGGACACATAGCAGGATTGGAATTTGAATGGCAACCGAAAAACTAAAATTTAAACTAGAAATATATGCAACCATGTGGGATAAACCTCCCCATGCAGAAATCCTAATGGGTGGCAAAAGCTACTTCGACGGTGATATCACATCCACAGAAGACAAGCCACAGTCAATAGAGTTCGAGCACGAATGTGAAGAGGGCAAGGACCACACACTGACCATCTCGAGATCGGGCAAAACTAAAAGCGATACGGTGATTAACGACAAAGGTGATATACTCAAAGATCAACTGCTACACATCAAGAACATAGAAATTGATGAGATAGACATTGGTGCATTGGTGTACGAGGGTGTCTACACGCCGGAATACCCAGAACCATGGGCTAAACAGCAACGAGAAGCAGGAACAGAATTGAAAGAATCATTCAAAAATGTCACTACTATGGGTCATAACGGCACATGGCAATTTAAATTTACATCACCGTTCTACATGTGGTTGTTAGAGAACCTTTATTAATATAAATATGCTTATATGAGAGCATCACAATTCATAAACGAAGCAATAGACTCAGACGCAGTAAACGAGCTGGATTCATACATCAATAATAATGAGGATCTTTACAGAAGAAGGTTCATGCCAATCATCTCAAACATCAAGAGAAAGATTGCTAAAGGTGTTTACGATCACGAGAAAGCACAAACACTATGGATGTATCTAGTAGACGATGCCGCGAAAGCATATATTGAAGAGCATGGTTCAATAGACCAAGATGTCAAAGACGTATTTCCAAAAGAAACCAGACAGCAAGTGGCAAGAGTAATCTCAGACAGAGAACTAGAAAACATAGAACAAGGCGAATACGATGCACCTCCGGGAACTGTTTCTTAACGAGGACGATCGTTCAACAGCAGTCTTTGCCTTTGGCCGATTCAATCCTCCCACAATAGGACACGAGAAACTGATACAGAAAGTACAGTCAATGACCAAGCAGGTCAACGGCAAGGGCTACATATTCCTATCACACACAGGTGGCACAGAGAAAGACCCACTGGATTTCACAACAAAATTATCATACCTAAGACAGCACTTCCAATCAGACAAGAGTCTATCATTTGGTGATGTGAGAGCAAACACGATCATCAAAGTGATGAAGGTACTTGAAGCAGAGGGAAGAACAAGGGTAATAATGATCGCGGGTGACGACAGGGTTATGCAATTCCAAAAGTTATTGAACCAGTACAACGGACAACCAAACAAAGCGGGTGATGTTGAATACAAGTTCGATGAGATACAAGTCGTCAGTGCCGGACAGAGAGATCCAGATGCGGATGACATCACAGGGGTTTCAGCATCAAAGGCCAGAGAACTTGCCATGAAGGGACAGGAACAAGAATTCTTTAGAATGGTAATGGGCGGAGAAAAAGGTAAAGTGCTGTACGATAGGATACAGGATCGTTTTGGTAAAGAAGTTGACGAGAACAACAAAAAGTTGTATAATGAAGCTATGGAAGACGCAAAGCCAATTGTATATCTTGACATGGATGGAGTCCTTGCAGACTTCTTTGGTGGTGTGGAAAAACTTTACGGAGTATCACACTGGAAGGAACTGACTGCAGACAAGACAAAGGATCTTAAGAAAGAAGTCATAGACAGGATAACAGGCACAGACTTCTTTGCAACACTGCCCAAGTTTCCCACAGCAGATGGCCTAATAGATCTAGTCAAGAAATTCACAGGCGGCACATTTTCAATCAACACGTCACCGTTAAGAGGTGACCATGAGAACTCGGGCAAGTACAAGAAAGTGTGGATCGCAAACAACATCGAAGTACCTGCAGAGATAGTAGTGACAGGTAGTAAAGAAACCTATGCCAAGGACAAGGCATCAGGCACACCCAACATTCTCATAGACGACAGACCAGTCAACATACAGAAGTGGCAGGCCGCTGGCGGATACGGAATACTATATCAAGCAAACAGAGATTCATTAACCAAAATACAGAAAGGACTGGAAGAATATGGGAAAGTTTGAAGGAATTAACAGAGCATACTCAACAGGCGAAATACCTAAGACACCACAAGAGTTACAAAAAGAACTGGATGAGAAGATGAAGAAGTTCTTAGCCAAAGGTGGCAAGGTAGAGAAAGTCAAAGCACACAAACCTACTAAAGAACAGATGAAGAGCTGGACAGTCTAGTCCATGGATGAGATAGAGAGATTAAAGAAACTAGCAGGGGTGGGTGAAGTATCGGCCGGCAACTCCATGGGAGAGAATCTTTCATACACAGGCACAGCTAAAGCAGAATACGAGAGAAAACACAACATCAAGAGAGGGTCAGACGAATGGTTCAGACTATGGTTCGCAAGACCCAACCAGACGGGTGAAGACCCAATGCCAAAAAAATAAATACCTGTATGCGAATACAGGAATTCAATCACATAGATACGAGTTGTCCTAGGACCAGAGCAGAGACCTGCCAGTGCGAGTCTGTGAACAGGTTAACAGAGGATTCAAACACAGTGGTAGCACAGTGCATATTAGAGCATTCAGACGCTGTAAAGGGCACTATACTGCTTATACA
>Ga0209816_1003682_pt1 | contig 10440 bp, 4 predicted proteins | sample CoawatmetaG01DNA_FD_187509 | JGI IMG/M metagenome (GOLD analysis project Ga0209816, IMG submission 187509) | Marine microbial communities from the West Antarctic Peninsula - Coastal water metaG017-DNA (SPAdes) (version 2) | ecosystem: Environmental > Aquatic > Marine > Coastal ... | reverse complement strand
AACCCGTTGTTTACGGAAAACACGTCTACATCAGATAATGATGTACCACCATTTACCGCGGCATAAAACGTAGAGAACTTTAAAAGCTTCTTAACATCTTCTTTACCAAACGTTTGAGCTGTTACTATGTTAGTTACTAGTAAGAGCAATATTATTAATCTTTTCACCATCTTTATATTATCACTTATTTTTTGAATTCTTTACCTAATCGTGGTAGTAGCAGTATTGGCTTTTTGAAGAAGTTTGCATTCCACATCTTTTACCATTACTTTTTCTTTTTATACACTGTTTTTTCTTACCGTCATTTCTTTGCTTAACAACTTCGTGCACGGTACAGAAAGACTTTCCTGGAACCACTTTGTTACCACATCTTTCACCGCCACCGCTTATAGAAGAACAAACACCGTCTCTCTTACTTTTCTTTTTATTTTCTTCTATTACGGATTTGTTTTCTTGTTGTTTTTCTTTTTTCTTTTCTTCTTTTCTAACCTTTGCTTTTTCTTTAGATTTTATTTTGCTCTTAATCTTTACGTCTTCTTTTATACCTTCCATCTTCTCGTTTTTAATATCAAGATTATATTGACTCCAACCTAAAAACATTAAAGATCTTTCCCAAGCTGAATTTTGATTATTTAAAGCTTGCCTAATGTTCTGTGTTTTATTGTATAATCTATTTAAAGGCAAGTTTGTTAAAGCCTGAGTATAGCTTGTAACGGCAGACCACCGTGGGTTGTCAATATCAAAAGTATCCATTTCATCTATAATTTTTTTATTATAGTTTAATGTTTTTTCAGCATTGACAATCTGTCTAGCTTTAATACCTATAACTGGAGAAAGGTTTAAGGCCTCTACAACAACAGCGCTTTCGTCCGGGTTATAACCAACGTCTCTTTGTCTAGCAAAAGCTATAGCTGTATTTTTTAAAGTAGCAACTACAGCGCCCATCACGCCGGATCCTCTTAAAACAGAATCAATACTACCGTTTATTAGCCTTTCTTTCTTTTTAAGAAATAATTTATTCTCATCATCTTCATCATCGTCAAACATCATCGCAAACAAAGCTGTTTGTAGAGTGTAAAATATCATGTTTTGTACCGCAAAGTAATAAGTTATTCTAGCAGCATTAGATATATCACTCTGCATTTGAGTAGAGTTAGGTTTTGTTATTCTTCTATTATATATATCTTGAAAAGCTTTCTTACCTAATCTATTAAACTGAGATGTTACGTTTTGAAAGTTTAATATCACCTTACCAAGAACAGAGGCTTGTTGCATTGAAACCATATCAGGTCTTGCTGACTGCTGAGTTGATTGAGTTATATCTTGAAAATCAGTAAAAGCAGCTGCTTCAGCTTCTTTAACCGACATACCCTGCTTTACATACTTGTTTATTGTATTTCTATAATAAGCGGCTCCACCCGTAGCAATTGCAATATTATCACCAATTTGCGTAGGTAAAAATCCTAGCTCTAATAATTTAGATATTAAAACTCTACTAGGGTTTTTTGATTTACGAAGACTAGCAGCAAGTTCAGCGCCATTAACATCCGTCTGTATACCACCTCTTCTTTGCTTTAACATGTCAGAGTTAAATATAAATGCAAAATCAGCCCAATATTGTTTTTGATTGGCAAAAGCTTTAGCCGCCGCGAATACATTATTGTCTGCAAAGTTAATGTAATTAACTATAGACATCTGCTGTAGTAAAGCAGATCTCATGTTAAAAAACATGACAGTACCAACAGATCCATTCAAGAAGTTCATAAACTTGTTTACCGTTTCATTTGATCCACTTGGTCTATTTCTACCAGTTTTTATTCTATATAGTATATCTTCTAAAGCAACTCTAACACCTTTACCATATCCAGCTTCAATTTTGTTTAAGTTTTCAGTTGAAAATATTACCTCAGCGTTTTCATTAAACTCTGCAAAGTATTGTGCTCTACCAACTCTACCTGTCGCATCATCTAAATCCATTCTTATATCCCCAGCGTTCCAACCTTCAGTTGGGTTAACGTAAGCTTCTTGCTTAGATATTAGATTTATCATTTCAGCGTAAGCTTTTAACCCTTGATCCGAGTTAACTAACTCGACCAATCTTTTTTGATCCAAAGGCGATAAACCAGGTATATTGTAACCGTGCTTATCCCATAGGTATATTCTTATAGCATCTTCATTTGTAAAATCACCATCAGAGGTTTTTTCTGTTAACTTTTTCTTAGCGTCCGGAAATCTTTTACCTAATTCTTTATAATCATTAGCTATGCTTTGTCTAGCAGTGTCATATTCTCTATTAGCTCTATTAATAGGTCTAACTAAAGCTTGCTCTAAAAAGTCCCTATGTTTGTTACCTTCTTTGCCCTTGCCCATAAAGTTGTATAATAAACCTACAAAATCCTCATGAGATGGTGGTATAAAAAATCTAAACTTACCTTTACTTTCTCCACGCTTTCTACCTTTGATAGAATCAAATCTTTTTTTAGATTCAATACCAGTTAAACTTTCTAATATATCATTAAAGTTTTCATTCATTGAATTACTAAACTTAACTCTAGCTTGTTGCACTTTACGCTTAACATCAAATTGCTCTAGTATATTATCTACAGCTTGTACATTTTGTAAAGCGTCATCCGCAAAGTAGAAGTCATTATAACCATCACTTACTTTATCAACCATCCAAAGCGCTTTAGCTTCAGCAGTCGAGTTGGCTAATCCAGTAATATTTTTTAATGGTATGTTTAGGCCATTGGCTTGTAAGAAAGCGAATATAGCTGGAGCTGCTTCAGCTGGTCTAGCCGTTAGCACAAACATATTTTCGGGACCAAATTTACCTTGCAATTTCATTGCTTTGTTAAACAGTGGCGCTGTCTTACCATCTACAACTTTATTGAACTCTGAAAAGTCCCACTTATAACCTAAGTCAGTTAACTCTTGATATGTGCTAGCGTATTGCTCTGCGTTTAACGTGCCTTTGGTTCCATCAGGTTTTGTAAACCTAATTAAAGATTTACTAGTAGCTAGAGTATCGTCAAAATCTAAAACAGTAATACCTTTTGTTGGGTTGTTAGTTGATCTAGAAAATTTAATAGCTTTGCTTAGTTTCCTCCCTTCAATTGATCTTGAAAAGTTAGTGCCAAGAGCTTTTTGTAGATCTTCTTTTATAGTAATATCTACAGAGTTTTCAGCTTTGTTATTGAGTTTAGATATTTTAAACTGAACTCCAAGGCTAAGTGATATTACTTTGTTACCATTAACTATTTTAGAACCTCCGTTTCTAAACGTAAAGTTAACATCTACGTCTGCGTCTAACCTAGGTAAATTTAATATAGACTCACTGTCAAGGCCAAAAGACATGTTACCGGTTTTCGTACCAACAAAACTAAGTGATCTAACACCAATTCCGTTTTTATCTTTTTTGCTTTTGTAGTGATTCTCTATTACAGCTTGATCTGCTTTTAATTGGTAAAACATTTTATTTCCAAAGCCTTTCTTGTCCATGTAAAGCTCGTACGGAATGTTCTGGGGCTTACCGCTAGTAACATCATAATCTATAAGCGCATATTGTTTGCTAGGATCTTTGATTTTCTTGTTCAGCTTTTCAATACCTTTATTTACAAAGTCTACTCGCTTTTTATAACCCTTCATAAATTGTTTCATATCAACCTGCTCTAGCAAATTATTATGTGTATCTGTTGCAAATTCAATTTTTCCGTTTTTAAGGTTTGAAATAGAAATACTACCCATAAAAGCGGTTATAGAAGCTTTTAACTCGTGGTTTTCCACCTTGCCGTTATATTCAAAAACAAAGTCCGCCATACCGTCAACCTCACTTGCTATTTCAGATAAAACCTTTAATCCTTTTATGCCGTTTTTCATGAAGTAATTAGCAAAAGCTTGTTCCCAAATCCTTCCTTTATCTACAAAGCTTTGTGGCTCGTTAGTGTAGGGGTTTACGTAACCAGTCCAAATAGTACCTTTTTGAACCAATGGTTTTCCATTGTTTCCCCTATAAAATATAGCGCTAAACTCCTGAGACAATCTAGTTGGTAGCATCTTATTTTTAGAATACTTAATAGAGTCAAAACTTTTTTGCTCAACCTGAGTGTCTTCAATAGCTCTTGATGCTTTTCTTAGTTTAGCTAAGGCAACTTTGTCTAAATTAGTTGAGTTAGCTTCAATATAATTATCTGTTGCTATTTTTGCTTTTCTTCTAGCTATACGTCTTATTAAAGCAGTTCTTCTTTCTGTTAAAACACCTGGTTTACCTTCTAAAAACCATCTTATGTACTCGCGTTTGTTTGTAGTGTTTACCTGCGTAGGCTTTACGTAATTAGTTTTTTCACCAGTTTTTTTGCTAACTCCTGAATAATCTTTTTTACCAGTTACCTCTTGTTTAAACCAAGGCTTGTATGCCGATCGTATAGTAGCCATGCCTAAGCTTTGTACTATCTCTGAGTATTCGTTTCTAATTTGAGTTTCATATTCCGGTGATGGCTCTACCTTGCCTGTCTCTGGGTTTTTACCTATTTTTCCGAAAATATCACTAAGTCTTTTACGTATAGCGCCTAATATTAACTTCTCCATCTGTACTTCAATATCAGCCGGATTTTTTTCTAATAAAGCCTCGACCTCAGCAGTAATCTCAGCATCAACTAAACCATCTTCTATTTCTATGTCAAAATCTCTTAGGTTTCTAGCTTTACTTTTGTCTTCTACTTCCGTTGACATCGATGTGTCTTCTATCTCTTTAGCTTCTTTAGTGTCTATAGTAGTTGTTTTTTTAGCTTTTTCACCAGCTTCAAACAATTTCTTTTTAGAATCTAACTTACCAAACCTAGTATTAGCAAATATAAATTCACCAAAACCTTCTGGGCCAACAGTTGTACCATCAGCTCTTGTGGCTTCAGGATCAAAATTTGTAAGTCTGTTTTGAACAGACTCAATAGCTCCTTGATATTCCCCACCTATAGATTTTGATTTAACGTAGTTACTAATAACACCGTCACCCATTGTTGCGTTAAATACAGCTGGAAATGCTCTACGATCCTGTACAAAAGCATCGTAATCTTTTTTAGTCTTTATGTTTTTAGGTATAAGCTCGTTAATAGCTTCAAGTGGAGTTGACATGGATTTGTCTGTACTAGTAGCCGTAGTTCCACCGCCCGCTAGCTTTTGAGCTCTAGCACTTATCTCGCCTCCAGCTGCTACGCTTTTTTGATAGTCTTTTAAAAAGTCATAAACTGCTTTTCCATTTTCAAATTCCTTCTTGTAACCTTTGCCTTTAAATATTCTTTCTATAACTTCTTTCAGTTTGCCAAAAACTCCTTTATCAAAAGTTATTTCACCTTTTGTAATAGCATCTGAAAAAGAGGTAAATATTTCTTCTGAAGCAAAAACGTTGTCTCCTTCAAGATTATAGTTTTCTTTTAATCTTTTTCTTACAGCGGCGTCTTGATCTTTTGTTAAAACGTCCATAAAGCTTTTTCCTAACTCCACTTTACCCGCATCATCCAACGTCTTCATGTGCTTACCCATGATGCCATGTAAAAGCTCGTGTGCTCCAACGTTTATAGCACCTGTCTGACCAGCTATATCTTTGTTAATGACAATAACATCACCCACTATAAAACCATCAGAACCTGAAACATCCTCTGCTTTAATCTTGTTATCTGGGTTTTTAGCATTATACTCCTCAATAGCTTTGTCGTGAGCTAGTTGAGCGGCTGCATCATCATCGGCTATCACAACATCTTTACCAGCATAATTTTTGTTTTTCTGCAAAAAAGCAATAGTGTCAATAAGGTTGTTTTCGCGCTGAGCCTTGCGAACCTCAGCAGCTCCTTCAGTTAGAGACTTATCTATAGCTCCATCATACTTACCTATAATAGCATCAATATCAACCTGCACTTTAGTAAGTTTTTCCTCAGCGCCAGGCACTTGGTCGATTCCCTTTTTCTTAGCATTAAACTCTGCTTTTCTTCTTTCGTACTCTAACTGTACTAACTTAGCTCTATCTTTTTTGTCTGTAACTAACGCATCGACTTGAGAGTCTGTTATAGCGTCAGTTTGTTTTTTATTAGCCACAGCATCTAAACCAGTTAAATCGTTATCCATAACGATGTTTGCTTTAGCAATATCAATATCATCGGCTGTTTCCACAAAGTCTTTCATTTCTTTGTATTCAACAACCTTTCCATTTAACTTATAAACAGGTTTTTTATAACGTAATAAAGCCCCACCAACATTTAGCGGCGCTGTAGTTGTACCAGTAATAGCTTCAAAACCAATCTCAGCCGCGTCCATTTCTTGACCAGCAGCTAATCTACCACCAACTTCACCAACACCACCACCAACTCCTTCAACGACTATACCCGCTCCCGCCGCCGCCACTTTTCTTGTTTTACTAACAGCTTTACCAGCTGTTTTAGCGCCTTTTAAAACACCTGTGGTTAATTTACCGGCAGCGCCACCAGTAAGAGCCTCTATCGCGCCAATAGTCAAACCTCTTCCTATAGCCTTATTTCTTATTTCTTTACCCTTAGAGCTCTCTAAAAGAGCTTTAATGTTTACATCTGTAAACTCCAACTCGTCTTTAGCTAACTCAGTTTCTATTAGTTCACCAAACGTTAAGGCTGTCTCCATTGAAGTAGCTAAACCACCCATAGCGCCAGCAACCCCACCACCAATAGCTCCGGCCCCTAAATACGCTGTTGCCCCAGCTCCAGCCGCAGCTCCTACACCAGTGGCAACTCTAGCGTCTCCTGAATCAAAGAAAGTACCCACTTGAGTACCTAAAGATTGCACGAACAACTCGCTTATTAAACTCGGTTCATCTCTTACTCCTCTAAAAAAAGCACTCCAAGAAGAACCCTCTTCTTTGTATTTTTTTTGAAACCTATTCATACGCTCAGATGGAACGTGAGCTTTGGCTTCGCCTTCTTTTGCTTTAATAAACTCTTGGATAGTCTCCATGTTTACATCAGATCCCTCCATAAATAAATCTGTAGCTTCGCCGGTTGTACTAGCAGCGGCGTAACCTCTACCAAACCAAGTTTGATCAAACCAATTTACATTATCGTCTTGTGATTCCGATGAACCATCTACCGATTGTGATCCCATATTTTCTTGACTCATCGTCGGATCTACCGCTGGGTCTTGTGCTTTTTTTTCTTTATAGGATTTTACAACTGACCTTATACTATCCTGTGACTCACCAGTTTCAAGCATTCTTTTTATAATTTGATCTAATTCATCCATATTTATTCTCCTTTAAGATTTTTAATCTGATTATCTATTTGCTCTTTACTCATTCTTGTCACGTCTATTTTTGCACCAACATCAAGCTTACTCGTATCAACACCTAACTTTTTCAACTCTTCTATTATACGAAGTGCAGTTGGATTTTCTTTGCCCTCACCTAACTCAACAAATGCTTTGTCACCAGTGTTAAAGCGAATTACCTCGTCATCAGCGTCTTTATATACGTCTCCAGTCCTAGGGTTGTACATCATTATATCATTTGTCCCGGGAGCGTCAGCAGACATCAAGCCAGTTCCAACTCCAAAAACATACTTATCCACCACATCCCCTGAATAAGGAGCAAACGCAACTTTACTTTTCTCACTCATCTGCCCTTCAACCTTAAGCCCTAGTTTCGTGTTAAGATTTTTCGACGCGTCATCATCGTCTCCAACGTTAATTAAGTTAAACACACTTGAGCTGGTAGGCTCAACCGCAACATAATTAGGGTCATTAGGATCAGTTATTACATTGCCTTCCTCATCAACACCAACTTCGGTTTCAGTGCCAGCGTCAGGTGTAAAATCACCTTGTGCAGCTTTTACAGCTTTCAAGTAGGCACCTTTATTCGCATAACCTTCTTTCTTCCATGTTGGATCTTCAGGATTGTCTAAAGCTTGTTTGTTTTTTATACCATTAACTAGTAAGTCTTCAGCTATAGCTCTTGAAGAGTCTTCCCAGCCTTGTTTATCAACCTTGTCGCCCTTATTCCACATTTCGTGATACGGATCTGTTGCTGCAGATATAAAGTTGTCAAATTCCTTATCGTCTATACCGTTTTTATTATCTAAATCAAATTGCGCTCCTATTTCTAGCTTAAGTCTTTCTCTATCTTTTTCTAATAAAGAAGCAAAGTTTCCAGTGTCAAAATAATCGCCTCTCATGAAATCTCTCATTTCATTATACCCTTGTGGAATGATGTTTTTAACCACCATTCTAGTTTCAGCTTCATCGTAAGTTTTCTTTTTAGAAATCTTAGTCCTAGCATCGTAATAATCTACGGCTGGTTTTCTGTTTTTTCTAACTGTTTTTTCGTTTATTTGTTCTAAGCTATACGAAGCATCTCCCACGGTATACATTTTTTGTTTTACGCCTTCCGTATCCGTTTTATAAGTAATTTTATAATCTTCTTTTAATAAGCCGGTTAAAAAATCTCCAAAACGGCCATCATCACCACCAAGCGTACCTGTATTAAAATTAGCATCGGAAGCTCCTATCAAATCATCTGAGATATCCGCTCTAAGCTGCTTGTGCCCATCAACATTTCCTTTTATTGCTTGATACCTCGCGTTAACCGCTGCTTTTTCAGCAGCAGTACCACTTTCCATAGCCTTAGTATACTCTGGTTGCAACTCATCTAAAAGAGCAATCGTATCTGTTAATTCAGGCCCATCGGCTTTCATGAAAGATCCAGCAGCATTGTATGTGTCACCAGCGGCTTTATACCAAGCGTTATCTTGGTCTTTCTTTTTTTGTTTTTCAGCAGCGGCTTCTTGCTCAATTTTTTCTTTTTTAGCTTTATACCCTTCAACAGCGGTATCCATCATGTCCGTACCAGCTTTAGTAACCTTATCTAAGCCAGCATACATACCAGGGGCATTATCATAGTTCTTATAAGCCGTTGCAGCTCCTTGTATTAAAGCTGAGTTTGGTCCGTAACTTACTCCTTGTTTTTTTGCCATGTTTTATATTTTAATAAGTCTAATCACTATGCTTTGAGTTGTTTTAGTGTCTCCGGATCCATCTCCATAATACTAGTGGCCATTCCCAACCCAGCACTAGCAACATCTCCTATTGCCCCCATTTGTTGTGCTTTTGCTTGTGCTCTAGCTTGATTAGCTGCACCAACTCTTTGTTGTGACATGCCAAGTAAAGTTCCTGTTTTACTATATTCTAATCCTCTAGCGGTTTCAGCGCCTTGCAGCCTCATTGTTTGCGCTTGTTGTTCCCCCGTTCTTTCTTGCGATTGTAATTTACTAGCTTCTCCAGCTTGTAATCCTTGTATTCTAGATTCTTGCGCTCCTATCGATGCTGATATTCTTTGTGTTTGAAGTTGACCTTGGTTAGCCATTGCCTGTGCTAAACCCGCTATACCGCTCCCACCAGCCGCGCCCTGCATACCCTGCATTATATTCGCTCTTGTTTGATTGCCTTGTTGGGCTTGGAATTGAGCTTGTTGTTGGTTAACAGTCATATCCTCGTACGTGTTCTCCATATTGGTGTATTGATTCTTAACATTAGCGTTTAAATTACTAGTGTCTAGATTTTCATACTCAGTCATACGATCTTTCATAGCTTCTTTAGCGTCTATTTGCTCTTGCTTCCTATCTCCTCTACCAGCCAAAGACATACCAAGCTTAGCTAAACCACCGGCTACAGCTACACTCCCACCAATTATTGCCGCTGTTATAAATGCCATAATCTATTATTTTTTGTTAATGTATTCTTCATATTCTTCATAATTTAAAGCTACTATTTCTTTTTCTAACTCATCTATATCTCGAGTGTTAGAAGGGTTTTTATGTACGTTTACAAATATTGAATCTTCATTTGCAAGTATAACTCTTTTAACCCCTGGAGTTGATACCACATAGCAAGGAGCTATGTAATCTTCTGTTGTATTTTCTGTTGCCACTGTGATATGCCCAGTTAACAGAAACCAAACATGTAAGTGTTTGTGTATTGCTCCAACAACAATACTTTCTTTTACCATGTCCATTTGTCTAATGTAAACCCCATCAGCAAACGCATGTTTTATTGGCGCTATCTTGCTATCTGTTACGACGTGCTTACCATCTCCCTCAACATTCATTCCATCCGCAATGCTTATCAAAGCATTTTCTAATTTTAGTATCTTATCCCTTGAGTTTGTAGAGACTTTATTTTTAGACATAATTTAATTTAATTTATATCTATAATAGTCACAGTTTTGCTTGTTATTTTACTTTTATGTTATAGAAAGAAGTTTTTCTACATCAAAAGTAATCGATTGATTAGCACTACCAGCTTTTACCACTTGAATGTTACCGGTTATAGTAGCTGTTTGACCAGCACCAGCAAAAGTAAGCGTTGCACCGTCTTCTAAAGTTTGTGCAGCGGTAAGAACTAGCGTTCCAGCTCCAGTTACAGCGCCAGCACCCG
>Ga0209816_1003681_pt1 | contig 10442 bp, 10 predicted proteins | sample CoawatmetaG01DNA_FD_187509 | JGI IMG/M metagenome (GOLD analysis project Ga0209816, IMG submission 187509) | Marine microbial communities from the West Antarctic Peninsula - Coastal water metaG017-DNA (SPAdes) (version 2) | ecosystem: Environmental > Aquatic > Marine > Coastal ... | reverse complement strand
ATTATAAATGATAACATTTTGTACTTTTCCTGATTTTCATAATATTAACTTTTAACAAACTCTCTCCACGCGATGACTAAGCAACTGCAAATTATGATTATTGCCCCTAAGATTTGATTTAAACTCATACTCTCTGAGAAGAGTAGATAACCTGCAAAGCCTGACAATGGTATTTGTATGTACCTCATTGATGACACTACGACTGCGTCAAGATATTTATAAGCTGTGGTAAAGAAAATTTGCAATACAGAAGCAACTGCACCCAATAAGATCAGATCAATTAATGTTTGACCGCCAATACTTGATAATTGTTTTGGCATTATGATTATTATTACAGCAATAACTATTGTCCCTGAAAAGTTATACCAAAGTGCAATGCTGGTTGGCTTATCGCTACGACCTAAACGACGCAACAAGATAGCCAAGATAGCACCAGAAGATGCTGCCAAAATTCCATAAATTACAGCTATCGACATAGCAGATGAGAATGGATCAGTCACAACAATTATTCCAATCAATCCAGTTAGAACAGCAGCCCATCGAAACCATCCTACTTTTTCGTTTAATAAAAATGGAGATAATAATGTGACAAAAATAACTGAGCTTTGAAATAAAGTTGTTGCCTGACCTAAGGGCATCGATCGAATTGCTAAGAACCAAAATGATATACCGCTCAAACCAAAAATTATACGAAGCAACAATGTTTTTTTTTGTTCAATTTTTAAAAATTGAGATTTTCTAGCAATAATCGCAAAAATTAATAATAAAGGTACAGAAAATAGAAACCTATAAAATAATGTTGTTATTACAGTCACATCAGTACCAACTTTTTTTACTAATATGCCTGAAACTAACCCAAGAACTACGGCTGTTAATGTGCATGTTATTCCAATTATGGTCCTGTAATTATCCATTCTGGTTGTGTCCAAATCTGAGATTAAGATTTCCTTTGCCAATTATGAATAAATTTCCAGTTAATATTATCACAACACCTGTGATTTTTATTGGTGTCCACGTGAAGTCTTCAAATAACCAAGATAACATTAGCGCCCAAATTGGAAAAACGATCATCGCATATGCTGCTTTATTTGCTCCAACTCGTCCAAGTAATGTCAAATAACTCCAAAAGCCAATGATTGACCCAAATATTGCGAGGAATAAGAGACCAGATAAAAATGACAATGATGTTGGTAATTGAACGTTTCTATCAAAAAGTATTGTAACAACTAATAGGGAAATTGCACCGTATGTCATACCCCATTTATTAGCACTCATAACTGTTATTTGGAAATTGCACCGTATGTCATACCCCATTTATTAGCACTCATAACTGTTATTTTTTGTGTCTGTAATATTTTGGAAAACATATTTCCAAGTGAAGCAAGGTAGGTGGCAAATAAACATAAACCAATCGCACTCAATAATCCCTTTTCTTTAAAAAATGTAATATCTTCATAGAAAACCAAAGTAATACCAACTAGACCGATTATTGCTCCAATTACTGTGCTTGTCTGTGGGAAATCTCCAAATATCATAGCATTGTTAGCAATATTCATTGTAATGATTGTTGAGAAAATCACCGCAATTAACCCAGTGGTTAGTCCGGTACTTGCTGCTAAATAAAACAATACATAATTCCAACAAAATAATGTAGATCCTAAAAGGAAAAATAAAATGTGTATCTTTACCGAATATCGTTCTTTAGACTTAAAAAAAAACAAAATTCCTTGTAATAAAATTGCAGCGAGCAAATAACGAAAAAGAACTGAGTGTAATGCACTTAATTCGCTAACTTGATGTTTAGTTATTATCCAGGTTGAGCCCCAAATCATAATTGTGGTTAGATATAAACCCAGATTAAACATGTAGATATCTTTCAGGCTTTATGCCATTTAATTTTACTATAGAGTGCATTCTAACGACTTAGCCTGGCCATTCTTGGAAGGATATAAAATTACGCTATAATGATAAAGTTCCACCTACAACTCTAAACTTGATTTACTGGAATATCATATTTTGCATAAATCTATTTTTAAACAATTGGATTTTTCGATTAATTTTTATCAAATTACAATTAACTAAAAGAGTTATTAATTAATCAATTTTTTTTAAAATCCAAAATCCAATATACAGATTGGCCAAGGCTTTAATTGGTCCTACCAGTAATAAAGGTAAGGAGAGTACAAAATCTAAATAACTTTGCCAAAACCAACTGTATAACCATTCAATAACAATAATTAGAAAATTTAATTTTTGTGAAATAAATTCTAATACTGTTAAATTAAAAAAGGTATTTTCTGTATCTATTACGACCCAGGTTCCCCATAAAATAAAAAATATTTGAAATGGAGTGGTCCAAATACAAAGTAACGCAATTAACCTAAATATTGCTGTCATACTTAAGTATACTATTTCTTACATTTTGTTCAATAAATGGTTTGTAAAAATTTTAAATAACCATTTATACCATAAATATTTCAAAGTTTTATATTGTTTGCAATAAAACGTAATTAATGAGAACTTCATTAAATAATTTTAGAATAAAATCTAATAAAAGAGGGTTAGTTATGAATGTACAAAAATTTTCTATCGAAAAAAATCAAAGTGAAGTTGAGCGAGAAAGTAGGGAAAATTTAGCGGCATTATACCGATTATATTCAAAATTTGGCTGGACAGACTTGAATCAAACCCATGCAGCAGCAAGGGTTCCTGGAAACTCTAATCATTTTTTTCTTAAACCAGACGAATTTTTAATGGAAGAAGTGACCGCTTCTTCTTTGGCAAAAGTTGACCTTCAAGGAAATCAAGTGGATGGTGATCGGCCTGTAAATCGTGCAGGAGCGTTAATTCATGCAGCAATACTGGGTGCTAGACCTGAAATTAATTATTCTGCACATACGCATTCTAGAGCTGGTGCGGCAGTATCATGTATGGGATGCGGACTGCTTCCAATTTCACAGCACGCTGGTATGATTTTACCGACAGTTTGTATTCATCCGTATCAAGATGTAACTACCGCTGCAGATGAATGTGAGGCCTTAGCACGTGATATAGGGGACAGTTTTGCTATGATTATGGAAAATCATGGTTTGCTAACTTGCGGTAGGTCTATTGGGGAATGTTTTTATTATTTATATTACCTTGAGACAGCATGTAAAATTCAAGTTGATGTATTATCTTCTGGTCAGGCACCTTTATTACTTAGTAATAAGGTTGTTGATGGTCTTTTTGCTGATGGTGGTGTTCCTAAAAATGAACCCCCAGGAGCTGAGGATTGGTACCCTCAATTGCGTTGGTTAGATAATAATTTACCTGGCTTCAGAGATTAAGCTTGTGACAGCTTTTAAAACAAGAATACTCTATGATTTTGTAATTATTGGGGGTGGATCGGCTGGATCAACACTTGCATCAAGATTAAGTGAAGATCCTAAAATTTCAGTTTGTTTGATTGAAGCGGGTGGTGGCGGTAAAAGCATTTTCATTAGAGCTCCAATCGCTGGAGCTGCTATTCTGCCTGGTTATGGTAAGGTTTATAATTGGGCTTTTAAAACAGTAAGGCAAAAAAATCTGAATAATAGAAAAGGTTACCAACCTAGAGGAAAGGTATTAGGTGGCTCAAGTGCAATTAATGCGATGTTATATGTTCGTGGTCATAAATTAGACTATGACGGTTGGGCTGAAAATGGTTGTGTAGGTTGGGGGTGGGAGGAATGCCTGCCATATTTTAAAAAGTCAGAAAATAATGAGGTATGGGAAAACAATAATCATGGTTCCAATGGGCCATTGCATGTATCGGATCAAAAAAGCCCTCGTCCAATTACGCATCAATTTGTTGAGGCAGCCAAAGAAATGCAATATCGATATACCGAAGACTTTAACAAAGGTGATAACGAGGGGGTAGGTTTGTATCAAGTTACTCAGTTTCACGATAAAGCTAAAAATGGTGAAAGATGTTCTGCCGCGGAAGCCTTTTTATTTCCCTTTATGGAAAGGCCTAATCTAACTGTCATCACTAAAGCGCAGGTTGATAAAATAGTATTTAAAGAAAACCGGGCCAAAAGTGTTTTGGTTTGGAAAAAAGGCAAACTTGAAGTTATTTCCGCATCTAAAGAGATTATACTTTCTGGTGGCTCCTTAAATAGTCCTCAAATTTTGCAAAGATCAGGCATTGGTAGAAAGGAAGATATTGAGCCTCATGGGATTGAAATGATACATGAAAGCCCTGGTGTGGGGCAAAATTTACAAGACCATTTGGATTTTTCTCTCGCGTATAGAAGTAAACAAACAGATTTATTTGGTATTGGACTGATTGGCATAACGACCCTCATAAAAAATATCTTTCAGTGGAGAAGAGATGGCACTGGAATGATTTCATCCCCTTTTGCTGAGGGTGCTGCCTTTCTTAAAACAGATCCACGCATCAAAACCCCAGATATACAGTTACATTTTGTTACCGCAATTCTAGATGACCATGTTCGAAAACTTCATTTGGGTTATGGATTTAGTTGTCATATCTGCGCTTTACGTCCGTACAGCAGAGGAAGTGTTCGGTTGCGGGATAATAATGCATTTTCGGAACCATTAATTGATCCCAATTACCTATCGGATCCCCGTGATCTTAAAACATTAATAACTGGTGCTAAAATAACGAGAGAAATCTTAGAAGCACCAGCTTTATCAAAATACCGTGACAAAGAATTATTTGGCGTTAATGGCAACATGACTGATCAAGATTGGGAACAACATATTAGAAAGAGGGCAGACACAATTTATCATCCAGTTGGAACTTGCAAGATGGGTATAGATAGTATGGCGGTAGTTTCCCCAACCTTAAAAGTTCATGGAGTAGACGGTTTAAGAATAGTAGATGCTTCCATAATGCCAACACTAATTTCTGGAAATACCAATGCTCCCACAATAATGATTGCTGAAAAAGCTGCTGATATAATTAAGCAAAAATATAATTTCAGTTAAATGATTTGTTTACCTTTTAAAGAAGTATTATTGGGTGCAATGGGTTTGTAGTATTCGGTAGTTTCGTGTTTTTCTAAAGAAGTATTATTGGGTGCAATGGGTTTGTAGTAGTCGGTAGTTTCGTGTTTTTCTGATATGCTAGTTTCAACAAATGGTGCCTTAGATCTACAGAAAACTTCAAAGCCAGCTTCATACCAAAAAGTTGGCGGGTCAAAGGTACCACCCCCAACACCAATAAGTCCTTTTCGTAGCTCTACTTCCCACAAAACAGTGGTGCCACATGTTTTACAAAATTTATTTTTAAAACTGCGTCCTGACGAGTTTGTAAAATTATACTCAGTTAACTCACCGTTTATAAGATTAATTTGATTTTCCTTGAAATACACTGAGATACCAAATGCGGAACCAGTTCGTGTTTGGCAGTATCTACAATGACAAATGCCTGCTCTGACTGGATTACCACCACTATGTATTTCGTTTTCCATTTATTTAGTCCTCTAAAGTATTAGTCCTCACACAAAGGTGCATTTTTTCTTCATTTTTTATATACATTGTATGAAAGCTATTGAAATTCAATACTTAATTGTCTCTAAGCTTAGTAAATAATTTTGATTGAATGAAATGTTTTTAAATAAGAATACAGCACCACATATTTTCACTCTTATATTGATGTCGAGCATGTCTGTCATGAGCATGAGTGTGTTTTTGCCATCTTTACCAAGCATGACTGAATTCTTTAAAACAGATTATTCTTTAATACAGCTGTCAATTTCGTTGTATCTGGCTTGTACGGCGATTGTTCAATTAATTGCGGGACCTTTATCAGATTATTTTGGACGCAGAAAAATTGTTCTTATTGCTATCATGGTTCTAATATTTGCCACAATTGGATGCTATTTTGCAAAAAGTATTGAGACATTTTTATTTTTTAGAGTGTTGCAAGCTTCGATTGCTACTTTAATGGCGATATCAAAAGCAATTGTTAGAGATATGGTTTCACCTGAAAAGGCGGCATCAATGCTTGGATATGTTACAATGGGAATGTCAGTAGCACCAATGATTGCACCATCAATTGGTGGATTTTTTGAAGCATATTATAACTGGCAAGCAACATTTCTCTTTGTTATTATCCTTAGTATTGGTTTGTTTTTTTTATGTTGGTTTGATCTGGGGGAAACTAATAAAGTTAAAAATAAAAGTCTTAGTGAACAGATAAAAGAGTATCCAATACTATTTTCTTCACGCCGGTTCTGGGGGTATGCTTTTGCTGCCGCATTTTCTACGGGAACTTTTTTTGCATTTCTAGGAGGTGCTCCTTTTGTAGGTTCAAAGGTTTTTAATTTGACACCTACAACGATGGGTTTTCTATTTGGTTTACCAGCTGTTGGATTCTTTTTTGGTAATTTTGCTACTGCAAGATTCTCAGTAAAAGTTGGGATAGATAGAATGATTTTATTGGGAACATTGTCACAAATTTTTGGTATGGGTATGTCATTAATTATTTCTTTATTAGGCTTTGGTAGTGCGATAACTTTTTTTGGCTTTTGCGTTTTTATTGGTATTGGTAATGGGCTGACTTTAGCTAATTCAACAGCTGGAATGCTTTCAATTCGTCCTGCAGTAGCGGGGACTGCTAGTGGAATTGGTGGCGCGATACAAATTGGAGGTGGAGCTGCCTTAGCCGCACTTGCAGGGTTTTTATTGACTATGAGTGAGAGTGCTTATCCTTTGCAGTTAATAATGTTTTTAAGCGCATTTATGGGTTTTTTGTGTATTGTTTATGTTATTCTGCGTACAAGAATTGTTAGCGATATGAGTATTTAACAATTTGCTTTATTTCATGAGGAAAGTAGATGGACAATAAAGTTACTGAAACAATAAAAATTCTTGAGAAATTAGTTAGTTTTAAAACTATTTCTGGCACCTCAACAGAAGAAATAAATAATTTCATAGTTGAATATCTGAAGAAATATGGTCTTGAGCCAGTCTTGAGTTATGATGACGATGGAGAACGATCTAATATATTCGTTACTATTGGTCCAAAAATTGACGGTGGGGTGCTTTTCAATGGTCATACTGATGTTGTGCCAGTTGAAGGGCAAAAATGGTCAACTGATCCTTTCACTTTAGCTCAAGTTGATGATCGACTATACGGACGAGGATCTGTGGACATGAAAGGATTTTTGGCATGTGCATTAGCTTCGTTACCAAATTTCTTGGCTGCTAATTTAAAAAAACCCATCCATTTCGCATTTTCGTATGATGAGGAGACGGGAGGATTTGGGATGCCTGTTTTGTTAAAGAGCATGGCAGAGAACCAATTTCAACCTGATGTTGTGATAGTAGGTGAGCCAACAGAAATGAAGATAATCACTGGGCATAAAGGTAGTTATGAAATGCGCACTGAAATTTCTGGATATGAAGTTCATTCATCAAACCCATTATTAGGGGTTAATGCAATTTCGGTTGCCATGAAGCTTATTTCTAAAATTGAAGAAATAGGTCAAGTCAGGGCATCAAATCCTATTCCCGGTTCTCCTTATGAGCCACCATTTGCCACGTTTAATGTTGGCATTATTGAAGGTGGAGCTGCTAGCAATGCGACAGCTGGGTGGTGTAATTTTGATTGGGAATATAGGCCTATGCCAGATGAAGATGGTGGAAAAACAATTACTGAAATCGAAAATTTTGCAAACAGTATGCTATTGCCAAAAATGAAAGAAATAAGTGATGAAGCAAGTATTAATATTATAACTCAAGCACCAGTAGGGGGGTTGGATGATAGAAACGCTGCAAAAGCATCAGCTTTTATTGCTGACATAACTGGGCTTAATAGCGAAGGAGTAGTTTCATTTGGAACTGATGCTGGTTATTTTAGCGACGAGGGATATTCAACTGTCGTCTTTGGACCAGGTAGTATTTCTAGAGCACATAAACCAGATGAATATGTTAAAATTTCTGAATTAAAGCAAGGTTTGAAATTTTTTGAAAAGGTTGCAAAGCATCTAAGTGAATAAAATTCATCCCTTATCTTTTTTACTATTTTTAAGCTATATTTAATTCTAAAATATGGCTACATTGATGACTTAGTTTTAAAAGTTGATTGCCCAAATTATCTCGTTTTTGATCATCAAACGTATTCACTGGTCCAATGGTTCCTATACTGAATAGGGTTTCATTTTTTTTAATTCTGATTGGGACTGCAACACTTGCAATTCCATTTTGAATTTCCTCAACACACTCAGCATAACCTTTTTCCTTAATCTTTTTTAATTCCTGTTCTAGTTCAGTTTTTGAAATTTTAGTATTTGCTGTATATTGCTTTTTGGGGCCATTTAGAATTTTTTGTTTAAATGAATCCTCTGAGAAAGCTAAAATGGCTTTGGAGCATGAACATGCATGGAGAGGCCTAAATCCCAGGCCAGGATGAACGAATGATGAAGTCATATTTTTTGGAGTTTCAACGTGAATAATCTCTACACCACTATTGCGAAAGCGAGATAAAAACACTGCTTCATCGAATTTTTTAGCAGTTTCCTGTAGCAATGGGCTAATGGCTAAACAAATGTCTTTATCGGGAGTTCCGGCTATCACGATGGTTCTTAATCTTTCCCCTATTAAGTATTTTCCATTATCATTCGGGTCATCCAAGATTCCATGAAAGATCAATTGTTCAGCTGTGCGGTAACACGTGGGTTTTGGAATTCCAGTAATTTTATGTATTTCAGTTGTAGAGATAGGTCTTCCAGAATTAGAGATAGTTTCTAAAATTATTATTATTCTATCAAGATTCATTATTTTCTCATTTACTAAGAATTATTCTTATTATACGATAATTATTGAATTTGATGCAATATATATTTTTGGAGAAATTTTATGGATGGAACGACATGTTGTGGACCTGGATACGCATCACCAATGGAAGCGATGAAAGCTCCAAGGGAAGAACTATTATATACGATTGCAATTTATGTGGGGACTGGCATTCAAGCTCCAGATTATCTCGCGACGATAGATGCTAATCCGTCTAGTCCAACTTACTCGCAAGTAATTAGTCGCTGTGAGATGCCAGGAATTGGGGATGAACTTCATCATATGGGGTGGAATGCGTGCTCTTCGTGTTTTGATGATGCGGGAATGGAAAGAAAATATTTAATAGTTCCTGGTGTTCGTTCTACTAATATTCACATTGTTGATTGTGGTACTGATCCAAGAAATCCAAAAGTATATAAAGTAATTAGTGGTGATGAAATTAAAGAAAAAACTGATTTATCTGCTCCACACACTGTTCATTGCCTAGGGTCGGAAATAATTATTTCGATGCTTGGAGATGCAAAAGGTAATGCCCCAGGTGGATTTTTACATCTAAATAAAGATTTTGAAATATTAGGGCGCTGGGAAAATGATTTAGGTGGAATGAAGTTCAATTATGATTTCTGGTACCAACCACGGCATAATGTGATGGTTTCGAGCGAATGGGCTGCACCCAATACCTTCATGCCTGGTTTTGATTTAGAGGAAGTGGGTAACCTAAAGTATGGTAGAGAAATACATTTTTGGGATTTTGAAAAAAAGAAAGTAATAGAGACTCATTACCTTGGGGAAGATGGTTTGGTACCTTTAGAAGTGAGATTTCATCATAATCCTGATTCAACCCATGGATTTGTTGGTGCTGCAATGTCGTCTAACATCATTCATTGGTTTAAACAGGGAAATGATTGGATTGTAAAAAAGATAATTGATGTTGAAAATGAACGACATCCTGAATGGCCAATCCCGTTACCAGGGCTAATAACGGTTATATTATTATCTATGGATGATAAGTATTTATATTTTTCAAATTGGCTACATGGAGATTTGAGGCAGTATGATATTTCGGATCCGCACAATCCTATTCTTAAAGGTCAAGTTTGGATGGGTGGACTGCTAGGAAAAGCCCCAACAGTCAATGATGTTGAAATAGCGGGTGGCCCACAAATGATTCAATTATCTCTTGATGGTAAAAGGCTTTATGTGACTACATCTTTGTTCTCCACTTGGGATAACCAATTTTATCCAGAAATTAGACATAAAGGTGGCGTTATGCTGATGATTGACTGTGATGTTGATAAAGGTGGTATGAAAATAAATCCAGACTTTATTGTTGATTTTGGAAAAGAACCAAATGGACCATCACGATGCCATGAAACACGTTATCCAGGTGGCGACTGCACATCTGATATTTGGCTTTAGGAGATTAATATGGACCATAAAGAGGAATATTCCGCTAAATATATTGCAGATGTATTAGCTTCTGTAAAAACTATTGCTATGGTTGGGGCTAGCCCAGATCCCACTAAATTCAGTTATGGTGTGCTTAGGGTCCTTCATGAGCAGGGATTTAAGATGTTTCCTATCAATAATAAGCCAGAAATTAAGGAAATTAGAGGTATAAAAGTATTTTCATCTTTAGATGCAGTTGATCAGCC
>Ga0209816_1003671_pt1 | contig 10453 bp, 7 predicted proteins | sample CoawatmetaG01DNA_FD_187509 | JGI IMG/M metagenome (GOLD analysis project Ga0209816, IMG submission 187509) | Marine microbial communities from the West Antarctic Peninsula - Coastal water metaG017-DNA (SPAdes) (version 2) | ecosystem: Environmental > Aquatic > Marine > Coastal ... | reverse complement strand
TTTTGAAAGCGCTCCCATATTTCTTCTCGTAATTCTCTCTTTACAGGCCCAACATTTTTCCAATGCTCATGAAGCTCTTGTAAGGTGCTGTGCATTTTATTAAATGATTTTTCATTTAATAGTGCTTCAGCTTTTTCGTAAATAATTGTTTTCTCTTCTAGGTTTCTTGTGAAATCTAAATCTCTTAATTCATTATTTAGTTTTATGTAGTCGTAAAATAATTCAACATGATGCTGATATGATTGCCATAAGTTATTGTTTTCATTTTGAGGGACATGTCCTGTTTTTCTCCATTGTTCTTGAAGGATTGTAAAGTGCTCAAATGTTTTTTTAACGGACTCATCTTCCTGTGTTAATTTATCAATGTCAGCAATTATTTGCTGCTTAGTTTTAAGGTTATCTAATTCCTGTAAATCTCTTTTCTTACGATATTCAAATTTTAATTTTTTGAATTTTCCGTAATATACCTTGAAATTAACTTCTAGAGGGTGTAACGTATTTTCTTTGTTTTTTTCTAAAGAAGAATCACTTTTTTCCAAACTTGGTGTTTCTTCAAGAATTACTATTTTCTGAGTTTTTGTTTTTTCTTTAAGTTTAATGTAAAAAATAGATTTTAATTCTTCTATTTCTTTTGAAACTGAATAGGGGTTTTGATTTTGAGAAAGTAAATCAATTTTTTCAATTACTTGTTCAATCTCTAAATTAGTATTGTTAACTATTGATTCCTTAGAAGATGAAGTTGAGATTACTTCTTCAATAGTTTCTATTTCTTTCTTTTCGTTCACGTTTCTTGTATTTAGTTGCAAATTTAATAATATTTAACGATTTAACTATTCCAAATGTTCCAAGATGATTCAGCTTGAATTTCTAGCATTTCTAATCCGTTTTTAATGATGCAATTTCTTGTTTTTCCAAATCGTAGAAATTGACTTTCTACCGGATTATAAATGAGGTCAAAGAGTAAATGACTTTCATTTAATTTTTTGTATGGTATTTGTGGGTAATCAGCAATATTAGGATATGTCCCTAAAGGTGTTGTGTTTATTATAATTTTATAATAACCAATTAATTGATTGCTTATATCTAAATAATCAAATGATGAATTTCTGCTAACTATTTTATATTCAATATTTAGGTTTTTTAATGCATTTTGAATAGCTTTTGAAGCTCCACCATTACCTAAAATGAGGGCTTTTTTTCTTCCATTTAGTATCGGGTATATACTTTGTAAAAAACCTATTGTATCAGTATTATGTCCTATTAATTTATTGCCTTTAAATTCTATTGTGTTTACTGCTCCTATAGCTTTTGCTTCTGGAGTTAGTTCATCCAAAAAAGGAATAACACTTTTCTTGTATGGAATGGTTACATTTAGTCCTGAGAGATTAACTTGACTAATCAAATCTTTAATTTCTGAGATATCGTTTAACTCAAAATTTTTGTATTCACAGTTTTTAATATCTTCGTTATAGAATTTTTTATTAAAATATTTTTCTGAAAATGAGTGTGAAAGGCTTTTTCCTATTAATCCGAAGGTATTCATCTATTTTTTTGTTCAGCAAAATTCTCTAGGCTGTATACGCTTAATATTCCTGCCAAGATAAGAAAAATGGCTAGTATAGTTTCCGTATCTAGTTCATTTGGAAAGTACCAGTTGTAGGTGATAATTTTTTCTTTTCCTTTTATAATGATGCTTTCGGCTACCTCTTTCCATGGCCAAATTACACTTAATGATCCTAGTATAAATCCTGTAAGTAGGGCAAGAGTTTGGTTTTTGTAGTTCTTAAATACCCAGGAAAGTATATGAGAAAAGCTAATTAGCCCAAACGCTGATCCTATAAAGAAAATACTCAATAAAATAATATTAAGTTCTGTTACCGCTGTAACCATGAGTAATTCATAATTACCCATTAGAATCAATATAAAAGACCCTGAAAGCCCTGGCAACATCATTCCACTTATACCTATAATACCACAGATAAATACAAAAAATAGATTGTCATTTTCACTAGCTGGTGTTATAAAACTTAGAGATATCGCAATTATGGCGCCTAATGTTAAGCTGAAGATAGTGGAAGTATTCCATTCAGTAATTCGTTTCCCCACAAAATAGATTGATGCAATAATAAGTCCGAAAAAGAAAGCCCAAATTAGAATTGGATAGTGAATAAATAAATATTTAAATAGGCTAGCAATACTGAATACACTGACAATACTTCCTCCAAAAATTGCTAGTAAAAAGTATAAGTTGGTATGTTTTATAAAACCTTTAATATCAATTGATATAATTAGATTTAAAGCCCTCTTGTCGAATGATTTAAGAGAATTTATTAAATCTTCATATATGCCAGTTATTAAGGCAATTGTCCCTCCAGAAACTCCCGGAATTACATTGGCGATTCCCATGCTCATTCCTTTTATAAAAAGTATAAGAAAGTGTTTCATTTTTTATTTTTTTAAGAAGGTATGAAATGTATCTCCTCTTAGTCCAAGGCGTAAGCATTCCAAAGGAATAACACTATTAGGAGCAATATTACCTAAGTTTACATTTACTCCAAACTGTTTAATAAACCAAATTTGCTGATTCTTATTTGGGGCTTCCCATAATATATCTGAATCGGAAATATGTTGTGTGATCTCTTGAATTAGTTCTGATTTTATCCCTCCATCTCCATCAAAAATACCAACATTTCCTCCTTCTCTTGCCTCAGCAATTACTTTCCAGCTACCAGCCTCAAGTTCATTTTTCATCCATTTTATCCAATTTTCAGAACTTATTTCTACACTGGCATCTTTTGAGCCAACTTCACTAATTACTTTAAAGTCTTTGGCAAATTCCTGGATATAACTACATTTTAATTCGTGGTCCATAAACATAGATCCGTCTGATATCTCAAGCATATTTAATCCAATTTTGTTAAGATATTTTTTATAATCTACTAATTGATTTCTTATTGCAAAGGCCTCAAATAGCGTCCCACCTGTATAAACAAGCATTCCATTATCTTTATACAATTTAATTTTATCAGCAACATTTGGAGTAAGGATACTTGTTCCAAATCCTAGTTTAACGATATCGGTATGTTCATAGCATGTTTCAAGGAAATTTTCAGCCTCTCTTATGCTAAGTCCTTTATCCATCATCATTGTTAATCCTTTTTCTCTTGGTTTTGGACTTCTCTCAGGAATTTTTTTTAATATTTCTTTCATGGCTTATAAAATCAAAAACAAAGATAGTAATCCTTAAGTGAACACTAATTTAATTATGTAGTTTTGTTTCTCAAAAATAAAATAAATGACATTAATCAAATCAATTTCAGGTATTAGAGGAACAATTGGAGGTAAAGCTGGAGATGGACTTACTCCTTTGGATATTGTGCGTTTTACCGCATCTTATGCTTCTTTTATAAAAAATGAACGCTCTAGCTCTAATACGATAATTATTGGTCGAGATGCTCGTATTTCTGGCGAGATGGTAAGTAATATTGTTTCAGGTACTTTAATGGGGTGTGGTTTTGATGTTTTGGATGTAGGCCTTTCGACAACTCCTAGCATTGAGGTTGCAGTTCAATTGAATAAAAGTGCAGGTGGAATTATACTAACAGCTAGCCATAACCCTAAACAATGGAATGCTTTGAAATTATTGAACGCTAAAGGCGAATTTTTATCAGCAGACGATGGAGAGTATATTTTAACTTTAGCTGAGAAAGATGATTTTACATTTTCTCAAGTAGATGATTTAGGAAATTACACTTTTGATGATAGCTTTAATGATAAACATATTGAAGAAGTTCTAAAATTAGATCTAGTAGATGTTGATTTGATTAAATCAGTAGGTTTTAAAGTTGTTGTAGATGCAGTAAATTCAACAGGAGGTTTTATGGTTCCTAATTTACTAGAGAAAATGGGAGTGGAGTGTATTAAATTATTTTGTGATCCTAACGGACACTTTCCGCATAATCCTGAACCCTTACCAGAGAATTTGACAGAAATATCAAAGTTGGTTGTTCGTGAAGGTGCTGATTTTGGAATAGTGGTGGATCCTGATGTAGATAGGTTAGCTATGGTATGTGAAGATGGGACAATGTTTGGAGAAGAATATACTTTAGTTGCAGTGGCAGATTACGTTCTAAGTAAAACGCCAGGTAATACAGTCTCTAATCTTTCATCAACTAGAGCTTTAAGCGATATAACAAATAAGCATAATGGAGGTTATCAGGCTTCAGCAGTTGGAGAGGTAAATGTAGTGGAAATGATGAAAGCAACTAATTCCGTTATTGGAGGAGAAGGAAATGGAGGGGTTATTTATCCTGAGTTGCATTATGGAAGAGATGCCCTTGTAGGAATTGCTTTATTCCTAACACAATTAGCTGAACGAAAGATATCAGTCAGAGAATTGAGAAATTCTTATCCTAATTATTTTATTTCAAAAAATAAAATTCAATTAACTTCTGAAATAAATGTTGATAAAATTTTATCAGATTTGGAAGATAAATATAAGAAAGAAAAAATCACTAATATTGATGGGTTGAAAATTGATTTTAAAGAAGGTTGGGTTCATCTTAGAAAATCGAATACTGAGCCTATCATTAGGGTATATGCAGAAAGTAAAGGAGAAGATAAAGCAAATGCTTTAGCGGAAAATATGATTAAAGAAATTAAGAAATTGATTTAATGAAAAGAGTTTATTTAGATAATGCTTCAACTACACCAATAGCGCCAGAGGTTATTGAAATGATGACTGAAATGATGAAGACAACTTATGCTAATCCGTCATCTTTACATTCTTTTGGCAGAGAGGCAAAAATAGTAGTTGAAAATGCACGTAAAACTATTGCTAATTTACTTAATACATCTCCTGGATCAATATTTTTTACTTCAGGAGGAACTGAAGCTGACAACATGGCAATTAAGTGTGGAATAAATGATAATAAGATTAGGCACGCAATTACTTCAAAAATCTCTCATCTGGCTGTTTTGTTGCCTTTGGAAGACTTAGCAGCTGCAGGAAAGATAAAGCTGTCTTATGTTAATATTGATAAAAATGGAGAGATATCGATTGCTCACTTAAAAGAGTTGTTAAAAGATAACGAGAGGACATTTGTGTCTATAATGCATGCGAATAATGAAATTGGAACTATACAGGATATCAAACAGATTGGAGATATTTGCAAGCATTATAATGCGATTTTTCATTCAGATACTGTACAGACTATTGCCCACTTTCCTTTTAACATGCAAGAGTTAAATGTTGATTTTATAGCTGCTTCAGCACATAAATTTCATGGTCCAAAAGGTGTGGGTTTTATATATGTATCAGAAGACATGCAAGTAAAGCCTTTTTTAAGAGGTGGTGGTCAAGAAAGAAATATGCGTGCAGGGACTGAAAATGTTTACGGAATTTCTGCTATGGCTATGGCTATGGAAATGGCTTATAAGGATTTGGAAAAAGAAGTTGTATTTATCAAAGGATTAAAGCAGTATATGATAGAGCAATTGCAGTCAGCAATTAAAGATGTTCAGTTTTATGGAAAGTGTACTGATTTAGATAACAGTTTATATACAGTGTTAAGTTGTAGCTTTCCAGAAACTGATATGGCAGAAATGCTATTATTTAATCTAGATATTATGGGTATTGCTTGTAGTAGTGGTTCTGCTTGTTCTTCAGGTAGTGATAAAGGATCTCATGTTCTTTTTGCTATTGCACCTGATAGTAAACGTCCAGGAGTTCGTTTTTCTTTTAGTAAATATAACACAAAGGATGAAATTGATTACGTAATTGAAAAGCTAAAAGGTCTTTTTAATTAAGTCTTGTTTTTTACGCAGAATAAGTTTTCTTAATTTTAATTCCAAAATAACCATAAGCAATTGTCATTAATGGCGAAATAAGATTAAAAAAACAGAAAGGTAAATATGTTAAGGTTGCTACACCTAATATTGCTGATTGTGTAGCGCCACAAGAATTCCATGGGATCAGAACTGAGGTTACAGTTCCACTATCCTCTAATGTTCTACTAAGGTTTTCAGCAGCTAACCCTTTTTCTTTATAAGTATCAGCAAACATACGTCCAGGCACTACAAGGCTCATATATTGATCGGAAGTAGTTACGTTAAAGAAAATACACGTACAAGCTGTAGTTGCTATTAGACTTCCTGTATTTTGCGCATATTTTACAATTGGTTCAGCTATTCTTGATAATAATCCAGTTGACTCCACTGATCCACTGAATGTCATAGCGCAAAATATAAGTAGTAGTGTATTTAGCATTCCATACATTCCACCTGATTTTAGTAAGTCAGATCTATCTGCTGCTGCCACGTTAAATATATCATTTATGCTTGCATTTACATCAGAGAAATTAATGTCTCCAATCATTGCATTTATAACACCCATATAATAAGAGCTGATGCTGTCTATTGATGATCCTGATACTTCTAAAACTATTTCTGGCTGAAATAATATTGCAAATATGCCGCCTAATAAAGTGCCAAAAAATAGTGCAGGAATAGCTTGCACCTTTTTTATGATCATTGCGATTACTAAAATTGGAACGGAAAATAACCATGGACTAATGACAAATTTATTAGAAATAATAGCTAAGGCTTGTTCAATTTGTTCTGATGAGACATTAGTTGGGAAATATAATCCTATTCCTAAAAATAAAATTAAAGTGATTATAAATGAGGGAATGGTGGTATACATCATATATTTTATGTGATCAAATAAATCTACCCCACTTATTGCAGCAGCCATATTAGTTGTTTCAGATAATGGAGACATCTTATCTCCAAAGTATGCCCCAGAAATAATAGCTCCACCAATTAATCCTAATGGTAATCCTATAGCTGTTCCAATTCCTAAAAGAGCTATTCCTACAGTTGCTATAGTGCTCCAGGAACTTCCTGTTGAAAGTGATACAATAGCTGTTATTATTGCTGTAGCAAATAGAAAAATTGTGGGATTTAGAATTTTTAAACCATAATAAATCATTGTTGGAATAACTCCAGATATTAACCAAGTACCAGCTAATGAACCAATAAGTAGTAACATAATAATAGCAGGTACTATGGATTTAATACTGTTGCTAATTCCTTCAATAATGCATTTCCATTTACTTCCATAAAGAATTCCAATTATAGCTGCTAATGATCCTGAAAACAATAAAGCTAACTGATTAGATCCTCCTATAGCATTATCATATATAACTACATTAACACTAAGTAATATTATAAGCAGTAGAATTGGGGATAATGCTAGTAAATAAGGAATCTTGTTATCAGTCATCTGAAAAGTTTAGAATTAGGATGGTAAAGATAAAAAAGTATTTGTTAGAGGATACCTACTTTTTTCATACAGTCAACCATTGTATTATAGGTTCTTTCAATATCATTATCCAATCCAATTGAGATACGTACTAAGCCATCAGAAAGCCCCATTGTTTTTCTTTCTTCTTCTGGAATTTCAGATGAAGTAGATAAGCCAGGTGCTGAGAATAATGTTTTGTAGAACCCTAAACTTACAGCTAAATAACCTAAGTTATTATTTTGCATTTCTTCCATAAGTGCATTACCTTTTTCTTTAGTTTTAGTGTCTATAACAAGCATGCCGCCAAAACCAAATCCATCGTTCATGCAATTCTTCATCATTTCATGTTGAGGATGCTCTTCTAATCCAGGGTAAATTATTCTGAGCCCTTCTTTTTTGAAAGCATTTGATAAGTACATAGCATTTTCAGAATGTTTTTTCATTCTTAAGTGTAATGTACGTATGTTTTTAAGGATGCTTGAAGCACGAATAGAATCCATTACAGGACCAAGTAACATAGCGCTTCCTGAATTTACATCAATCATGCTAGCAATAAACTCTTCATCAGAACAAACAACTCCACCAACTGTATCAGAAGTGCCATTAATAAACTTTGTTAAAGAATGAATGACAATATCAGCACCCATTTTTGAAGGAGAAAAAATCATAGGAGTAAAAGTGTTGTCAACCACAAATTTAATTCCATTTTTCTTGGCAACTTCTGAAATTGCATTAATATCAGAAACCTCAAGTAAAGGGTTACTCATAGTTTCGCAATAAATTACTTTTGTGTTTTTAGTAATTGCAGCTTCAATTTCTTCAAGCTTTGTTGTATTTACAAAAGTTGTTTTAATGTTAAATTTTGGTAAATAGTTTTTCATAAAAGCGTAAGTACCACCATAAATTGTACGGCTACTAATTATTTCATCTCCTGAACTACATAATTGTAAAAGAGTTGTAGTAATAGCTCCCATTCCTGATGCTGAAAGGATAGCACCTTTAGTATACTCCATTTCTGCAATTGCTTGCCCTAAATATGATGTAGACGGGTTTGTATGACGAGAATAAAGATAACATCCTTCTTGTATCCCCTCAAAAACATCTCCCATAGTTTTACCTGCTAAATAGGTAAATGTTGATGAATCTGCTATGGATGGATTTACACCTCCATATTCACCAAAAAACTGTAGATCTTGTATTTTATTTGCTGGTTTTCCTTTTTTATTGCTCATTATTATATTTTTTGCAAAACTGATAAAAAATAAAATAATTATAAAAAGAATAATACCAATTATTTTTCACTCTAGTTTTGATTGTTTTTTAAGTGTTAACCCTCCTCATTTTCATAATAACCGTATCCCGAAGATCCATATCCATATCCGTATCCATATCCATAACCTGAAGAGGTGTGTTTAAAGTCATTTATAATAATGTGGACATTTTTTACTTGCTTTTGTTGAAATAAGTTATTGATTACATTAAGTGCCCCTGACTTTGAATAATTATGCCTTACTACATAAAGGTTTACGTCAGCATTTTGCATCAGTATAACTCCGTCAGTAACTAAACCAATAGGAGGGGTATCAATAATTACATAATCATATGTTTTGTTTAAATCTATTATTAGATCTTTCATTTTCTTGCTATCTAAAAGTTCAGCTGGATTAGGTGGAGTAGGTCCTGAAGCAATAACATCAAGTGTATCAATTTCAGTTTTTTCAATTACTTCCGACAAATCTGATTTATTGATAAGGTAACTACTTAGTCCTTTTGAAGTGTTAACTTTAAAGTCCTCATGCAGTTTTGGTTTTCTTAAATCTCCTCCAATAAGGACTGTTTTGTGACCAGAAAGAGCAAAAATAGCTGCTAAATTCATAGTAGTAAATGTTTTGCCTTCTCCACCAATTGAAGAAGTAACTGTAATTATTTTTTTTTGTTTATCAGCAGCTAAATACTGAATGTTTGTTCTTAGAGCTCGGAAAGACTCTGCAATAATTGATTTGGATGCATTTGGAACAACTAAGCTTCTAGCATTATCACTATGCCCCACAAGTCCAAGAATAGGGATATTTGTACTGTTTATTAAATCAGATTTGCTTTTTATGGTATCACTAAAAAAATCTCTTAATGATATAAAGGTAAGAGGTAATAGTAAACCAATAAGTATTGAAATAAAATAAGTTAAACTTTTTCTTGGACTTATTGGCTCTTCACTATCTAGCCTTGCAAAGTCAATTACTTTATGGTCTGATTCGGTACCTGCTCTGGCTAATGATGCTTCATATCTTTTTTGTTGCAAATAAATAGCAGTTTGTTCATTGTATTCGTACTCCCTTCTTAGAATAAGGTAATCCTTTTCAGCTTCTGGTAGTTTGTTGATTTTTTTATCAAAAGTAGTAATCCTATCTATTAGATCTACTTCATAAATTGAGGCTGATGAGATAAGATTATTTACATTTTCAATAATTGTTTTTTTAGTATGATTTATTTGTGATAAAATAGCTATATAGTTAGGGTTTTTATCAGTAGTTGTTAGTTGCAATTCCCCTTTCTTAGCATACAATTGTAATAATTGGTTAATTAGGTTATTTAGTTCAGGGTTACTTATGCCCATAGATGTAGGTGAAACAATACTATTTGTATTTTTCTCATTTTTCAAATAGGAGAGTAGTGATTTATAGTACTTAATATTTACTGACTGCTCTGATAATGAATTGTCTAACTTTTGTTTTTGAAAATAAGTTCCATATTCTTTGTCAACTATTTCTAAATTTGGATGTTTAGTTTTAAATAACTCTAATTTTCTTTCGATTTGAGATAAAGAATCTTGAATAATTGTCAATTGATCATCAATAAAATGAATGGTATTTATAGCCATTAAGTTTTTCTCATTTAATCCACCTCTAATATAAATCTCAGTAATTTTATTTAAAATACGAATACTTTTTCTTGGATTTCTTTCTCTTAAATTTAGTTTAAGTATTGAGGTTTCTTTATTTATAGGGTTAATAATTACTTCTTCAATGAGTTTGTTTGCTAGTTTATCTATTTGATGAAATTTAAAAGAAAAATATTTCTCACTAGCAATAATTTTTTCTAAATTGAAATGAACTGATTTATTTACCTTAAAAGAGAAAAATTCTGTTT
>Ga0209816_1003669_pt1 | contig 10457 bp, 8 predicted proteins | sample CoawatmetaG01DNA_FD_187509 | JGI IMG/M metagenome (GOLD analysis project Ga0209816, IMG submission 187509) | Marine microbial communities from the West Antarctic Peninsula - Coastal water metaG017-DNA (SPAdes) (version 2) | ecosystem: Environmental > Aquatic > Marine > Coastal ... | reverse complement strand
TGAAAATATCAGGATGCGCTTTCTCAATCTCATCCAATAAAAGAACCGCATAAGGATTACTATTTACTGCCTCAGTTAATAGACCTCCTTCGTCGTATCCAACATAGCCAGGAGGAGAGCCTATAAGTTTAGAAATAGCATGCCTCTCCATGTATTCTGACATATCAAATCTCAATAATTTAACGCCCATAATCCTTGAGAGCTGCTTACAAATTTCAGTTTTACCAACTCCTGTAGGACCAGCAAATAAAAAAGAGCCCATTGGCTGCTCAACTGGTGAAAGTCCAGAGCGAGAAAGTTTTATAGCAGTTGATAAAGACTCAACAGCATTATCTTGGCCAAATACACCGAGCTTAAGATCACTCTCTAAACTTTTAAGTAAAGACTTATCATCACTAGTGACTTGGCGAGAAGGAATGCGAGCTAACTTAGCGACAATATTTTCGATATCAGGTACACCAATATTGACTTTACGTTTTGATTTAGGAAGTATTTGCTGAAGAGCGCCAACCTCATCAATCACGTCTATCGCTTTATCTGGAAGGCGTCTATCACCTATATGTCGATGCGTTAACTCTGCTGCAGAAACCAGAGATGCAGCTGAATATTTAACTTTATGATGAGCTTGATAATATTTTTTTAAACCATGCAAAATTTTGATTGTATCTTCAACTGAAGGCTCCTCAATATCCACTTTTTGAAAACGCCTTGTAAGCGCATGATCTTTTTCAAAAATCTTACGGTATTCATCATATGTTGTAGATCCTATGCACTTAAGTGAGCCATCCGCTAGAGCTGGTTTGAGAAGATTAGATGCATCTAAAGAGCCACCTGAAACACTTCCTGCACCAATTAAAGTATGAATTTCATCAATAAAAAGCACTGAATTCTTATCTTTTTCTAAATCTGTAAGTACTGACTTTAATCGTTTTTCAAAGTCACCCCTATACTTTGTACCTGCAATTAGTACTCCAACATCTAGAGAATAAATAGTTGTATTTTTTAAAATTTCAGGGACCTGCCCATCTACAATCCTCTTAGCTAAGCCTTGAGCAATAGCGGTTTTTCCAACTCCAGCCTGACCAACAAGTAATGGATTATTTTTGCGCCGTCTTGATAAAATTTGTACCGTTCTAAGAACTTCTTCCTCCCTACCAAGAAGAGGGTCAATTTCACCAAGTCTTGCTTTTTCACATAAATTAGTTGTAAAAGACTCTAGTGAAGAAGGTTTAGCTTGCTTGTCACCTTCAACTTTTTTTGTTTCTTCAACTGGATTATCGGCTAGATGGGAAGAAATCCCCTCCATAACATCCAATCTGGAAATATTGTTTAATTTCAGCATATATACAGCATGAGACTCTTTTTCAGAAAAAATACTAACAAAGACATTCATGGCATTAACAGAATTTTTTTGCGCAGACTGAGCCTGATAAACACTCCTTTGAAGAACTCTTTGAAATCCTACTGTAGGTACGATATCAATTTCAGCATCTTCAGAGATAATAGGGGTGTGTGAGTCAATATATTGATCAAGTTCGGCTCGAAGTTCATCGATGTTGACTCGTTTACCCCGAAGAAATGCTATAACTTCATCCATATTAAGAAGGGCTAATAATAAATGCTCCACCGTTACAAACTCAAGGCGACGATTTCTAGCCTCAGTCATCACCATATTAATCTCTTGCTGTAGTCCTTGTTCAATCATAAAATACTGCTTTTGTTATTAACTTAATTAATGCTTAATTTTAACATCACTATTGGCAATTTAAATCAAAATAAAATTCAAATTAATCTTAAATACATAGTTAGATAGATCTCAATTTACTTTCAAAATCTTCCCTATTATGATAGCCACCACAAAGTTGGCGATAACCTGTCAAAGATGAACGTGCATGAAGAAGTCGCCAATTATCAAATGTTAATACTTTTCCAGGATCCAGCATAAATTCAAATTGGCGACTTGAGTCATTTGCTAGATTATGAAATATTTTATAAGCATCATAAAACTTAATCATTAAATCATTTTCTAACCTAAAAGGCGCACGATCATGATTATTAAAGCTTACTTGGATTACATCACCATTATCATTGATCCGAAATAAAGGCCGATGTGCTTTTAAATAAGTATCTGGCTTGATATAGCGCCCAGGAATATTAACATTGCACAGAATATTAAATGCATCAGGATGTTCATCTCTCATCTTTTCTGCAATTGCAAGGCCATCAATTAATTGATTTTCACCACCAATCGAATCTCTTTTTAAACAGTGCAGAGTTTGAAGTCCTGGCGCATCATGCAAATATGTTCCATCTGTATGTGGCTCAATAGCTAGTGATGTAAAAGCAGTATCATCAGGATTTTCGAGCTTATTATCCCAAACAGAAAAACCTCCAAAAATAGAGTTTCTAATATAAGCTATTCTCTCCATAAGTTCTTTAGTAACCTCTGGAGTTTCAGGAGCTTCTGTTACTAAAGCGAAGCCAACTCTTTGAATATGATTTAGCCAAATTTTTACTCCTCCATCACTGATAAGCTCCTGATAGGTTATTTCAGGGAAGTCTTTAATTTCATTTGAGGAATTCCATACATTGGTCAAATTTAATGAATATGACTGAGGAAAACTTGGCACTGACATATTTTGAAGTAATTCAAAAGAAAGACTACTTTCAGATTGATCATTCCATTTAATAAAAATACTTTCAGAAGAGCCATCAAGCCATACGTTGTTAACAGTATTATTTAGTGGCTCACTAAATGAATCAATCTGGCGTTGCTTAGTATCCGGATGTAAATCTTCTTTAGTTTCACTATGGTCTCTAAGCCAAAACCAAGGATAGCAACTCAAGGAATCGTTACTCCAAAAAATATTTAAGCCTTCATCTAATGATTCAATAGATTTAATTAACATTTTTTTCCTTTTTTAAATTTAAACGGTAATAAAATTTTATCATCTCAATAGTCATTAAATTAAAAAAATTACATACCTAACTCTCTTAGTACTGCCATAAGTGGTTGATCATTATCTCTCGAATAACCTATAACTTGTTTAACCTTTGTTTGCGCAATATCATAAGAATATGACCCGCATACCGCTTCTCCATCTATATGAATCTTAAGCATGATTGCTTCAGCAGCTTGAAACTCTTTATGAAAAAATCTCCGTAAAACATCGACTACAAACTCCATCGAAGTGTAATCATCATTTAGCAAAATAACATCAAAACGATTTGGGATTTTTAGTTTTTGCTTTACAGTTTTTAAATTAACCTGACTCATTTGATTAGCTAAAAGATTTTTTTAATAATAAAATTACTGCAATAAACATGACCACAATAGATGGTAATATAGAACTTAAAAAAGGGCTAAACTCCAATCCTAATGCCATTGCATTTGCAACTCTTGATAACATTTCAAATGACAATCCAAGTGCAACTCCAAAAAAAATTTTTCTCCCCAAGGTTACATCCCTTGGAGACTCAAAGACGAATAACATTGCAAGTAAGATCATTGCACTAAGAGTTATAGGTTGAATTAAACGCTTATAAAGCTCCACCTCAAAAACTCCTGAGCGTAATTTATTATCAGACAAAAATCGAATCTGCTTAATGAGAGTCCAAGTCGAAAGATTTTCAGGTTCTTTTTCTAAACTATCTATCAAATCCCGATCAAATGAAACTTTTTTATCATAAGAATTTCGCTCTTTTATAGAAATTTTATCAAAAGAGCTTGATTCATCAATAGAAAAAATTTCACTATCATTCATATTTAAAGAATCCCCATCAAATAAAGCATTTTCTGACTTAATAACTCTTTCAATCTTATTCAATGAGTTAACTTCAATAATTGTAATATCACTAAATAATGTACCATCAATATTTCTTCTAACATTAATAAAGTTGTCCCCATCTCTAATCCAAAAACCATTCTGATTAATAGACGAACTTGAATTTTCAATAGCATTTGACCTACTATTCTCAGCGAAACTACTTGAAATTGGAGCTAAGAATTCACCTATTAAAATGAAAAAAAGTACAAAGATTAGGGAATTTTTTAATGTGAGTAATGTAATTTTTAAAATAGAAGCACCAGTTATACGAAAAATAAGAAGTTGCCCCGTTGAAGCTAGGTGTCCCATTCCTAAAATACAACCTAGTAATATTATTGGTGATGCCTGTTTGTAAACAACTTCTGGCAGCTGAAGAAGAATATAAGTAAGCGCTGAAAGGACTGTATACCCATCTTTTCCAACATTATTTAGCTCTGCTAAAAAGTTAAAAAAACTGTAGATACTAGTCCAAACCACAAGTACAACTATTGTGAAGCTTAAAAGTGTTTTAGCAATGTAGCGATCTCTAATTTTCATTAAAATATAAATAACTGTTTTCAAAAAAAAACTTATCTTTTATGGTCAACTTACAGCAAAATAAAATCTTAGTAATTGATTTTGGATCACAATATACCCAGCTAATTGCAAGACGAGTCAGAGAAATAGGTGTTTACTGCGAATTAGTTCCATATGATGTTAACCCTCATTTTATTGAAAAATTTAGCCCAAGTGGCATTATTCTCTCTGGCGGCCCTGATACAGTCAGTCAAAATGACTCGGCACGAGCACCAAATATCGTATTTGATTTAAAAGTACCAGTATTAGGCATCTGTTATGGAATGCAAACAATGGCTGTCCAACTTGGAGGTGAAGCCAAAAGCGCTAAAAAACCGGAATTTGGATTCGCTCAAATTAGGGTTAGAAATCACTCAAACCTTTTAACTAATATTAGTGATGAAATTAATTCACAGGGTCATGGTCTATTAAATGTATGGATGAGCCATGGGATAGAGGTAACAAAATTACCAGAGGACTTTGAATTAATTGCATCAACGGATAGCTGTCCAATTGCAGGTTTTGCAAATAGTGAGAAGAACTATTATGGGCTTCAATTTCATCCGGAAGTAACACATACAAAACAAGGAACTCAAATCTTAGAAAGATTTGTTGCAGACATCTGTAAATGTGATAAAAATTGGACTACTGACAATATTATTGAAGATTTATTAACTAATATAAAAAATCAGGTTGGTCACAAGAAAGTACTTTTGGGCCTATCAGGCGGTGTTGATTCTTCAGTTGTAGCAATGCTTCTCCAAAAATCAATCGGCAATCAACTAACCTGTGTTTTTGTGGATAACGGCTTACTGAGACTTAATGAAGGTGATGAGGTAATGAAAACTTTCTCTCAAAACCTTGGAGTGAGGGTTATAAGGGCTAATGCTCAGGAGTACTTTTATGATCAACTTTCAGATGAAAGTGATCCTGAAGTAAAGAGAAAAATAATAGGCAAAGCTTTTATTGAAATATTTGATCAAGAAGCGCAAAAAATAAAAAATATTAAGTTCCTAGCGCAAGGAACAATTTATCCAGATGTCATTGAGTCAGCAGGAGCATCTTCAGGCAAGGCTAAAGTTATTAAATCTCATCATAATGTTGGCGGACTTCCAGATAATATGCAGTTTGAGCTGGTTGAGCCTCTAAAAGAGTTATTTAAAGATGAAGTAAGAGAAATTGGAGTAAAACTTGGTCTCCCAAAAAAAATGCTCTATCGCCACCCTTTTCCTGGGCCAGGACTTGGTGTTAGAGTTCTTGGTCAGGTTAAAAAAGAATATACTGATATCTTAAGAAAGGCAGATCATATTTTCATGGAAGAACTTAATAATCAAGACTTTTATAACCAGGTTGATCAAGCCTTTGCAGTATTTCTTCCAGTTAAGTCAGTTGGAGTTACTGGAGATGAAAGAAGGTATGATTTTGTTATAGCGCTTCGCGCTGTTGAGACTGTGGATTTTATGACTGCACGCTGGGCAAGACTTCCATATAACTTCTTAGACCATGTCTCTAATCGAATCATGAATGAAATTTCACGAGTTTCGAGAGTAGTATATGATATCTCAGGCAAGCCACCATCTACAATTGAGTGGGAGTAACTACAAACTCTACAACTCTTACTATTTAAAGGTTTTTCAACTTACACACACTTACTTTAAGCCCCCGTGTAAGTGCATTTCTGAAATTGACCTACTCACTTTCACACACTTTTTGTTCTTATTCGCTTTAATATAAAGCATAAACTCGAAAACTATTCCATAGTGATGCAATAGTTTCGAGGGCGTCACTTCTTGACCATCTTAGATTGAAGTTATGAACTCACATAATCGCAGACATGATTTGTGGTGGCACTAAAAATTTTGCCAGGCCTAGGATATTCCTATTCAAGCGGAGGATTATATGTTTCACTATCCCCTTTAATCATAGGTTTTTTGTAAAAAAACTATAGATAAGATTTTTACACCTCCAACTGCTCAATCGCCTTGCAAATATCTTGATCCACTCATGTCAACATATTCTTTTGTTTCAGAATAATTAAGCATTAACCAATAACAAAATTTAAAGGTAGAAATAATGCTGGGAAACTAAATATTAATGTTAAAATTTTTTTAAATTATATTTAAAACTTCAATGATCATAACAGACAAAAAATATCTCAGAGTAATAGATTTAAAGCATAAAAAATTAAGTAGTTCAAAAAAATTTATTCTTTCAAATAAAATTAGTATTATCAAAAATTTTTCTTTAGAGGATCGTTTTGTTAGCTTCGTAAATTTATCAAAAACCTTCGGTCAGACATTAGATTACAATAAAAAACCATATTTTCAATTAAATGAATCATCTCAACAAGAAATTGGGTTTCATACAGATGGCGTGTCTTGCTTAGAATATTATAAAATTCCAAAATATTTATTTTTTTATGTTGAAAAATGGCCAACAAATAACAAAGGATTTTTTAAAGTTTCTTCCACTCAAAAAATTATTCAAATGCTTCCAAAAAAATATCTCCAGATACTAAAAACTAATAAATTGCAGTATCTAAATTATAATGGAACTCATAAAAAGTTTATCAAAACGACAAATGAAGATGTAGTTTCTTTTCAAAAATATTGTTTAAGAAAAGTTAATGAGCGCTGGACCTTAGATATGTTTCTACCCCTGGAAAAGATGTCTAAAGATGTAAAGTGGGAATATAAAATGAAATTTGAAAACCTTTGCCTCAACGAATCAGTTGAAATCTTAGAAAAAATTAGACAAATTGCTGAAAGTGAAGAGTGTGCCATTGAATTCCCACTCTCGTCGGGAGATATAATGATTATAAATAACGAAAGATTCTTTCATGGAAGGAATGAATTTGATGCCAAAGTTAAAAGATCCTTATATCGCATTCAAGTATTAAATTAGTAATTTTTTGAAGTTGTTATAGATATCTCTCAACATCGGTCAATAGGTATTGCATTTTGATACAGTCTTTTATAACCGGTTTTTTTCTTGGACTGTCTTTAATTGTAGCCATTGGAGCTCAGAATACTTTTGTTTTAAGGCAAGGCATTCTTGGTCAACATGTTTTTTACATAGCTTTATTTTGTGCCCTTTCTGATGCTCTGCTAATTATTATTGGAATTGTAGGTATATCATTTTTTTTAAATAATTTCATTAGTCAAAATTTAAACTTTCTATTTGGTTTGTCTGCTGTTTGGCTTGTTGGTTATGGACTTATAAGATTAAGGTCTGCACTTAAATCTACTAATACTATTAAAATTGAAGCGTCAACTTTAAAGGGTCTTTTCCCAACTATATCAGTTGTTGCAGTTTTAACTTTTTTAAACCCACATGTATATCTTGACACTATGATTCTAATTGGGTCAATATCTCAACAATTTGCAGGATTTTACAAAATTACATTTGCATTGGGTGCAGTATTAGCTAGTTTTATTTTTTTCTTTAGCCTTGCTTATGGAGCAAGGTTATTATCACCAGTAATGCTTCGCCCTTTTTCGTGGAGAATTCTTGATAGCTTAATAGCATTAATTATGTTTACTATTGCATTCCAATTAGCTTCTGCAGGAAACTGGCTTTAAAGCAACAAACTCTTTGTTAAAATCAACCTATGAATGAAGATGTAAAATGGATGAGTCTTGCACTCGAACAGGCTGTAAAAGCGGAAGAGGAGGGTGAAGTTCCAGTAGGAGCCATCTTAGTTAAAGACGGCCTTGTTGTTGCAAGAGCTCACAATCAACCGATATCAACAAATGACGCAACGGCTCACGCTGAGATTCAATTGTTAAGGGCTGCAGGTGAAGAGCTAAAAAACTATCGCCTAACTGGAACTTCACTCTACGTTACTCTGGAGCCTTGTGCGATGTGTCTGGGCGCAATAATGCACGCTAGAGTTGAGCGTATTGTGTTTGGTGCACATGACCCAAAAACGGGTGTTTGTGGATCTTCAGAAAACTTAATGGACGCAAACTGCTTTAATCATAAAATTATTCTGGTTAGTGGGGTGATGGAAAATGAAAGCAAACAACTCCTTCAGAATTTTTTCATTTCACGTCGATAAATTAATAACTTAAAAAAATAATTACCTCTTATTAAGATTGATTGTTTTACAATTAATTTATTATTTAGATAAAATAGATTGCTTATAAATTAAATATGTTCAAAATGACACTAAGAAAACAACAAGAAGAAGAAATCTATCAAGACGAGGAAATGAATCTAAGAGCGATAATCACTCCTTTGATGGCACATAAATTTCTCATAGCTGGTCTGACTATTTTTGTGACTGGTCTTGCAATCTTCTATACACTTAGTATGCAGCCGATCTATAAAGTAACATCTTCATTTACATCACCTTCTTTAATGTCAGTTGCTATTGTGAATTCAATAGACCTTACAAGTTCTAAAGTATTTAATGAATCAGCCCCTAAATCATTGATTAGTGGAAACATCCTAGCCGAAACAAAGAATTCGCTTTTCACTCAATTTTTAACTAAATTATCATCAAAAGATTTGCAAAAACTAGCCTTTATTGAGGGTGACTTTTTAACTAAATTCAATACTGATAATAGCCCAATTGCTGATGTCGAGGTGTTTATTTCTAATGCTATTTTGTCAGTTCAAGTTAATCCACCTGATGTGACTAAGAAAGACCAGGATCTTGCCTTCCTTACTGAAATACCTTATTCAGTATCAATGGAAGGAACTAGTGCTGATGCTACTTCAGAGTATTTGAATTCACTTGTTGACCTGGCCAATTCCAAAACCATAGCTGAACTCATACGCTTTAGTGAACTAAAGATTGACAATCGCATAGAGGAGATATCTATACAGCGTGCTCAACTCCTAGAGCAAGCTGAGCAAGATCGCTTTTCAGAAATCGAACGCATTAAAGAGAAAGATGGTCAAAAAATAAGACAAATTAATGACCAAATTGATAGAGCAAGATATAAGGCAAAAGAAAACCGATTAAATCAGATAGTGGTATTAATTGACTCTGCCAAATTAGCAAAATCTTTGGGAATTGTAGAAAACAATTTAGGTCAGTTAAATCGAAATGAAAATGACCTTAATAACTCTCCATTTATTATTGTTGATACCAAGGCCCTACCAGTATGGTATTTATATGGTGAAAAAGCACTACTACAAAGAGTTGAATTATTAGAGAATCGTTTGAGTGATGATCCTTTTATTCCAGAATTAGTCACTTTAAACAATCTGTTAAGTGAAGTTCAAAACAACAATGCTTTAAAAACTCTTGAAACAAGGCAAGACGATAGTCCGTTTGTTGCTGAAATCATCAATCTAGACATTGAAAAAATTAAACTCGAAAATAATAGCGTTGATTTAAGTAGCGCTAATGCTATGCAAATAAGTCAAATTGCTCTCACTCCAGTAAAGCCTATTAGTTCAAAAAAAATACGGATTGTATTGCTAGCATTTATTGTCAGTTTTATGATGAGCATTTTATTGGCTTTAATTATGGGCGCATTAAAGCCTGATGAAAAGCTCCTGCTGCCTAAATAAACTTTGACATTTTTAGTGAAGAGTTTATTTAATTATTAAAAGCCTATCTTAGAAGGGCAAATTATATCAAGAAGGGTCAGAAACTATTTAATCACTGGTCCTATGGCGCGTACATCCCACCATTAACATGCAGAGTCTGGGCGGTAATGTAGCAGCCACTCTCACCAGCAAGGAACAATACAGATTGAGCGATTTCATCGACCGTGCCCAAACGAGCTAAAGGAATTTGGGATGCTAAAGCCTCTTTTTGCTCATCAGGGAGAGCATCAGTCATATCAGTTTTTATAAAACCTGGGGCAATTGCATTCACTGTAATTCCTCTAATTCCAACTTCACGGGCTAGTGACTTAGTGAAACCCATAATTCCAGCCTTAGCGGCAGCATAATTGGACTGTCCAGCATTACCCGTAGAGCCAACAACTGAAGTAATGGAGATAATTCGCCCGGATCTTTTTTTAATCATGCCCCTTAATACAGCTTTTGACATCTTATAAACTGAAGAAAGATTAGTATTAATAATATCATCCCACTCCTCCTCCTTCATTCGAA
>Ga0209816_1003667_pt1 | contig 10460 bp, 4 predicted proteins | sample CoawatmetaG01DNA_FD_187509 | JGI IMG/M metagenome (GOLD analysis project Ga0209816, IMG submission 187509) | Marine microbial communities from the West Antarctic Peninsula - Coastal water metaG017-DNA (SPAdes) (version 2) | ecosystem: Environmental > Aquatic > Marine > Coastal ... | reverse complement strand
CTTTAGAACATAGTTTCATAAATGAATATATACTTACTTTTTTATACTTTTCTAAGCGGTATAACTTTTCTTTCTGGCCTACTTTTCTTCAAGAATAAAAATAACAGTATATTAATATTTTTATCTCTTTTATTATTACTACCTACTTCAGATCAATTTATGTTTATAACTTCATTTAATGGAGTTTATTTCTATGATTACTATTTTTTAGCATTAATTATATATTGTTTTAAAAGAAATAATTTATATAAACTTAAAGAAATTATTCTTCGAAATAAATTTATTATTATAATATCTTCTTCGTTGATATTATATTACATCTCACTCATAATATTTAATTCTACTCCTATTGATAAGTATGTCCTGAGAGATTTTAGACCCTTTTTATTATTTGCATCATTAATAATATTTATTAAAGCGACAGCTAGAGTAAAGATTCAATTTCATAAAATTTTTAATATTTTGACTTATCTATTTTTAATAAAAATATTATTTTTTATTACTTTATTCATACTAAACCCTATCGAAGATCCTTATTACCAGAGCTATCTTTACAGGTATAGAGATGGAACAACTTTTCTAGCAGTAATTTATTTAATTATATATCTTTTCAAAAAGGAAGATATTATTAAATTAATATCAAAAAACAGTACACATATTATTCTACTACTAGCTATCATGCTAGTGTTAATTTCTAATTTAAGAATATTATTACCTGCAATTATTTTTGTTTATATCATAATGCATCAAACAAATTATAATAATTTTTTAAAAAAGATTTTATATTCAATAATTTTTATAGCTTCATTTTTGGGCTATTCATATATAATGCCAAAGATTCAATATGAGTTACATGGAAAAGAAAAAATAATTTTAAGAATAAAAAATTTAGAAGATAGAAAACTAAGTAAAGCAAGAATAAATAAAGAAAAAAAAATATTAAAGAAAGGATATAAACCCCAACGATATAATACTTTATTTTCAAAAGTCGGATATCAACTTGAAGCAAGATTTTTTCCTGCAAAAAAATATATTAATGAATTAACATTTCTTAATACTTTGTTTGGAAATGGTTTTGCCAAAACATTCGAAATTTCTGCATTTAATTACAGAGGCCTTGATATCAGAAATAATAAAATTGATTCATTTTATATTACTCATTTTATTAAATATGGAATAATAGGATTATTATTATTAGTATTATTATTCTTTAAAGTTATAAGTTTATCTATTAAAGAAAAAAAGTTAAGATATGCAGTTATCTCATTCTATCTAATAGTATTTCTAGTTACCGCGATATTTTATCAACCAGGTGCTATTGTACACCTTTTATTCATCAAAATAGTCGTGGACTCTCTAACAAATAGTAAATTATTAAGTACCTAGATAAAATTAATAGATACTCTATTGTAAGATTAACTTCTTATTTACGACACCATTATTAGTTGCTATTTCTAAGAAATAAATTCCTTTGCCATAATTATCCAGATTTATCTGCTTAGTATACTCTCCAATAAATTCTTGTTTTTCTTCTCTATAAATCTCTGCTCCTACAAGGTTTAAGATCCTAATACTTAAATCCTGTATCTCATCCGAGTTAAAGGATATGTTAAATACATCTCTTGATGGATTAGGATAAACATCTAAATCACTTATTAAAGTCCCTCCTTGTAATCGTATCGATCCAGGTTGAGTCCAGAAAATTGGAGTTGTCCATGATGGAGATCTGTAAGCAGTAATATTCTGATCACAGAATGTCCTCCCCTGTGCTCTGTAAGACTCGCCAGATTGTAATCCAAACTTATTGACAAACAAGGTTGGGTAATAAACCCCAAAGCCTCCAGCTGTTAGCCATGAAGCCCCTGCTGTATCAACTCTAAGTAAGATTCTAGCAAAGACATAGGTTCCTGTAGTATCCCAAGTAAACTTAGCTTTAGATTGATTACTATTAAAAGTCTGTACCGAAAGGTTAGTCATATCAGGACATACATCAGATGTAGTAAACTGAACAGCAGGTGAATAATTAGAAGATGTTCCCCCGCAGTAGAATGCCTTCATCTTAAACTCATAGGTAGTTGAAGGAGTTAAATTTAGAAGCTGCTTATCTACTGTGTTTAATCCAAAGTTACACAGACCATTACCTACTCCAGCTGATTTAGTGGTCCAACCGTTAGTACCAACTTCTCTATATCTTACAAAGTACTTCCAAACCATACAGTCAGAACTATTCATATTATTCCAGCCTATTTTAGCACGAGTATCAATAACATCATAAGCATAAAGACCATCGGGTTTTGGCGAGGTGCAATTTGATGAGTAGGTACATGAACCATCATCATATGTAGCAAGTGGATCATAATTGGATGCTAAAGAATCCGTACAACCAGTAATTACGTTCATAAATACGGTATCTTCAATAACGCATCCTACATCATCGGTTATGGTTAAAGAATATATACCAGCACATAAACTAATAATATTATTCTGAGTACTTCCATTATTCCATAGATAGGATATTGGAGTATTAGAACTGGAGGAGGTAGCAAGAATAAAGCCATCACAATTTCCAGGTGTATTACTATTTACAAAGAAATTATTAGTTAGATCACAGTAAAGACAAGAGCCATCATCAGTTATTGCTATAGTATCATAATTATAAGCAATTGGATCGGTACAACCTGAAGGGTATATACAAGAACCATCATCATAGACTAGAGTAGAGTCATAATTAAGAGCAAGTGGATCAATACATCCAGCACAGTCAGAATAAACACTATATACTCGCACATGACCTGAACCATAGCCATTTCCATCATTACCTGTAGCTCCAATAGCTACAGTATTTCCATCGGAAGATAAGGATACTGACTGGCCACTTTCATCATAATATGCTTCCCCATCTATATCTTGTCCTATTTGAGACCAGGTCCAAGTTCCAAAATTAGGATCAGAAATCTTAGTATATAATCTAACATGACCAGCATTAGAGCCATTTCCATCATTACTATGAGCTCCAACAGCTAATGTGTTTCCATCTGAAGATAAGGATACTGACTGGCCACTATAATCTGCTGCATTTTCCCCATCAATATCTTGGCCTAATTGCGACCAAGAACCTCCAATATTTTCATAAATACGTACATGACCAGAATTATTCCAATTTCCATCATTATAAGGAGCTCCAATTGCTACAGTATTTCCATTAGAAGATAAGGATACTGACTTGCCACTATAATCTCCTGCATTTTCCCCATCAATATCTTGACCTATTTGAGACCAAGAGCCTGCAATATTTTCATAAATACGAACATGACCAGAATTAGAGCCATTTCCATCATTACCATTAGCACCAATAGCTACAGTATTTCCATCGGAAGATAAGGATACTGAACTGCCACTAAAATCATATTGTGCTTCCCCATCAATATCTTGTCCTATTTGAGACCAGGTCCAAGTTCCAAAATTAGGATCAGAAATCTTAGTATATAATCTAACATGACCATAATAAGAGCCATTTCCAGCATTATAAGGAGCTCCAATTGCTACAGTATTTCCATCTGATGATAAGGATACTGACCAGCCACTATGATCATTAGCTGCTTCCCCATCTATATCTTGGCCTATTTGAGACCAGGTCCAGGTTCCAATATTAGGATCAGAAATCTTAGTATATAATCTAACATGACCAGAATTAGAGCCATTTCCATCATTCCCATAAGCTCCAATAGCAACCGTATTTCCATCGGAAGATAAGGATACTGACTGGCCACTTTCATCATAATATGCTTCCCCATCTATATCTTGTCCTATTTGAGACCAGGTCCAAGTTCCAAAATTAGGATCAGAAATCTTAGTATATAATCTAACATGACCAGCATTAGAGCCATTTCCATCATTACGATGAGCTCCAACAGCTAATGTGTTTCCATCTGAAGATAAGGATACTGACTGGCCACTATAATCTCCTGCATTTTCCCCATCAATATCTTGACCTATTTGAATAGTCTGATTAATTAAACAACAGCTACCATCGTTAGTATTTGCTAATGAATCATAATTTATCGCTGAAACATCTATACATCCAGAAATAATAGGAATACATGATCCATCGTCAATATTTGAGTACCAAGAATAATTAAATGCTGAGGGATCTGTACATCCATAAACATCTCCTAAAAATAATGTATCAACAGTAGAACATCCAACACTATCAAAAACTGTGATAATATAAGTTCCGGCACACAAATTAGTAACATAATTAGAGGTATCTATAATAGACCCTTGAGAATTAGCCCATAAATAAGAAACTATTGGAAAAGATGAGGTTGAGGTTGCCACAGCAAACCCATTGCAAGAAGTAGATGAAGTTGGAGCAACAGAGCTGATGGTAGTTGCAACACAATAGGTACATGATCCATCGTCAATATTTGCTGGCCATGAGTAACTAAATGATAGAGGGTCTGTACAGCCATAAACATTACCTAATATTAAAGTATCAATAGAAGTACATCCTAAACTATCAACAACTGTAACGATATATCCATCACTACAAAGATTAGTAACAAAATTAGATGTACTAACTAATATTCCCGAAGAAGAAACCCAAGAATAAGAAACTATAGGAAAAGATGAAGTAGGTGTAGTGAAAGCAAAACCATCACAAGAAGAATTAGACGATGGAGCAGAAGAGCTAATTAGAGAAGATAGATCACAATATAAACAAGATCCATCATCAAAAATTGCATTTTGATCATAATTTTGTGCTAGTGAATCTGTACAACCAATAGTATCAGAATGAAATAAAACTTCATAAATTCTAGGGTTTAAATAGCCATGAATAGTATCTAAATAAAGATTAGCATGAGCTTGAGACATATTAGGTGATCCTAATAATGAATTTGCAGCACCATATCCAGCTGGAGCTCCATTTAAAACTTGAAACATCATATCATATGTTGTGTTATCCCACCAATCCCATGGAGATGATTCATGATAAGGCATTTCTCCAAATGGATTTGGAGTTGTAGATGGATCAGGGGTATCGAATACATAGAGACCATCGTAAACTAATCCATATTGAGCATCCCAAGTATTATTATAAGTATTGGCTAATTGAGTCAAAGTATCAGTAAATCCTGCTTGATTAAATCCAGCATTATTTCCCCATAAAGTATTGTAGTGAGCAACTGTTCTAGAACCAACTACATCGGTCACAACTATATCTCCTGTTGCAGGAACAATAATAACTCCTGAATCAATATCTGCAAAGGGGTCATTCTCACAATGGAAAGATACTAATGGAATTCCTGAATTATCTAACCAAGATAGATCAACTAATGTTCCCCCTAAATTAAATGCCATATTTACATCGTTACTATAAGATGGATTATTTGGGATATTTGATAAAATTGTTGTTCCTGTTGGTGAAGCAAAATCTGGAAGATAAGTAGAATCTGTTCCGTCAATGTTCCCCATAAATGGAGGATAAACAAATGGAGTTGGAGGAGTTGTAGTTAGATCCATGAATTTAGGTAAATATAATTCAGCAGTAGTATCTAGAGTAATGTAGGCAAGAACGATTGATGCTCCAGTTCCTTGACCTCCAATAATAATTCTTGAATCATCAATTCCATAGTTATTACCATCTTCAGCCACAGTTTTTCTCATGTATCTAACCATTGCCTTAGCATCTTGCTGGGCCCTGTAAGAAGCTTGAAGTAAAGTTGATGTTCTTACTTGCTGACTTGATGAAGTTGGATTCCACCCTTGTCTGTAGTTCATAGCAACTGCTACATAACCTTTTTTAGCCCATCTTGTGCAATTTTCAACTATAGATAAATCAGATTTTGAGCCTGTTGCCTGTCCATTTAAAACAGCAGGCAGAAAACTACCTGTATGAAGAAGAATAATTACAGGCCTATCAGTCATGCTATCATTTGCTGGCTCATAAATATCACATAATAAAGCTGTTGGAGCTGGAGGTAAACCTTGCAGTAATGGAAGTGTAGATATGTTTGTCCCATATTGAACATCAGAATTAACGACAATACTACTGAACATATCATCAAGATATCTAGTTTGAGAAAAACCTAACAATGGCATTAAAAAAACCAGAATGTAGAAATAGATAGTAGCTTTCATAGTTGATAATTTTAAAATTGCATAAATTTAACCACAAATATAAGTTAAAGAACTAATTATTAGGGCCTAACAACTAATATTTAAATTTATCATGAGTTTTGATTTCATTTTCAATAATTACTAATGCTTGGATATAGCTAAGGTCTAAAGCAATTCTCTTAATATATGTTGCTCTGAGCTTTCTCTCTGCTGAAGCTGGACTTTGTTGAAAATATAGAACTAAATTATTAAGCATTTCTAAGTCTTCAACAGCTAAATTTGAACTAATATCATTAACCCAAGTTGAAAAAATAGTTTTTAGATATAAATCATAATTATCGTTATCACGAACTCTTCTCCAAAAAAGATCTATCTTACTCTGTAAAATAACATCTAAAGCATCTACATATTTTTTATCGTTGTACAAAATGGCCGCTAAATTCACTCTACTTTCTTTAAAAGTTGGACTAACCTCTAACGATTTATAATAAAATTCTTTTGCCTTTGAAATATCTCCATTTGTTTCATATGAAGTAGCAAGATTATTTAAAACATGAATATGATTTGGGTTTACCAAATATGCCTGTTTAAAATCTTTAAATGCTGAATCATATTTTTTTTGATAAAAGTTAGCAATACCTCTATACCAAAGAAGTGGAGTTGATGTTCCTTCAATATTATAATAATTTTTATTATATCCATTATCTATAGCTTTTACAACCTGCCTCCAATTTCCTCTTTTTTTAAATTTAAGGGCTTTACTAGTGTTTATATCACCATTAAATCTTAAAAAAGCTGTATAAATTGTAAAGAAACTTAATAATAAAACAGTAGAAATCAACAATTTTGGTATTCTAATCTGTTCTGGTTTAGAATGTTTTAATTTACTATCAACAACTATAGCAGCGAATAAGAAAAAAACGATAATATGACTGAAGCGTTCTAATGGAAAATCCAACATACTTATAAAAAAATAGCCAACCAAAATTGAAAAAACAAGTCTAAAAAACAAAGTATCTTCAGATTTATTATAAAGATAATATGAATCTTTTAGCAAAATAATGAAAATAAGCAAATAAGATAAACCTGCGAAAATCCCCCCTTCAGAAAAAACCCAGAGAAAATCATTATGAGGTCTTTGAGCAAAAGAATTGCCAAAAGTATTGTGATACAAATCATATTCCCATATTTTAATTTTCCAATTACCTGGGCCAACCCCAAAAAAAGGATTATCATAAATTAAGTTTAGTGTGCTTTTATACAAAGAGAAACGTTGTGAAGAAGAGAAATTAATAGTGTTTGTTATTTCCTTTTTAAAGGTCTCCAAACGATTCATGGAATATAAAAAACTAAAGCCAACAATTAAAATAAAAGAAAAAGCAATTAAATATTTATAGATATACTTGAAAGAAATTTTTGAAACAAATAAAAATACAATAGATGAAATTAATATAGCTCCAAAAACTGCTCTAGATTGAGTTTGAAAAAAAATAATGGAAATCAATAGTAACGTTAGTAGAGCAAAATATTTAATTAGCTTTTTAGAATTATGAGTAAGATAAATAACTGCAGGCAGTAATAGAAACTGTATTGAGGCTAATAAATTCTTATTCCCCATTGATCCAAAAATATTATCAAAAGCTTTATTTCTATGCCAAATATCATTTATAGAACGTATTGTTTCATAGGAATTGATGAGTTGAAATATATAGAAAATTGAAGAAAAAAATGAAAAAAACAACAAGGAAACAAGTAAGTCTTTAAATGAATTACTAGCTAAAAAACTAGTTATAATTAAAGTGAAAACAAGTATATTAAAAAACTTAAGTAATAAATATAAAGCCTCAGCAGAAAAGCCATTTACAATAGATGAAAATAAAAAAGCAAGCTCAATAATAATTAGACAAATAAATAAAGGATGTTTAATTATTTTAAAGGAAAATTTATTTTGATTAAATAATTGAAAAAATAATAAAAGAGAAGTAAATATTGAAAAAACAAAAAAACGAATGCTTAAAGTGGGATCAGAGGTTAAATTTGAGTAAACTAAAGGAATTAATGCTATAAAAAATTGAATTAATAATTTCATTAGAAAATCACGCTATTTTTTTATGCTTTCTAATTTAAATAGAAAAGCATACTCTAAGGCAATTTCTTTTAAACTTTCAAATCGTCCTGAAGATCCACCATGGCCCACATCCATATTACAATTCATAAGTAATAAATTATCATTAGCCCTAAAATCTCTAATCTTAGCAATCCATTTAGCTGGCTCCCAATATTGAACTTGACTGTCCCAATATCCAGTAGTAATTAGTAAATTCGGATAATTAACAGCCTTAATATTATCGTAAGGTGAATATGATTTCATGTAATCATAATATTCTTTGTCTTTTGGATTACCCCATTCATCAAATTCTCCTGTAGTTAATGGAATAGTTTCATCCCACATAGTATTTATTACATCTACAAAGGGAACCCCTGCAATTACACCATTAAATAACTCTGGCTCCATATTCATTACTGCACCCATTAACAATCCTCCTGCACTTCCCCCTGTAGCATATAAATGTTCAGAAGACGTAAGATTAATATCAATAAGATGTTGAGCACAATCTATAAAATCATAAAATGTATTTTTCTTTTTCAGTAGCTTTCCATTTTCATACCAATCTCTACCCATTTCTTGTCCCCCTCTAATATGAGCAATAGCAAAAGTAAACCCACGATCTAAAAGGCTAAGTCTGACAGAACTGAAATAAGGATCAGAACTATTACCATAAGAACCATATCCATTTAATAGTAATGGACCTTCCCCATTCTTTTTAAGCCCTTTTCGATAAACTAATGAGATAGGTATCTTTGTTTTACCATCTCTACTAAGAGCAAACAAACGCTCAGATACATAATTATCTGATTCAAATTCACCACCTAAAACTGTTTTTTGTTTTAAAAGAGTACGTTCTTTAGTTATCATATTATAATCATACACTGAACGAGGAGTGGTTAAAGAGCTGTAAACAAAACGAAATACGTCAGTATCAAACTCTAAGTTCGAACTAGAGTACAAAGAATATGATGGGTCATTAAATGTTATATAATACTCTGAATTATCTTGCCAATTAATTACTCTAGATTTACTTAAACCCTCACTCCTTTCATTTACTACTAAATAATTCTTAAAAATATCAATACCTCTTAATAACACATCTTTTCGATGAGCAATAACTTCTTGCCAATTATTTTTTTCAGTAGAATTAATTGAGGTTTGCATAAGTCTAAAATTCTTGGCTTCCCAATTAGTTAGAATATAAAATTTATCATCAAAATGACTAACAGAATACTCTATATTCTTTTCTCTTGCTTGAAGAATTTGCCATTTCCCTAAGGGATCATTAGCGTCTAAAAATTGATATTCTGTTGAAAGTGTTTGATAAGAACCAATCATTAAATATTTACTTGATTTTGTTTTATAAACAAAACAACTAAAAGTATCATCCTTCTCTTCAAAAACTAAAATATCCTCAGATGAATCTGTACCCAGAGTATGTCTAAAGATCTGACTAGAACGTAAAGTAATCGTATCTTTTTTTGTGTAAAAAATAGTTTTATTATCATTAGCCCAAGTAATACCTCCTGTGGTATTAAGAATCTTATCTTCTAATATTTTGCCTGTCTTTAAATCTTTAATGTGAATCGTATACTCTCTTCGTGATACTAGGTCTATACTATAAGCTAAGAATTGATTATTTTCACTAACAGATTTATCACCAAGAGAGAAATAATTTTCTCCTTTAGCCATCATAGGTAAATTCAATATTAATTCTTCTTTAGCATTATCTGAATTTTCTTTTCTATAATGAAGTGGATAGTCCTGTTCTTTTTGATACTTAGAGTAGTATGTATATCCATTATAGCTAACAGGTACAGATTCATCATCCTGCTTTATTCTTGAAACAAACTCATCAAATAAATTATCTTGAAATGTTTCCGTATCTGCCATTTCTTTTTTAAGATAAGAATTCTCAGAATTTAAATAATCAAGAACATCTTTAGTTTGAATATCTTGATCCTCAGATTGCTTCTGAGCATCAGACAAACGCATCCAATCATAGTTATCAATAATGGTATCTGCATGATAAACATTTATTTTGGGCATTTTTTTAGCCATAATATTTGTAGTATTTATCTCTTTTTTTGTGTCTTTATCCACGCTACAGGAGAAGATTAGAGTTACACACAGAGACAGTAATAATAATTTTTTCATGCTTCAATATTACTGAAAATTAATGAAAGTATCTTAAAAGAATAAAAGGGTGGCTAGATTACAATCTATCTCC
>Ga0209816_1003666_pt1 | contig 10462 bp, 9 predicted proteins | sample CoawatmetaG01DNA_FD_187509 | JGI IMG/M metagenome (GOLD analysis project Ga0209816, IMG submission 187509) | Marine microbial communities from the West Antarctic Peninsula - Coastal water metaG017-DNA (SPAdes) (version 2) | ecosystem: Environmental > Aquatic > Marine > Coastal ... | reverse complement strand
AAGTAACGCCTGCAAGTGAATGAATCCACACACTAAGGTTACGTTGAATCAAAGATGAGCCTTCAGGAGACAAATAAAATGCAACAAGAATTGCTAAAACAAAGCCTGACGCGATAGTGCCTTTAACAGAGGTTAATGGATTCATAAAAATAACTTCCTTTAGTTATAAAGTCATCATTATAAATTGTCTGTTATTAATTAAATGTTTTTTTGTAATTTATATTTATAATAGGAACTAATCAATTTTAAAAAAATAGTGAGGAATATATCAATGTTTATTAATTCTAAAAAACTCTTATCAACCCTTATTGTATTTTTAGGTTTATTTTCAATGACGCAATTGTTTGCTATTGACCTGCCTAATGAGATGGAATATCAAGAAACCAAACTAACGCTTAATGGACATGGAACAAGAATAAAGTTCTTCATGAAAGTTTATGAAAGTAGTCTATATTTAGAGACTGCTAGTAACAATGCTGATGAAATAATTAACAATAATGCACCAATGTCTATACGAATCGATGTTATGTCATCCCTAGTAACCCCAGATGCGATGAAAACTGCATTAAATGAAGGGCTAGAAAAATCGACTGGAAACAATACTGGACCAATAATGAAAGAAATTGACCAACTAAATTCCACATTTAATACGGAGGTTGGTTCTGGTGATTTTTATGAATTTACCTATCTCCCAGATTCAGGGACACATGTCCTTAAAAATTCAAACTATATTGACACAATTCCTGGACTTGAATTTAAAAAAGCATTTTTTGGAATCTATATTTCTAAAAACCCAATTCAGAAAAGTTTGAAAAAAGCCATGCTTGGTGGCTAATTTATATGACGACTCATCCCACTTCGTTCAAAGACTGGCAAAGCTATCCCTCAACCCTTGATCCTATTCATTTGGCTTGGCTTAAACAAGCCAAGAAATCAAAAACTGCTTTTTCTGTTGCTGATATTGAGGGAGTTGAAATATCGCATAAGAAATTCTTGACTGGAGTCCTTCTATTTTCAAAAAAAATTGAATCTTACAGTCCTGAGCAAAATATTGGACTCCTTTTGCCTAGTAGTGGAGGAGGTGCTATTGCATCGATGGCAATCCTCTCACTTGGAAAGACGTTAGTTAATCTTAACTTCACCGCAGGAAAGAAGGCGCTTCAATCTGCTGCTGAACAATCTGAAGTTAAGCATATCTATACATCACGTAAGTTTCTAGACAAAATGTATGAAAAAGGAATAGAACTTGAATCATTTTTCCCAAAATCTAAACTTCTTATGCTAGAGGATATTAAAGATGAGATATCAACCTTTTCTAGACTTACGACTTTATTAAAAGCAATTTTAATGCCAGTAAGCCTAATACAAAAAAATTACTTTAAAGATGTTTCAATGAATGATACGGCTGCTATCTTGTTTTCGAGTGGCAGTGAAGGCTCTCCTAAAGGAGTTGAGCTATCCCATAGCAATTTAGCGGCTAATGCCAAACAAGCCGCGATTGAATTGGGCGCGGTCAGCACTGATGTTGTAATGTCAACCCTTCCAACTTTCCATGCTTTTGGCTTTGCCATTACCACGCTTATGCCTCTTGCTGAGGGTATCCCAATAGTTTGTCATCCAGACCCTAAAGATGTTGCAGCAATAGCCTCCGGAATTAAAAAATACTCTGGAACGATTCTTGTTGGCACCCCTACTTTTCTTAGGATGTATACAATTAGTAAGAAAGTCAGCGTGGAATCTATGCGCTCTTTAAGACTTGTAGTTGCTGGAGCTGAAAAATTAAGATCTGAAGTTAGAGATGGCTTTGAGTCAAAATTTAATATGACTATCTTTGAGGGGTATGGAACAACTGAAACATCTCCTGGTGCCTCGGTCAATTTGCCAGACATCAAATTAGATGGTTCTAAACCTAAACAACTAAGAAATAGGCCAGGTACAGTAGGCAAGGCTTTTAGTGGTACTGAATTCCGCATTGTTGATCCTGACTCACTTGAGCCAATACCAACAGGTGAGGATGGCTTGATTTTAATAGGAGGCCCACAAATAATGAAGGGTTATCTTAAGATGCCTGAAAAAACTGCTGAGGTAATCGAAATAATTGATGGTTATAGATGGTACCGCTCAGGCGACAAAGGACACCTGGATAATGATGGTTTTTTAACAATTGTTGACCGCTACTCAAGATTTGCAAAGATTGGAGGAGAAATGATTAGCCTTACAACAGTTGAGGAGGAGATTCTAGATGCTTGCAATAATGCTGATCTAGAAATTGCAGCCACATGCCTACCAGATCAGCGTAAAGGTGAAAAGATTGTCCTTCTTGCTACTGCAGAAATTAATAAAGATGAACTTAGGTTATTGTTAACTAAAGCCAAAATTAACCCACTACACCATCCTGCAAAAGTAATAATTTTAGAAGAGATTCCTAAATTAGGAAGTGGTAAAACAGACTTTGGTGCAACGAAGAAAATTGCCCTGGTTAACGATCAATAATAGTAGCGAATGCCTGAACTTCCTGAAGTTGAAACTACCCGGCGGGGTCTAGAGCCTTTAATTGTTAATAGAATAATTACCTCTGTTCATATCTATAAAGAAAAGCTTCGCTGGGAAATTCCTAAACATCTAATAGATACTTTAGAAAACCAAACTATTCAGAAAATATCAAGACGTGCAAAGTATTTGCTAATTGATTTTAGTGATGGGCAACTAGTTATGCATCTTGGGATGACCGGTTCAATTAGTGTTGTCCCTGATGTTGAGCCACTAAAAAAACATCATCATTTTGTGCTCAAATTAGATAATAAAATGAGTATGCGTTTTCATGATCCACGACGATTTGGCTCAATTCTTTGGCAAAAATACGATGAACAACTCTCTCTTCTTAAAAAACTAGGCCCAGAACCTTTAAGTTATGAGTTTGATGAAAACTCTCTCTTCAATTCGTCCATTGGTAAGACAAAAAACATAAAAACATTTATTATGGATAGTCACGTAGTTGTAGGAGTCGGAAATATTTATGCATCAGAAAGTTTGTTTCTAGCTGGCATATCACCTAAAAGAGAGGCAGGGAAAACATCAAAGAAGCGTTTCAAGACGCTTGTTAAGTGTATTAAAAAGGTACTAACCGAATCAATTAATAATGGTGGCACTACTTTAAATGACTTTTCTAATGTGGATGGTGAGGCTGGTTATTTTTATCAAATCTTATCTGTCTATGATCGCAAAGACATGCCATGCAAGAGATGCAGTGGTAAAATAAGAAAGATTGTACAAAATCAACGAGCAACTTATTATTGTCCTAAATGTCAACATTAGATAACCCCAAGGCTTTATTTCAAAGTACATGTTCTACTAATTCAGAACCTTATGCGCTTCAAAATATTGGTGACATGATGTCGCCTGAATTTAGCGAAAATTGCATCATAATTGTTGATCCCGCAATGCCAATTCACAATAAAGCTTACGTCATTATTGATTTTAATGATGAACTTTATTTTCGTCAATATGTTATCGAAAACAATAACCAACTAATGAGATGTCTTAACTCTTCTTATGAGGATATAAATCTGACTAATGATTTTGAAGTTCGTGGTTGTATCACTCAACAAAAGCAGCGCAAACAGAAATCACTTCACTATTATGTGCTTGAAAAAGAGAGCGGAGAAATGAAATTTAGTGCCAAAGGCAAGGAAAAGAAATAGCCACCTAGGAATTCTCCATCCATATTAGATGCGCCATCCTACCCGAATATTTACCATCTCTTCGGTATGAAAAATATTGATCTGACTCTTTATAGGTGCATCTATCACCCCCACTAATTGAACTAACTCCAAAGCTTTTAAGAACCACCCTTGCTGCATCATATAAATCAAGATAATATTTGTTATTTAGATTAGTAAAACAATTTTCAAAATTTTTATTTTTAGAAAGGTATTGAGATTTAACCTCGCCACCAACTTCAAAAGATAATTGGGAAATTGCTGGCCCTAAGTGAACTAATAAATCTTCTCCATTACAATCAAAAGATTCAATTAGAGATTCGATTATTCCGTCGACTAATCCTCTCCAGCCAGCATGTGCAACTCCAACAGCAGTGCCCTCTTTATTACTCACAAATATTGGCAAACAGTCTGCAGTAAGAACTCCACAAACAGTTCCAGGTTTTTTACTATAGGTTGCATCAGCATCAACTATTGATGAGAGTGAGTCAGCATCAACACTCAAATTAGAATGTGTTTGATTAATCCATACTGGCTTAGAAGGTAACTTATAGTAGCTCAACAATAACTCATGATTTGCCAATACTGCGCCCTGTTTATCATCAACATGAAGTGCTAAATTAAAGTTTTCAAAGTTACCTTTACTGCTACCTCCCTCTAAAAGTCTTGGTGTAGAAAAAAATTTAACATTTTTTGGAAAAAAATTCATCAATTTAATAATTCAAAATTATTAGGAATCGAATTTTTTCAAGACTTCTAATAACCCAGTCATGTCTTCTGGAAGGGGCGCTTTCCAAGACATTACTTCTCCTGAAATAGGATGAGTTAGAGTTAATTTTTTTGAGTGAAGCGCCTGCCTTTTAAAATTAAGTAGAGCATCCTTTAACTCCTCACTTGCTTTTTTTGGAAAACGTACTCGGCCTCCATACATTGGATCTCCTATCAAAGAATGCCCAACATGATAAAGGTGAACTCGTATTTGATGAGTTCGGCCAGTTTCCAAAATTGCTTTCACATGAGTGTGACTTTTAAACCGGTCAATTGCTCTGTAGTGAGTTATCGCATCTTTTCCACTCATTGAAACAGCTTGCTTAATTCTATCTTTAGGATCACGGCCTATAGGCTCATCAATAGTTCCTCCAGCGATCATATGTCCATAGACAATAGCAGAATACTCCCTGTCAACTAAATGAGATTGAAGTTGTTCAACCAGATATTTTTGAGATTTTTCATTTCTAGCAACAACCATTAAGCCTGAAGTATTTTTATCTAATCGGTGAACAATCCCAGCCCTATCAAGAGTAGATAAAGATGAGTCATAATAAAGAAGAGCATTGGCCAATGTTCCACTCCAATTTCCTGCACCTGGATGAGTAACGAGTCCAAATTGCTTATTTATTACAATAATGTCCTCATCTTCATAAACAACATTTAAGGGAATTTTCTCAGCAATCCAGTCATTACTTTGCTTCTGGTTTAAAGTTAAACAAACAACTTCATCACCATTAGCTTTATCCTTTGGCTTAAAAATTTTTTGATTAATTAAAGCATCACCGGATTTAATCCATGCAGTTATTTTTGAACGAGAATAATCAGGAAGCATTTCAGATAATGAAACGTCCAATCTATATCCTGTCATTCTTTCTGGAATAATTATATTTAGTGTTTTCATATGTTTATTTTAATTGATATACTGGCTAGACTTGATATTGTTAAGACTTTATAAAGTCAAATTAATATTAATAAAAACCTTTCTAAAACTAGCCGTCTCAAGATAATTAATTAGGCATCAAGAATTAAGATAATATGTAAAATAAAACTTTACGACAACTAAAAGTCATCAAAATTTTAGTCAAAAAAACGATAAATGAAAAATAAAAAAGCTTTACAAGAAATTGTACTATCAAAAGAGCAAGTAGACTCTGTTATAACTCTATACTCTAGTGGTAAGATAAATGAGGCAATAGTAGCGATTAAAGCCTTAAATGAGAGCTATCCAAATGTTCCATTACTATTCAATGTTTTAGGTGCTTGCTATTTGAAATTAGGGCAAACAGATGCTGCAGAAAAAATGTTTACAACTGCCGTAGCAATAAAACCAGACTACGCTGAAGCGCATTTTAATCTTGGATTTGCCCTTAAAGATGCTGGAAAGACTAATCTTGCAGTTGAGAGCTATAGAAAAGCAATAGGACTTCTTCCAAATTATCCTGTTGCTCATAATAATCTTGGTAGCGCCTTACTAGAACTGAAACAATATGTTGTTGCAGTTGAACATTTCGAATGGGCCGTAGCTTATCAGCCCGATTTTTTTGAAGCGCATAACAACCTCGGCCTTGCTAATAGAGAAATTAACCAAATTCATAGCGCAATTAAAAATTTTAAAAAGGCAATTGCAATTAAGCCAAGCTTTTCAAAAGCCCACATAAATCTTGGAAATGCCTTTGGAGATCTTGGGCAAAAGGATGCAGCAATTAAGTGTTTTGAACAAGCATTGACCATAGAATCTGGCAATGCTCAAGCACATGTAAGTATTGGCACTGTTTTTAAAGAACTTGGACAAGTAGAAAGAGCTATTAAGAGTTTTGAGAGGGCAATAGCTGCTAATCCAAATTATGGTTTAGCCTACTATAACCTGACATCTATGAAGCAAAACACTATAAATAAAGAGCTAGCCTCTAAAATGCAATCTATACTTTCTACTAGTGACCTTAGACAATCTGATCGTATAAATTTTTGCTTTGCATTAGCTAATGTTTATGAAAAGCTAGAGAAAAAAAATGATTTTTTTAAATTCTTAAATGAGGGTAATCGATTACGCAAAGAGGAATTAGATTCTTCACTAGAACGATACCAAGGCACAATGATTGTAGTAAAGAAAATATTTAACTCAATGCCTCCGATTAATAAAAAACTCTTATCATATGAAACTTCAACTATAAGGCCAATTTTTATTGTAGGAATGCCTCGTTGTGGGTCAACTCTAGTCGAACAAATTTTGTCTAGCCATCAAAATGTTCATGGCGCAGGAGAAATCCAATCTTTGCGTACTATTCTTGCCCCAATCATTCAAGACTATGTCAATAATGACCCAGTCTTTACTCCAGATATGTCTAGTAATAATAAAAACCAGAAGTCTAATATCTCCGATAATGATTATTTATTAATTCGTCAACAATATTTAGATGCACTTTCTCAATTAAATGCTCATGAAAAAATTATTACTGATAAGTCACTACTTAACTTTCGATTTATTGGGATTATTTTAAAAGCATTTCCAGAGGCAAAAATTATTCATCTAAAAAGAGATGCCAGAGCTATTTGTTGGTCAATATATAAAAACAATTTTCCTCAGGCAGGTATCGGGTTCGGAAATAATATGCAGGATTTGGCAGGCTATTATAGTTCTTATAGTGAAATGATGACTTTTTGGCATGAGAGATTCCCAAACAAAATATATGATCTTAATTATGAAAATCTGACTGCTAATCAAGAAGAGGAAACCAAAAAATTATTGGAGTATTGCGAATTAGATTGGGATAAAAACTGTCTGAACTTTCACACAAATAAACGGGCTGTAAAAACAGCTAGCGCACTTCAAGTTAGAAAAAAAATTTACCAAGGTAGTTCAGAGGCCTGGAAAAAATATGAAACACATCTAGAACCACTAATAAAGTCTCTTAGCTCCTATTAGGATTTTAAAATGACCTATGAAATCTCATTACAATTAGAAATTAATTCAGTTATTGAGCTTTATTCAAATGGGGATATCCAAGAAGCACTCGATTCCATTGAAACTTTATTAATACGATATCCTAATGAGTCACTTCTATACAATATTGATGGAGTTTGCCTTAAAGCATCTGGTCAGTTAAAGCTGGCAGTTGAAAGTTTTGAAAAGGCCATAGTAATTAAATCAAACTTTGCTGATGCCCATTATAATCTTGGTCTTACACTTCAAGAGCTCGATCAAAATCAAGCTGCAGTTGAGAGTTATGAAGAGGCTCTTATAATCCAACCAAACTATGCTGAAGTTCATAACAACCTTGGCATTGCTCAAAGAGAGCTTGAAAAAATAAATGATGCAGTTAAATCTTATAAAAAAGCATTAGCCATAAAACCCAATTATGCAGAGGCACATAATAATCTAGGAAATGCACTTCATGAACTAGGCGAAATAGAGGAAGCAATTGAGCATTATCAAAAAGCACTAGTCATTTATCCTGACTATGCTGAGGTCCATAATAACCTTGGTAATATTCTCAATGAACTTGATCAAACTGATGAGGCAATTAAGAGCTATGAGAAAACATTATCTATTGCGCCTAATTATATTGATGCACATAATAATCTAGGAAATATTCTCAAAGAGCTTGGTCAAACACATGAGGCAATCAAAAGTTATGAGAAGGCACTAGCTATTGAACCTGAGTATGCTGAAGGTCATAATAACCTTGGTAATGCTCTTAAAGACCTGGGTGAATTTAGTGAAGCAGTTATTTTTTATAAACAAGCACTTACAATTAATCCCCACTATGATGATGCTCACTATAATTTAGGTGTTTCACATCATGAACTTGGGCAAACTGATGAAGCTCTTAAATGTTATCAAAATGCATTAGATATTAATCCAAACTATGCTGATGCGCATAATAATCTGGGTAATATTCTAAAAGAACTTGGTCAAACTGATGCGGCATTTAATAGCTATGTTCAGGGGCTAGCTGCCCAACCCAATAATACTCAGATACACCGTAATTTGGGCATGATGAAGAAGTATACTGAAGGAGATACACAGTTTATCCACATGCAATCTCTTCTATCAACCACTGATTTAAGTCAATCAGATCGAGTTCACTTATGCTTTGCTTTAGCTAAAGCATATGAAGATTTAGAAATGAAAGACGAATTATTTAAAACTTTAAATGAAGGTAATGATTTACGTAAAAAAGAATTAAATTACTCTATTGAAAAAGATCTTAATAAACACTCAACATATTGTAAACTTTTTAAATCTAGTAATAAAAAGCCACCCTCATATGAGTCATCAGCTATTAGCTCAATTTTTATTGTTGGTATGCCTCGCTCTGGTACAACTCTAGTTGAACAAATTATCTCAAATCATCACAAAGTTCATGGTGCAGGCGAATTGTCTACTTTAAATAACCTTGTTGCCCCAATAATAAATGATTGTTTAATACATAATAACACCCTTTCTGATAAAAACTTTTCATCAATACGTCAAGAATATTTAAATAGTTTACTTAGCCTAAATGTCAATGAAAGCATTATTACTGACAAAATGCCTATAAACTTTGAGAATATAGGATTTATCTTAAAAGCCTTTCCAGATGCTAAAATTATTCATCTTAAAAGAGATGCTATGGCCATTTGCTGGTCAATTTATCAGCGTTATTTCCCTGCTGAAGGTTTGGGTTTTCCATACAACATGGAAGATTTAGCAAAATTCTATAATTCTTATAATCAAATGATGGCTTTTTGGCATGAATTATTTCCTAATCAAATATATGACATTAATTATGAAAACTTGACTACTAACCAAGAAGAAGAGACCAGAAAATTATTACAATATTGTGAATTAGAATGGGACGAGAATTGTCTAAGCTTTCATACTAATAAGCGAGCTGTAAAAACAACTAGCTCAATGCAAGTTAGACAAAAGATGTATCAAGGAAGTTCTGAGGCTTGGAGGAAATATGAGGAACAATTAAAACCCCTTATTAAAACTCTTGGATACTCCTAAAACTAATATCTTTAACTAATAACCAAATTTATTTTAAGAAATTTAATAATCTTTGACACTGAATCATCCAATGTTTCTTTATCAGTATCAATTATTAATTCTGAATTTACAGGGATCTCATAAGGAGAATCAATACCTGTATAGTTTTTTATCTCTCCCGCCCTTGCCCTTTTATAAAGTCCTTTTACATCTCTAGCCTCACAAGTCTCTAGACTAGCTTTACAATATATTTCTATAAAATCATCATTAGAAATTAATTTTCTTGCCTCATTACGATCTTTATTGAAGGGACTAATAAAGGCTGTCATTACGATTAAACCAGATTCCAGCATTAGCTTACTAACTTCACTTATACGTCGGATATTTTCGGTTCTGCCAGCTTCGCTGAAGTCAAGATTAGAATTTAAACCATGACGCACATTGTCACCATCCAATACAAAAGTTTTGCAGCCTTTTTGAAATAGTTTTTCTTCTAAGGCATGCGCTAAAGTAGATTTTCCAGATCCAGAAAGACCAGTAAACCAAAGAACGATCGAGCGATGATTATTTAACTTATTGCGTCTTTTTCGCGTTACAGATGCTTGATGGTAAATAACATTTGAGCTTTTCATCTTAAGTATTAGAAAAAACTTTTGAATTGAATGAGATTATTATATAGACCAATCAGCTAAATAAATTTAGATATTCAGCAGCCATTTAATAGTAATGTTTTTATCAAGCCCAAGTATGATGAAGTGGCGTCCCGTAGGAGATTTGAACTACCTGTTTCCAAGATGAAATCCTGGCGTCCTGGGCCACTAGACGAACGGGACAAAGGGTTTTATATGGTATTACTATAGAACATTTGATTAAAATTTGCCTTTTTTAATTAAAAAAAATGGCATCGCGTAGGGGAATCGAACCCCTCTTGCCAGGATGAAAACCTGGAGTCCTAACCGATAGACGAACGCGACATTAAAACTATTTTTGCTTGGTGGAG
>Ga0209816_1003663_pt1 | contig 10467 bp, 6 predicted proteins | sample CoawatmetaG01DNA_FD_187509 | JGI IMG/M metagenome (GOLD analysis project Ga0209816, IMG submission 187509) | Marine microbial communities from the West Antarctic Peninsula - Coastal water metaG017-DNA (SPAdes) (version 2) | ecosystem: Environmental > Aquatic > Marine > Coastal ... | reverse complement strand
AAATAAATATCTATAGAAACCATAAAATCTAGTTTCTCTAAAGCTTTTTCCAATTTTTTACCATTTGGAGCAGACAAAACTGGGTTTCCTGCTGTACAAATAAACATTTTTATTTGCCCCTCACCTTCTGTTAAAATTTCATCTGCTAAAGTAGCTACAGGTAATTCTCCAGAATATTCTGGTAAATTATGTACGCGACTTCGATATCTATCAAAGTTGCCAACTTTACCTTGTATGCCTGTCATATAGACCAAATCAATAGCTGGTTTTGTAAACATTGCGCCACCAACTTTATCCATATTATTGGTAACAATATTTAGCACATTAATTAACCACTGACAAATTCCTCCATATTCTTGGGTAGAAACTCCCATTCTTCCATAACAAACCGCAGTTTTAGAGTTCATAAAATCTTTTGCAATTTTTTGTATCTCTAAACTATCTATGCCTATTAGAGGAGCAGTCTTTTTTGGTGAATACTCTTTAACAATTTCTTTAATTTCCTCTAAACCTTTGAGATGATTTGAAAGATGTGTTTTTTCTTCTATTCCCTGATCAAAAACCACATGCAACAAAGACAATAAAAAAAGAGCGTCTTTTCCAGGGTTTATATATAAATGCTGGCTAGAGATCTTGGAAGTTTCGGTAAATCTTGGATCAATATTTATAACCTTACCTCCTCTTTTTTGAATACTTTTAATTTTTTTAGGAAATCCTGGTGCGGTTAATAAACTTCCGTTTGATGCACCTGGATTAGCACCTAAAATTAATAAATAATCTGTTCTTTCTATGTCAGGAATAGGAATTAACATTTGATGACCAAACATCTTTAAAGAAGCAATATGATGTGGTAATTGATCTGCAGAAGTTGCAGAATATTTTTGCTTAGTTTTTAAACTTTTTAGAAATGGCACCCCAAATAACATTAACCCTACATTATGTACATTAGGATTTCCTTGATAAGTTGCCACTGCATTATTGCCATATTTTTCTTGAATTTTCTTTATTTGAATTTCCACTTCATCAAAAGCCTCTGTCCAAGAAATTTCTTGCCAACCATTTTCTGTTCTCTTAATAGGTGTTTTTAATCTATCTGGATCTTCATACAAATCTTTTAATGCTAAAGACTTAGGGCAGATGAAACCTTTACTTAAAGGGTCTTTTTTATCACCAACAATAGAAATTACTTTTTTTTCTTTGTATGTGATTTCTAAACCACACATAGCTTCACATAAATTACAAGTTCTGTAATGTATTTTATTATCTAGCATAAAAAGAATTTAATAGATACTACAAGTTAGTGAAAATAATATAACATATTATATTAAAAAATCATGAGCATACACACTGAATTATCTTTAAAGCTATTAAATTTATGCTACTTGCTAGCAAATAAATTAACATCACCTACAGAAACTTCTTGCTCTCCAAGAATCAATAGCCTTTCAACTACATTTCTTAGCTCCCGTATATTACCTGTCCAATCATACTCTTTTAACAAGGCAATTGCTTCAGAAGAAAATTCTTTTTTTGCCACACCTTGTTGGCTAGCAATCTTTTGAGAAAAATGATGAATTAATAAAGGGATATCGTCTCTACGATCATTTAAAGCAGGAACTTTAATTAAAATGACAGCCAATCTGTGGTATAAATCTTCTCTGAATCTTCCTTCTTTTATTTCTTTTTTTAAATCTTTATTAGTGGCAGCAACTATTCTTACATTTACTTTTATATCTCTATCACTTCCAACTCTTTGAATTTTATTCTCTTGTAATGCACGTAATACTTTTGCTTGAGCAGACAAACTCATATCTCCAATTTCATCCAAAAAAATTGTACCATTATTAGCTGCTTCAAATTTCCCTGCCCTGTCTTTATTTGCACCTGTAAAACTTCCTTTAACGTGCCCGAAGAGCTCGCTTTCTATTAATTCTGATGGAATTGCAGCACAATTTACTTCTATTAACGCAGATGAAGATCTATCTGATTTTTCATGTAACCAATGTGCTACTAGTTCCTTTCCTGTTCCGTTTGGACCAGTTATTAAAACACGAGCATCCGTGGCGGCTACCTTTTCTATCATTTCTTTTATATGACTAATTGCATCACTTTCACCAATCATCTCATGATTTTCACTCACCTTCTTTTTTAATCGCTTATTTTCTACAACCAAGACCTTTCTGTCTAGGGCATTTCTAACTGTATTAAGTAGACGATTTAAATCAGGTGGTTTTGAGATATAATCAAATGCTCCTAGACGCATAGTATTTACAGCGGTATCTAAATCACCGTGGCCAGAAATCATCACAAAAGGAATTTCAGGTTTTATTTTTTTTGCTCTCTCTAAAACTTCAACACCATCCATTTTAGGCATTTTTATATCACATAAAACCAAATCATAGTCATTGTCTTTAATTTTTTCAATACCATGCAATCCATCCTCTGCTTCTTCAACCTTATAGGTATCACTTTCTTCCGAGATAATTTTTGTTAATACTCTTCTGATTGCTGCTTCATCTTCTATGATTAAAATCTTACTCATGATATGGCTACATTTTTAATTATGTGTCAAAATACTAATTATATAGATCAGATTAGATAAAAAATGATCTATAAAAAACTTATCAATAATAATGCCATTGAAATATAAAACCAATAGGTGATATCCAATTCATTACTAAAAATCTAAAGTTAAAATAAATCTATGTTCTTTTATTAATTTTTCTTTTCAAACATTAATTAAATTTATCACTAATTTACTATGCATGCATAATTAATCGTGAAAATACTATGCGCGCATAGTAAGTTTTTATATCTTTGACAATATGGACAAAAATAAATCTATAGATCATCAATTAAGAGCTACTTGGCAGGCAGTTGCAAAACTCTACAACGAGCGAGCAGCAAAGCATGACAGCACTATGGCAACAGCTTTTGTGCTCTTAAATATTGATTACGAAAATGGAACACCATCAACAGCATTAGGTCCACTAATGGGCATGGAGCCAACAAGTCTTTCTAGAATTTTAAAAACAATGGAAGACAAAGGGGCTATTTCTAGAGAAAAAAATCCTAGTGATGGAAGAAGTGTTATTATCAAACTAACCAACTTTGGAAAAGAAATGAGAGAAATCTCTAGAGAATCTGTCATCATCTTCAATAACATTATTAAAGAACATGTTAGCTATGAAGAATTGGAAGCATTTTTCAAAGTAACCTCAACGATAAACAAACTAATCACAGATAAATTAATTTATCCAGAAGATACAATTAACAAGGCTGTGTAAACAAATTAAAAACAAATGACTAGAAGAATTAAAAAAATAGCAATTGTAGGTTCCGGAATTATGGGAAGCGGTATTGCTTGTCACTTTGCAAATATTGGTGTAGAAGTACTGTTATTGGACATTGTTCCAAGAGAACTAAATGATAAAGAAAAGGCAAAAGGGCTTACCTTAGAAAATAGTATGGTTCGTAATAGATTGGTTAATGAAGCATTAATGACTTCACTAAAATCTAAACCCTCTCCTATTTACTCTCAAAAATTTGCCGATAGAATTACCACAGGAAATATTGAAGATGATTTGCATAAGATTAAAGATGTAGATTGGGTAATGGAAGTTGTAGTTGAACGTTTAGACATCAAGCAACAAGTTTTTGAGAAAATTGAAAAATATAGAACTCCAGGAACTTTAATTACTTCAAATACCTCAGGAATTCCCATTAAATTCATGAATGAAGGAAGAAGTGAAGATTTTCAAAAACACTTTGCGGTAACTCACTTTTTCAATCCACCCAGATATTTAAAATTATTTGAAGTGGTACCTGGTCCAAAATGTACTCAAGAAGTTACAGACTTTTTAATGATGTATGGTGATAAATTTTTAGGTAAAACAGCTGTTTTGGCTAAAGATACTCCTGCATTTATTGGGAATAGAATTGGAATTTTTGGAATTATGAGTCTGTTTCATGTTGTAAAAGAAATGGGCTTAACTATTGAAGAAGTTGATAAATTAACAGGGCCTGTTATAGGTAGACCTAAATCTGCTACCTTTAGAACTATAGATGTTGTAGGCTTAGATACCTTAGTTCATACCGCCAATGGAGTGAAAGACAATTGTCCTAATGATGAAATGAGAGATCAATTTGTGATTCCAGATTATGTAAATACTATGATGGAAAACAATTGGTAAAAGAGAGATCTTATCATTAGACTTAAATACTTTAGAATACAGAGCAAAAAAATCTGCAAAATTTGAAACCTTAGAATTAACAAAGACAATTGATAATGTTGCTGATCGATTTAAAGTGTTAGTTGCAGGAAAAGATAAAGCTGGTGAATTCTACAGAAAAAGTTTTGCAGCAATGTTTGCCTATGTTCAAAATAGAATTCCAGAAATTTCTGATGAACTCTATAGAATTGATGATGGCCTAAGAGCTGGTTTTGGTTGGGAACATGGTCCTTTTCAAATCTGGGATGCTATTGGTGTTGCCAAAGGAGTTGAAATTATGAAAGCTGAAGGAAAAGATCCTGCTGCTTGGGTAACAGAAATGTTAGCAAAAGGTGAAACTTCTTTTTATTCTGTAAAAGAAGGTGCAACTTTCTATTATGATATTCCTGCTAAATCACATCTTAAAAAACCGGGACAAGATTCATTTATTATTTTAGATAATATTAGAAAAACCAATGAAGTTTGGAAAAATTCTGGTGCTGTTATTCAAGATATTGGAGATGGTATTTTAAATTTAGAATTTCAGTCTAAAATGAATACTATTGGAGCAGATGTTTTAACAGCAATTAACAAAGCAATAGATTTAGCCGAAACAAATTATCAAGGATTAGTTATTGGTAATCAAGCAGCTAACTTTTCTGTTGGAGCCAATATAGGGATGATTTTTATGATGGCTGTTGAACAAGAATATGATGAATTAAATTATGCCATCAAATATTTCCAAGATACCATGATGCGTATGCGCTATTCTTCAATCCCTACAATAGCTGCTCCGCACGGTATGGCTTTAGGTGGTGGATGTGAAATTTCATTACATGCAGATAAAGTGGTTGCAGCTGCCGAAACTTACATGGGATTAGTAGAATTTGGAGTTGGCGTTATTCCTGGTGGTGGTGGTTCTAAAGAGATGGCTCTTAGAGCCTCTGATTTATTCCAAAAAGGAGATGTTCAGTTAAATGTTTTACAAGAACACTTCTTAACTATTGGAATGGCAAAAGTAGCAACTTCTGCCTATGAAGCTTTTGATATAGGATTACTTCAAAAAGGAAAAGATGTTGTTGTTGTTAATAAAGAAAGACAAATTGCTCAGGCTAAACAACACGCTATGCTAATGGCTGAAGCAGGCTATACTCAGCCAGCTGCTCGTAAAGATATTTTAGTATTGGGTAAACAAGCCTTAGGGATGTTTTTAGTAGGAACAGATTCTATGGAAGCTAGTCGATATATTTCAGAACACGACAAAAAAATAGCGAATAAATTAGCTTATGTAATGGCTGGAGGAGATTTATCAGAACCTACCAAAGTTACCGAACAGTATCTTTTGGATATAGAACGCGAAGCATTTTTAAGTTTAACAACAGAACGTAAAACTTTAGAACGTATTCAGCACATGTTAAAAACTGGTAAACCATTACGTAATTAGAAACAAGAACCAAGATAATAGAATAGAGATAAAACATCTTATCTCTTGATTCTTAACTCTAAAAATCTTAAAAATATGAAAACAGCATACATAGTAAAAGGATACAGAACAGCCGTAGGAAAAGCTCCTAAAGGTTTGTTTAGATTTAAAAGAACCGATGAATTAGCTGCTGAAACAATTCAGCACATGATGAAAGAAATTCCACAACTAGACGTTAAGCGTATAGATGATGTAATTGTAGGAAATGCTATGCCAGAAGGTTCTCAAGGACTTAATATGGCGCGTCTAATCTCTTTAATGGGATTAAATAGTGTAGATGTTCCTGGTGTTACTGTAAACAGGTTTTGCTCGTCAGGAGTAGAAACTATTGCCATGGCAACTGCCAAAATACAAGCTGGAATGGCAGAATGTATTATTGCAGGTGGCGCAGAGAGCATGAGCGCAGTTCCAATGACTGGGTATAAACCAGAATTAAATTACAATACTGTAAAAGCCGGTCATGAAGATTATTACTGGGGAATGGGAAATACTGCTGAAGCAGTAGCAAACCAATTTAAAGTGTCTAGACAAGACCAAGATGAATTTGCTTATCATTCTCATATGAAAGCTTTAAAAGCGCAAGCTGAAAATCGTTTTCAAGATCAAATTGCACCAATTACTGTAGAACAAACATATTTAGACGCAAACGGAAAGAAAGCTACTAAAAGTTATACAGTTACCAAAGATGAAGGACCAAGAGCCGGAACTAGTAAAGAAGCATTGGCTAAATTACGTGCTGTTTTTGCCGCTGGTGGAAGTGTTACCGCTGGTAACTCTTCTCAGATGAGTGACGGAGCAGCTTTTGTAATGGTGATGAGTGAAGACATGGTAAAAGAATTAAATATTGAGCCTATTGCAAGAATGGTCAACTATGCTGCTGCTGGAGTTGAACCTAGGATTATGGGAATAGGCCCTGTAGCTGCAATTCCAAAAGCTTTAAAACAAGCAGGTTTGCAACAAAAAGACATTGATTTAATAGAATTAAACGAAGCATTTGCTTCTCAATCATTGGCTGTGATTCGTGAACTAGGGTTAAATAAAGAAATTATCAATGTAAATGGTGGAGCCATAGCATTAGGTCATCCTTTAGGCTGTACTGGAGCAAAACTATCTGTTCAGTTATTTGATGAAATGAGAAAAAGAAATATGAAAAATAAATACGGTATGGTAACCATGTGTGTTGGAACAGGACAAGGAGCTGCAGGTATTTTTGAATTTTTAAATTAAAACAATAAGTAATAAACATAGTATGGAAACACTAGAAAAAGAGATTTTAAGAGGAGGGCAATTCTTAGTAAAAGAATCTAAATGCGAAGATGTATTTACCCCTGAAGATTTTTCTGAGGAGCAAATTATGATGAAAGATGCTGTTAAAGAATTTAACGATCGTGAAATTATAGCTCATAGAGAACGTTTTGAAGCAAAAGATTATAAGCTAACCGAAGAGGTAATGAAGAAAGCTGGAGAGCTTGGGTTTTTAGGTGTTGCTGTTCCTGAAGAATACGGAGGTCTAGGCATGGGATTTGTTTCTACAATGATTACTTGTGAATATATATCTAGTGGTAATGGCTCATTAAGTACTGCTTTTGGTGCACATACTGGTATTGGTACTATGCCAATAACATTATACGGTACAGAAGAACAAAAACAAAAATATGTTCCAAAATTAGCCAGTGGCGAATGGATGGGTGCTTATTGTTTAACTGAACCTGGTGCTGGCTCTGATGCAAACTCTGGTAAAACGATAGCTACATTATCTGAAGACGGAATGTCTTACAAAATTAACGGTCAAAAAATGTGGATTTCAAATGCAGGATTTTGTAATTTGATGATTGTTTTTGCTCGTATTGAAGACGATAAAAATATTACAGGGTTTATTGTAGAGTATGATGCATCAAATTCTAACGGAATAGTATTAGGTGAAGAAGAACGTAAATTAGGAATACGTGCAAGTTCAACCCGTCAAGTGTTTTTTAATGATACAGTTGTTCCAGTACAAAATATGCTTTCTGTAAGAGGTGGTGGGTTTAAAATTGCTGTAAATGCATTAAATGTAGGTAGAATTAAATTAGCTGCAGCTTGTATAGATTCTCAAAGAAGAATTACAGAAATTGCTTTAAAATATGCTACTGAGAGAAAACAATTTAAAACTTCTATCTCAAATTTTGGTGCAATAAAAGCAAAATTAGCTGAGATGGCAACCAACACTTATGCTGGAGAGGCTGCTAGCTATAGAGCTGCTAAAGATATTGAAGATAGAATTAATGCTCGTTTAGCTGATGGTAATTCTCACAGTGAAGCAGAATTAAAAGGTGTTGAAGAATATGCCATTGAATGTTCTATTTTAAAAGTAACAGTTTCTGAAGATGTTCAGGCTTGTGCTGATGAAGGCATTCAAATTTTTGGCGGTATGGGCTTTTCAGAAGAAACTCCTATGGAGGCAGCCTGGAGAGACGCACGTATCTCAAGAATTTATGAGGGAACTAATGAAATTAACAGAATGTTATCTGTTGGAATGCTTATTAAAAAAGCAATGAAAGGTCATGTAGATTTATTAGGACCTGCTACTGCGGTTGGCGAAGAATTGATGGGTATTCCTTCTTTTGACACTCCTGATTATTCTGTCTTGTTTGCAGAAGAAAAAGATATGATTGCCAAATTGAAGAAAGTTTTCTTGATGGTTGCTGGTTCTGCAATTCAAAAATATGGTCCTAATTTAGAAGAACATCAGCAGTTATTAATGGCAGCAGCAAATATCTTAAATGAAGTTTATATGGCAGAATCTACGCTGTTGCGTGCTGAGAAAAATGCTAAGAGATTTGGAGAAGATGCACAGGAAATTCAGATAGCAATGGCAAAACTCTATTTATACAATGCCGTTGAAATTATTATAAAAAATGGAAAAGAAGGAATCATTTCTTTTGCGGAAGGTGATGAACAACGCATGATGTTAATGGGCTTAAAACGTTTTACTAAGTATACCAATTATCCTAATGTGGTGTCCTTAAGAAATAAAATAGCAGAAAAATTGAATTCTGAAAATAAGTACTGTTTCTAACAGTTACTATTTTTTTAGACAATAGTTCAAGTATTTAGTTGTTTGTTTAAAAAGACCATCAGAAATTGATGGTCTTTTTTTTGGTATTAAAAATCATCATCAAACACAAAAAAAGAGATTGCTTTCACAACCTCTCTTAAATATATATTTAGATATTTCTATGAAATATTTCTAATTTTTTAATTCCATTCTTTCAGATCTGTATAAAATATCTGTTTGACCCCAGCCAGGCTTGCTTCCTTTATTTGTACTTTTAAAGAAGATAGTAGCTTCAAAAACTTCTGTATTGTCTTTAGTAGAAACTTCAACAACTTTTGCTCTGTGATTATCTTTTGGACTTACAAAACCAGAAGTCATTAAGATATTTTTTGTTTTTGGTAAATAGTCTACATCACTTACTATAGTAGAAAATAATTCAACTCCTCTATTTTTTCCATATTGCCAAACTTGCTTAAAGGTTTTGTCAGCTTCATTCACCTCATACTCTACAGCTCTAGAGTAATTATCTTCATTATTATAATTTCTAAATGGCCCATTATCAAATACAATTATATTTCCATTTGGCAACAATGATGGAGCATGTGGTCCCCAAGGAAAATCAAAATCATCTGCACTTTTATGTCCAGTCTGAATATCTTTAGAATACGGAGTACCTTCATTATTAACAGCGGTTAATAAGTATGGTTTGGTTTCATATCCTTTACCTTTTCTTCCAGATTTTCCCCAATGCTGTTTTGGAGACATAATCCATTTTAACTGATCATTCCAAGATACTTTTAATAATCCTTGGTTTCTTCCAGAAACAATAATCGTACTATCTCTAGGATCAAATTCTAATGCATTCATATGAAGCCAATCACCTCCTCTAAAGAAATTTAAATCATCTCTACTAACATCTAAATGTTTTGCTAAATCCCATTTTTTAACGACTTTAGATTTTTTTCTATCTAGATGAATCATAAAATCACTATCAGATAAAATAGTTTTACCATCTTTTTCTATATAAGCATCTCTTGTTCCTACACATAGTAATAAATCTCCATTTGGCAATTCTAAAACGTCATGATGAATTCCATAGTTATTACTTATAAGTGTTTTATCCAACTGTTTGCCCATCATATCAAATTCATAGATTGATCTTCTTCCAGCAACTAAAATATTTCCGTTTTTAATTTTCTGAAATGGACCAACCATAGCTCCATGAAAGCTTAAATCTAAATACCATCTTATATTCCCCTGATCATCAAAAATAATTGGAGCAGATCGAAACTTTCCAAAATTGGCAAAATGAATATCCAAAGCATGCATACCAGGCTCCATTTGCTCTTTATCTAATTTATCTACTTTAATTTCTGGAAAAAAAACAGGTACTTTCTGTGTTTGAATTTCAATTATATCTACCTGCTGTCCACCTTCATAGTTTAAAGTCACCTCAACTTTATTAAGTTTATTTGGATAAAGACCTAAAACAGAAACCTTTGTGTCAGTATTAAAAACCTCTGAGGATTGCTCTACAGGAATATCTCCAAGAACTTTCACACTAATACTACAAGGCTTGTCTGTCTTTATATGTAACATTGCCGTTAGTGGTGAAATTTTATTTGGATTAACATCACTTTCAATAGTATAATCTAAACCAGAATTATTACAACCAATTAAAAAAAATGAAAAAGAAATAAGTGTGAAAAGCGTGTTTTTTAATAAAGGTGTTTTAG
>Ga0209816_1003658_pt1 | contig 10470 bp, 10 predicted proteins | sample CoawatmetaG01DNA_FD_187509 | JGI IMG/M metagenome (GOLD analysis project Ga0209816, IMG submission 187509) | Marine microbial communities from the West Antarctic Peninsula - Coastal water metaG017-DNA (SPAdes) (version 2) | ecosystem: Environmental > Aquatic > Marine > Coastal ... | reverse complement strand
TGCGCCAGCCACCTTAACGTCTGCCTCTGCCTTAATCGACACCACAGCAGCCTCAGATTTGGCCTTAGCTACTTGGTTCTTACCTTCTAGGTAGGTGCTGCCTAAACTGGCGATTGGATTTAAGAAGCTGAGAAAACTCATTAGTAACTCCAGACAGTAGGCCGTGAATAGCCACTGGCTTGGTCTAGGTCATCTAGGTGAATAAAGCGTGAACCGCCCTTCTGGGCCACACCTATGCCTGTCATTCCGTAAGCTAGTGCCACTTCGATCAGTTTGTGAGCCTTGTCACCGCGTACTGCAATGTCGATAGCCCGTCCAGACGCGTGTGAGCCTGCCTTAGCCTTCTTTGCTTCAATGGGGTGCGTAGGGTGTCTGTAAGCTGAAGTCACCGTGAACGGGAAATCACACACCTTCCTGATGGTATTGATCTTATACATAAAAGATTCATCCATCTTGCACTCACCAGTATGGCTGCATTTTAATTCATCTTCTGTAAAATAATCCATCAGTATTTGCCCTCCCAAACGCGCAGCTTGTCAAACTCACCTGATAGCATCTTGCGCTTAATCACATCATCTTTAGCTGGATCATCCCACTTAACGCCAGCTTCCTTTAGCCATTCGTTAATAAGTGCAGCGTCAATTACACCGACCAGTTTGGATTCTCCAAAATCAGCATTGCCATTTTGACGCATTGCTTCTGCGCGTTCTAGCATTGGATTCCAATCCTGCTGCTTAACGTGGATTAGCTTATCGTCTTGTTCAATCCATTGCTCTGATATTTTAGACATTAGGCATCCTTCTTAGTAGCTTTCTTAGCAGGTTTCTTTTTATCTTCTACTTTAATTCGTGGTGAGCCATAGCCATCATCCATCGCATTGATGGCATCTACTATGGTTTGGTCAACTTCACCTTTCCATCCAGCGTAGCGCATCTCATCAAGCATAATGTTATCGCACAGAACTTCTATTTTTACTTTAGCCATTATAATTCTCCATAAAAAAAGGGATGCCGTAGCACCCCCTTATTGTATCACAAAGCTGTTTAGCTAGTGCTACAGTCAGCGATTAGACCTAGTGCCTTCTCGTTACGAACAACCAAAGTAGCTTCACCAACCACTTGACGCATCTCTGAGTCGCCTGTTTTGGCTAGTGCTTCGTTCTTCATTGGACGCAAAGCTGCAAGTGCCAACTTATTGTTTTCAATAATAAAAACATCTCTGCCCCTGTTTTCCCGCGCGGGCTGGAAGGTCACGCTGCCCCAAGGTGTTAGATAAACTGAAAGTAAGTTTTCAACCTTACCAGCAGCACCGTTTGCACGTTGGTTGTTGTTACCGACAAATGAAAGTGCCACATTCATGGTGAATGCAGACAAAATGACAGTATCGGGCTTTGAGCCTTCACTCCACATGGATTGCATGCAGCTATCAAAATCTGCCTGCGAAAACGCTGTTTGAGTCCCGTCAGTGCGAGCGTTAGTACCGTTGCCAGTTGGGTTAGAACCGCCAGAACCAATATTGGTTACGTTAGTTTTTACCCAAGCACCAAGACCAGCTAGTTTACGGGCTGTAGTAGCGTTACCAGCTACACGCGCTTGGTTAGCCATTAAAGCGGCTTCCATGTCTAGCTTTTGCTCTTGAGCTACTTTGATGATGTTATAAGACATCTCAGAGTTGCTACGACCAGCAGCTTTAACAACATCGTTAGTGGCAGAAGTCACTACAGCGTTCTTAAAGATTTGGGTTGAGTTTTGAAGCCTAGTAGTGGCCGACATTGCATCAGCAGAAGTATTATCTCCCTCGATATGTGCATTGACTGCGCTGCTTCTCAAGCTATCTGTTTGCCACTCATGTAAAGTGTTGGTTGCTTTTACTTTAGCAATAGCACTTAACAGTGGAGTCTCATCAGGAGAGACGTTATAAATTACGTTTTCTAAATCTTCCCTGATGCCTACTGCATCGAAAGTGTCATATGTGTTAGTTGGTTGTGCCATGATAATTCTTCCTAAATAATTTAAATTAACTACTAAACAATAATGCGGCTGCGTCTGCGACACTGCCAGTTTTCTTCAATTTTGACATTTGCTTGCTGTGCTTTTTAGCATCAGTAGCAGGTTGCTTCTTGGTTCCAGCCTTCATTAACGGTCTAGCTTTCTTGAGCTTGGCTTGTACATCACCGCCCCCTTTCATCATCTGATCGTATAGCATCGCCTTATGGAGAACTTTCATGGCCCTATGGTCTACAATTCCACCGATTTCTTCGGCAGTGTAGCCTTCAGCCATACCTTGTTTAACGAGCCTTTCCTTCATCTTAGGTGCTTTCTTAGCATCACTAAAATCTGGAATAGCCTGTTGTAGTTCTGCCATCTGCGACTGCAAGTGGGCCTGATGTGCCTGTCCTTGCTGTTGCTGCATTGCTTGTTGTTGCTGTCCAATTTGCTGCTGCTGGGCTTGGTATGCTCCCATTTGCTCCCTATAAGTCGCATCTGCTTCTATATAGCCTAGCGGATCTGCGTTTAACAAATCCTTGCTAGGTGGAGTTGGTTGCGATATTACGCCCTGCTGCTCTACCTGTTGCATAAGCTGGTTAAGCTGCTCACGCTGTTGGTTAAGACCGTTAAAAGCCTCTTCCGCTTGCTTGCGCTGCTCTGCCGCTTGCTTCATGCCATTTTGAATATATTTTTGTCCACTGTAGCTTTTGCGTAGATCATCTAGGGTTACATCAACATTCTCACCGTTAACTTTTACGGAGTATGTATCAGGCTCAACTTGATCGGCTGGCTCATCGTCTGACTCATCATATTCATCATCATCGTCATCATCTGCTTCAGCATATTCTGCGTCATCATCTGATTCTGATTCTTCTTCAACCTCTTCCTGTTCAACCTCTGCTACTTCTGCTTCGGGTGCTTCGGTTTCGGTTGCTTCTGACTCCATTGGAGCCATCAACGCATCAACTGCATCTTCTATGCTTTGGTTAGTCGTTTCCACGGTGCTATCCTATTTTTTGCGTTCTTTCATAACCTCATTAGTGATTGCACTTTTGAGGATATTTTCAAACTGGTTTAATGCCTGCGTCATTGCATAAGCATCTTCTCTAGTTTCCGTATCGGATTTGCTAGATTTAAAGAACTTTTTTACCTGTTCTTGTCGGATTATATCAAATACTGTCGTAAATGTATCATCTTTGAGTAAATATTCTGCTTGAGCCTTTAAGATCATAGCATATTGCCCATTTCATCCCGTGGGGCATTCTGCATCACCCTGACACGCTCAACGTCAACTGCCGTACCGTACTGGCCTAGAATCTTAGCAGCCTCCACAAGAAGGTCTTGGTTCATCTGGTCACGCTCTAAGTCATTAGATGACTGTAGCTCACGATACTTGAGTTGCAATTCAGCCAGTTCAGTACCCTGCTTAGACTGCATCTGAGCCGCTTTAACTTGCATATCAGCCTGCATTTTTATCTGATCGCCTTGCATCTTACCCTGCAACTTCATCTGCTGGCCTTGCATACTTGCCTGTGCCTTAATCTGCTCTGCTTGGATTAGTGCCTGCGCCATTGGATCGCCCTGCTGACCTTGCTCTAATGCTGCCTGTTGAGCCGCTTCTGCTTCTTGAGCCATCTCAGCCATTAACTGCTGCTCAATTTCTACGGTCATGGGTGCATAATAGCGGTCTACATTCTTAAACCCACTCAAGGCCAATGTGTCTGCTAGGGTATTACGCATCTGTGTCATGCTAACTAAGCCGTTCTTAGGCCCGTAGGTCTGCCAAATCTGCTGTTGAGTCTGGAACGTCTGCATTAACGCTGCTGCTTTAGCATCCTCCTGACCAGTGCCTAACCCGACATTGATTTCCATGTCCATGCTGGAATCCCACACTGATGGGTCAACACCCACAAATTGCCCGTTCAGACGCATCATTTGCTCGTCTGGGGAGTTTTGTATGGCAACGTGCAGCATTAGCTGGAATAGCTTCTTTGCGCCTTCAGCAAGGTTTCTCGCCATTACCTCGACCTGTCCAGCACCAGCTTGTGCAGTAAGTGCAGCAGCAGTGGCAGATGTATTCTGTAGCATATCAGCGTTAACGCCCATAGACATTTTAGAAATACCTGTCTTCTCTTCAACCAACATATCAAGATACTGCAATGCTGGTAACGTAGAGCCTGCAACAAAGGGAACCGTTAGTGGGTTAACAGAGCCGATCTGCTCACTACGAATGATTGCACCTACCTCGTTATTAAGTACGTCATCCATTTCCACCATGTCTTCCATTACTTCTAGTCGTGGTGAGTTGGTTAGGGCTACGTTGTCTAAAATGCCGCGTAGTACGCTGGTGGTGGTGTCTTGGTCATGTAATACCAATTCAGCTAGTGAGCGTCCATAGAAGGCATGAGGCTCTGGGTCAACTTGGAAGTCAGCAAACGGGGCTTTGTCCCACGGCTCCATTTCTAATACTTCGTAATCAGTGCCACCACACAAGAACTTGTGTAATGTAGGTACGCCATCACCCTCTGCGTCTAAACGCATATAAGCCTCTGTGACCAACACTAGACGCATTGATGGGTCATTATCCACATCCTCATCGTCTTGGATAGTCTCACCAAATCGCTGTATCTTTTCAATATTGCCAATCAAAGAGTCGTTATCTGAGCCGTTAAGACCATCCACAACGTCTTGGTCAATACCCATAGCCACAAGATCGCCTGCGCGTTTCTCGCTTCTGTGACAGCAGATGTAAGCATCGTCAATGGATTTAGCAGAGCCATCAATGAAAAATTCCTCTGGTGGGATGCCTTCGATGACCATCTCACCTTCTTCATACTTATGAGAAATGACCATGCTGTGGACGTTACGCTCAACGTCTAAGCCAAACTCATCCATCTCCATCTCAATCTCTTGTCGATGCTCAACAACCTCTACGCCTTCTTTACTGACCAGCACCTGCACTTCTTCATCTGACAGGTTCTCGTAAGTGTAAGATTTGGCAATAGTCTCAGTATTCCACCAGACCTTAACCAGACCGACCTTCTTAACTAGGGAGTCATGGATAGCATTGCTAAGTACGTTGTAGCCACCAGCCTTGTTAAATACCCAATGGCAGTAAGCCGTTGCTTGTTCAGCATTAGCCACATCTTCTGGGCCTTTAGGCGTAAACTCCACAAACTTGTTGTTAGACATAAAGATTCGCATTAGGCTTGGTTTAGCACCACGCACCACATCACGCACCTTTGTAGACACAACTCGTGAGCGACCTTCTTCATGCTCTAGGTCTACGTTGCCATCAAAGTAACTCTGAGCGCGTTCACGCTGGCCTGCAATGTCACTGTCAACGTAGTCAATAGCACTTTGTATCGCGTCTTTAATTGCGCTTTGAATATCCTGTTCTGTCATTTGTGGCATTACATTGCACCTTCTTGCGTTGTACTTTCTGGCTCTACTTCACTAAGCAAGCCTCTCATGCCAAACTCAGCAGCCTTGCCACCTGTATAGCCGCCAGCACTCTGACTTCCAGTAGTAATCATATCAGTCAACTTTTTAATTCTAGCTTGTAGTTGAGCCATTTTACCACTATCTGATACTGCATTCTTAACAAATTGTGGGTCTTCACTTAAAAGAACCTGTGTTATCTGACTGCGCTGACTATCTGTTAGATTAGGAGCAAGTGCTTTAATGGCTTTCGTGGCTACGCTTACCGCAGCAGCAGGGTTTCCATATGACAAAGCTAATAATTCATCTGCGCCTACATTTAAATTTTGCTGCTTGCCTGCTGCTCTGGTTAATTCTGTACTTGCGCCTTCAATAATTTTTTCATAAGATAGCTGGGTCTTACCCTGTAATGCTAACTTAACAAGTGCAGACTTCTGCTTATCTTCTGGGAATATGTTAGCAAATACTCTACCCTCTCTCATTTCTGGATTAGCCAGTTTAGCTAAGAAACGCTTAGAGCCATTAGTTGCCATTTTTTGATTAACAGCAGACATTACGCCTTCACGGAATGCACTTATTACAGCTTCGTCACCTGATGCCATAATACTCTCTGTAAGCATTTCATAGCCTTCAACGTCACCAGCAAAGGCTTTTTTACCATCTTCAAAAGCGTCCCTAGCTGATGACATTCTTGACCATCCAGCGCGAGTGTCTTTTAACTCTGGGCTAAAATTATCAATGTTTGTTCTTAGGTTATCTTCCAATACTGATATTTCACCGCCTATAGTACCCCTACCTTCTTTATACGCGTTTTTAGCTGATTCAGTAGCTACTCGCCTAATCATTTCAACATCTTCTAGGGTAGGAGTCCTAACCATTTCAACAGCACCATCAGCACCAGTTCTAAATAGTGGAACTATATTTCTTATACCGTAAAGTTTATTCATTTCATCAAGGGCATTAGGAAGCCTGCTAACTACTTCTAACGCCTGCCTACTTAAATCAGGAGTAACTTCACCAGCTTCTAAAAATACTTTTTTATACCCAGCACTTTCTGCTTTCTTCCAATCAACTTCCTTCATTTTGGCAATCTTCATCACGTTCTTGTCTGTGCCACCAGTTAAACCAATCTGAACCTCGTCTTTAGCTACTGTCCTTGCTTCGTTAGCCCTACGCTCCACGCCAGTTCTTATAATAGACTCTGACTCACCACCTTGAGACATATAAGACCTTACTGTGCTGTGCAGGCTTTGATTGTCTGACATTGTTTCGCCATTAGCTATTCTTTCAAAAAGTTCTTCACGCGAAATTCCTGTTTGATCTGCTAGGCGGTTTAGTTCATTTTCAACAACCGTACCCATGCGGCCTTTACCACGTTGGCGCACAAACTCTAAAAATCTATCTACACCACCGCCCATAAACTTACCAGCGTATAAACCTCCTACGCCACCAGCCGTACCAAGAGCAACACCTAATGGGGCATCTTTTAGACTTGCAGCACCTTCACGCTCACTTAAACCAACAGCAGCAACACCGCCCTCTAATGCGCCAAGCTGCAAAGCCTTTACTACTGGCCTAGCGGCATTAACAACTGATAATGGTGAAGAGACTCCCATTGTGGCAACAGTAGGTATCATTGCGCCTACGCCCTCATAAGCCATAGCTTGATACGGGCTACGTTCTCTGTGCGCGTTTATCTTCTTACGCAAGTCATCACGAATTTCTATGTAGCTTTCACTTTGGAATGGAGCGCGAGCCAAAGCCTCAATTTCATCTGCAAATCCAAATGACGCGCCTTGTGCTATTAATCTTGCCACCTCATCTTCTGGCTGAAATGAATCTAAATCAGCTAATAGGCTTTGGTAATCTTCATCTGACATTGACATAAATTTTCCTTCCTATAACCTAATACCAAATTTTTGAAAGAAAGCGTCTTTTTGAGCCTGAGTCATTGCATTGATCTGAGCTTGAGACAATCCAGCCTTTCCACCGCCACCTGTAGAACCACCACCTGTATTGGACACACCACCAGTAAAGTTTACAATAGGATTTGCCCTTGGCTTTTCTGCGTTATATTTTTGTATATAACTGGAGTAAGTTATATCACCTTTAGTCAGAATTTTTGCTTGACTCATTAACCAATCACGCATCTTTGTTTGCGCTGCTATTTTGTCTGCAATATGTTTCTTTAATTCTGCACCCTGCAAGTTTAAATCCAATCCAGTGCTTAACGCTAACTGTAGTTCCTTCTCGCTTAACGCGCCAAAAGTGGCACTATTAATAATGTCTATACCAAGCGAGTTAGCTGTTGTTCTTAAAGATGTTGTTGCTGCACTAAAGGATGGGAAAAATCCTGCCATAATGCCAGAATCGGCTCCATCATTAACCGCTTCTCTGGCTGATTCTAGTTTAGCTAAAGATTCATCCATATCGCTGGCACGACCAAATGCCAAGAATCCCTTTTCTTTAGCCATAGCTATGTCAGCAGTTCTATTTGTAGCTAGCCCTTCCATTTCTAGTTTTTGCTCATATGTAAGCTGAGTCGCACCAGCTACAGGAACTTTAACAGATGTTCCGTCATTCGGGTTTGACATTACTGTATATTGCTCACCTGTAGTTGGATCAGTTTGTACGCCACTAAACTTCAACATATCAGAACCGCCATATTTACTTTTCATAAACTGGCTTGTAATAACTTTAAGTAACTCAGGGTTAGTTTTAGCAACATTCAATACTTCATCTGGCACACCAGCAGCTTTTAACTGCATTAAAGTAGCGTTAGCTTGATTGGTAGAAATTTCTAATGCGTCAGCCTTCTCACGCCTGCCCTGTAAAGTAGCCTGCTGACCTGCAATACCAGCCATGATGCTGTTGGTGTTAGGATTGCCACTCATGCCTGCAAAGCTACCAGCCAAGCTTAACGCTAATGCGCTTTTGTCATCTGCTGACATACCTTGTGGTGCTTGTGGTTGCTGTAAGCTACTAAATGATGGAATCGCTGAGTTATTTCTCATTGTGGCTGGAGTTGCTTGCACACCTCCAAGATTGTTAGGAACAAAGTTTAAAGCATTCTCCCTTTCTTTCAAGGCTAACTCACCATCGTAAGCTGCTGTAGGGGATGCGTTTTTTGCATTAGCGATAATTTGATCTAATAATCCCATATTAAGCTCCAAAGCCAAGTGCTTTACCTATCGCTAACGGATTAGTAGCGTATGCCTGTGCGCCTGCTGTTAGGTAATCAAACAAACCTGCTTCATAAGTTTCTGATTTTTGACCAGAAGCTGGTGCGCCACCAACGGCCTGTAACAAATACTGCAATGATTGTGCTGGTGCGCCTGTATAGCCTGCGTACTGTTGCTTACCTGCATTAATCAACTGCTGCTGTAATGCTTGTTGCATTGCGCCCTGCTGATCCATGCGGCCCTGTATAGTCTGTCCCATACCAAAACCTAGATTAGACAAGCTGCCTAACTGCTGACCTGCTGCCATGCGCTGCTGTTCGCCTGATAATCCTGCTGATTGGTTCTGCATCTGGGCCTGACGTTCCATACTTTGTGCGTTCTGGTAGCCTGTCTGACGCAATCCTGACGCTGTACGCGCTGCTTGATCTGCAAAGGCCCGATTAGTCTCCGCCTCTGCAATACCCTGCCGTGAGCCACCAAATGCGTTAGCTGCGCTTGCTTGTGCGCCACCTACGTTCTGGGCCATTAGTCGGCTACGCTCTAGGTCTGCTAGTGATTGGTTAACCACCTGAGTCTCATAGGGATTGGTGTACTGCTCTAACCCAGCTTGAGTCGGGGCAGTAATTGCCATTGGCCTATAGTTCATGCCTTGTGCCGCACCCATACCTGCTTGCTGGATGCCGCCTGCTGCTGCTTGATTGACGTTAAAACCGCCTGTTGGTGCGCCTGCCATAATATTATTCCTTAAAAGAATCCGTAATCAGTTTGACCAGATGATGTGCTGCCTGATCTGCTAGAGGCACCAAAACCATTACCAGAAGAATTTCTACCAACATTGTCGCTAGGGCCGCTATTAACTGTGCTTCTAACAACTGGTGCTATATAAGGCGTTGTTACTGCGCTAAGATTTAAGTTTTCTAACAAAGCTGCTTCACGCTGCATTTGTTGATTATAATCAACTTCCGCTTGCATAGCGGCTTGAACCTTTGCTGCTTCTACTCTTGCTGCTTCTCGTCTAGCTGGTGCTGCTAAATCTTCTGCTTGCCTAGCCGCCCGTCTATCAGCTTCTTGTTGAGCCGCCATTGCAGAACCGCCTAAAGGATAGAATTGTGACTGATCGCCATACATGGTTTCGTAGTAATTTGGGTCACTAGGGTCTATATCCCTTTGCATAATGGGATTGCCAGTAACAGACTCGTATAAACTTCCTAAAAGTCCATTATTCACAAATGATCTACCAAAACCTCGCACACCATCCATAAATGTATCACCCTCTGGCGGTAAGCCGTGAGCAAGTACATAAGCCTCGTATTCATCACCTGTCATAAGGTTGGTTTGCATACCTGTCTTTTCACCACCAGACCAATATCCAGTGCCACCATCAACAGCGGGTTGATAATCTGGCTGGCTGTTTGGATTATAAGTTCTAGCTAAATGAGCCATATTAGCGTCATTACCGTATGGGCTATTGCCGTTACCACCAGATGACATTTGGCTTACTTGTGTTGGTGTAGCACCATATCCACCCCTTGGTCGTGAGCCAGTAAACGGGTCAATAAACATATCATTCATGGCACGATATTGTGCTGGTGCGTTAGCAAATAGCTTGTCTAGTGACTGCTCGTACAAAGGTGCGCTTGAGTAGCCCTGTATACCGCCTGCAAAGGTCTGTGCTTGTGGCATTCCTGCCATAGCGTCAAAGCCTTGTGGGGCCAATCCAAAGGCACTTGCTGCGTTTCCAGTAGATTGCATACTCTGCTGTTGCATTGGTGAGAAAGCGGCTACATCAGGCCCGTAGTAAGGCACATAGCCAATCTGGGATACGTCACGCGCTTTGTTGATGTTTTCAATAGCAGCAC
>Ga0209816_1003657_pt1 | contig 10471 bp, 8 predicted proteins | sample CoawatmetaG01DNA_FD_187509 | JGI IMG/M metagenome (GOLD analysis project Ga0209816, IMG submission 187509) | Marine microbial communities from the West Antarctic Peninsula - Coastal water metaG017-DNA (SPAdes) (version 2) | ecosystem: Environmental > Aquatic > Marine > Coastal ... | reverse complement strand
AAAATAATATACAAATTTTAGATACATTTCATTGCCCTCATTCCCCTATTTCAAAATGTGATTGTAGAAAACCTAAACCAGGCATGCTTCTTGAGGCTAAAAAGAAATATAACATTAATATGCTAGAATCTTGGATGATTGGTGATAGTGAGATAGATATCCAATCTGCAAATGCTGCAAATATTCAAAATACCATATTAGTAAGGAGTGGGAAAAAAATAAATGAACCCATCTCGAACGCAAAATTTATTCTTGACTCTATTAAGGAGGCGCCAAATTTTATTTGAAATTAGAGTCATAAAAGCTCATTAGCCACCCTAACAATATCATTAACTCCAATTTCACTAATAGTGAAATCTTTTTTATTTAACTTAAAATGATTAACTTCAGAATTAGATTTTAAGACTTGGTTAATTTTTGATTGAAATACTCTATTCACTGGGGTTGGTCCAAAAAGAATAATTGATGGTATATTTAGTCCCCAAGCCATATGAGATGGTCCAGAATCATTACCAATTAGTAAGGCAGAATTAGAAATTATTACCTTTACTTCATTAAGATTTAATTTTGGCATCACACGTATAAATGTTGATTGTTCGCTCATCCATTCAGCTTTTTTTCTTTCTTCACTATTACCCCATAACACTATACAATTTTTTTGTAATACATCTGCAACTTCAACAAATTTTTCAATTGGATAATTTCTACTTGCCCAAGTAGAGCCTATTATAAAAACAATATAGCATCCTTCATGCATTTTAAGCTTACTATCTGAAAACAAGAATGGATCCTTATTTTCAATATCAATAGAATTAAAGCTTATATCTAAAGGATTACAAATAACTCTTAAATTTCGCTCTATTGAGTTACTATCATATGAAATAGCAACCTTATAGTTATAAAAATAGGAAGCTAATTTTTCTCTAATTGAATTAATATCAAAGCCAACTGTAATCTTACTTGGAATTAATTTTGCCACTATGGCTGACTTAATTAAACCTTGGGCATCAATTACTAGATCATATTTCCCTAAAACTCGTATTTTATTTAGTTCTTTCAATATTAATAGGATTGATTTTTCTTTTTTAGCTTTTTTAAAGCTAACAGTATGAATCTTACTAATGTGAGGATTATTTTCTAAAACACTCTTAAATTGCTGATCTACAATCCAATCTATTTGTGAATCAGGATAATGTTTTTTTATGAATTGCAAAGCAACCATAGTATGAATAATGTCTCCAAGAGCTGAAAGTTTAACGATAGCTATTTTCATTAAAACTATTTTACTATGTCATATGTAGTTAAAGCGCTCCATATTAAATTATGCTTTAATGATATAATTTATAAAGGTTAATTTAACTTTAGAATTGATAGAAATGAATTCTCAAAATAAAGAGGTAAAGTCCACTAATTTCATACGTAATGTTATAGATGAAGATCTTTCATCTGGTAAGCATGTGGGTATTAAAACTCGGTTTCCACCAGAACCAAATGGCTACCTACATATTGGTCATGCAAAATCTATTTGTCTAAATTTTGGAACAGCAACTGATTATGAGGGGTATTGTAACTTAAGATTTGATGACACTAACCCCTCTAAAGAAGACATTGAATATGTAAATTCGATTAAAAAAGATGTTGAATGGTTAGGATTTGATTGGGATGGTGAAATTAAATTTAGCTCAAGTTACTTTGGTAGATTTTATCAATATGCTGAAGAATTAATTTCTAAAGGCTTAGCCTATGTCTGTTTTTTAAGTATTGAAGAAACCCGAGTATTTCGAGGTACTCTTAAAGAATCTGGAGAAAATAGTCCTTATCGTGAAACTAGTATTAATGAAAATTTAATTCTTTTTAGAAAAATGAAAGCAGGTGAATTGAAGGAAGGTGAATGCGTATTGAGAGCCAAAATCGACATGTCTTCTAGCTTTATGTGTATGCGTGATCCCACTCTATATCGTATTAGATTTGAGATGCACCATCAGACAAATAATGATTGGTGTATATATCCTATGTATGATTTTGCACATTGTCTTGGTGATGCCATTGAAGGTGTTACCCATTCTTTATGCACTCTAGAGTTCCAAGATAATCGAAGAATTTATGATTGGACTTTAGAAAACTTAGACGATTTTAATGTACCTAATCGACCTCACCAATATGAGTTTTCTCGTTTAAATTTAGAATACGCAACAACATCTAAAAGAAAATTAAAACTCTTAGTAGATGCTAATCATGTAAATAGCTGGAACGATCCAAGAATGCCTACTATTTCAGGTCTCCGAAGGAGAGGATACACCGCTGCCTCAATAAGAGATTTTTGTGAACAAATTGGGGTTTCAAAAGTAAATAGCTTAACTGATATTTCAATTTTAGAATCATCAATTAGAGATGATCTGAATAATTCTGCACCACGGTCAATGGCAGTAATTAACCCCATTAAATTAGTAATTGAAAATTACCCTGAAGGCAAAATTGAATCTATTCAAGCGCCAATACATCCTCAAAAAGAAGAAATGGGAACTAGAGAAATTTTCTTTAGTCGTGAGATATACATTGATAAAGAGGATTTTTTAGAAGTAGCGCCAAATAATAAATATAAACGACTAGCAATCAATAAAGAGGTGCGCCTGAGAAACTCCTATGTTGTCAAAGCATCTCATTTTGATAGTGACAATGATGGAAATATCAAAACTATCTACTGCACTTATGATTCTGATACTTTAGGTAAAAATCCATCTGATGGAAGAAAGGTTAAAGGCGTTATTCATTATGTTGAATCCACCAAAGCTATTAGTGCTGAATTTAGAATATACGACCGCCTTTTTTTGGAGTCAAATCCGGCTAAATTTGATGATTTATCATCATCAATTAATCCAAACTCTCTTGAGATAAAAAATGGTTTTATAGAGCCAAATTTACTGAATGCAAAGGCTGAAAAAGCTTATCAGTTTGAACGGGAGGGTTACTTTTGTAGGGATAGTGAGTCTGAAGAGCTGGTATTTAATAAGACAGTTGGACTTAGAGATACCTGGAATCAGTAATCTATTTTTTGAAGCCAGTCATTCATTCGCTTTACTTCAGAGTACTTAGTTGTATCAATCTCAAGAGGTGTAACTGAAACAAAGTCATTAGAGATTGCATAGAAATCTGTACCCTCTGAATTATCAGCTTCCTTACCATTTTCACCAATCCAATAAAGGGATTTATCTTCTTTATCCTTAATACTTGGCTCAGACTTATGTCTACTTCCTAGGCGAGTACTCTTAATACCTTTAATTTTACTTAGAGGAATATCTGGAACATTAACATTAATAATAGTGTTGTAAGATAATTCAGATTTACCAATCTGAGTAACTAATATCTTGGCAATTTCTCCAGCTGTCTCGAAGTGATTACCCTCCCAACTTGCTAAAGACATTGCAATTGATGGAAGTCCTAAAAAACGTCCTTCTATAGCTCCAGCAACTGTTCCAGAATAAATGGTATCGTCCCCCAAGTTCGCCCCGAAATTTATACCAGTTACTACTAAATCTATTGATTCCTCTATAAAACCACACAATGCCAAATGAACGCAATCAGTAGGTGTTGCATCAATTGCATAAATATTTTTCTCAATCTGAATTGGTTTTAATGGTTTTCCAAGAGTTAATGAGCTACTTGCTGCAGACTTATTTTCACTTGGAGCAACAACAATTACTTCTGCAATTTCACTTAGTGATTTTGTAAGTTGCTTGATGCCCTTAGCTTGGTAGCCATCATCATTACTTATAAGAATTCTCATTAACTAATTGTTAAGGTAATCTTATCCTTACTAATACCTACTTTAACAGTTCCGCCAGAACTTAACTTACCAAAAAGAAGCTCGTCAGCAAGAGGTTTACGCACCTCTCTTTCAATTAATCTCAACATTGGACGGGCGCCCATCATAGAGTCATAGCCATTTTCTGCAAACCACTTTCGAGCTGCATCAGAAACAATTAATGAAACATTCTTTTTCTCAAGAACATCTTCAAGCTCAAAGAGGAACTTGTTGACTACATAGACAACAACTTCTTCATTAAGTTTATTAAAGTAAATAATTTCTGAGAGACGATTTCTGAATTCTGGTGTAAATATCTTTTTAAGCTCGCCTTCATAATCAAGGGAATGGTCTTGCTCATTAAAGCCTATTGAGGCTCTTTGAACATTTTGAGCTCCAACATTAGATGTCATAACAAGTATCACATTACTAAAGTCAACTTCACGGCCATTAGCATCAGTAAGCTTTCCATGATCCATGACTTGTAATAGAATATTGAAAATATCAGGATGCGCTTTCTCAATCTCATCCAATAAAAGAACCGCATAAGGATTACTATTTACTGCTTCAGTTAATAGACCTCCTTCATCATATCCAACGTAACCAGGAGGGGAGCCTATAAGTTTAGAAATAGCATGCCTCTCCATATATTCAGACATATCAAATCTCAATAATTTAACGCCCATAATCCTTGAGAGCTGCTTACAAATTTCAGTTTTACCAACTCCTGTAGGACCAGCAAATAAAAAAGAGCCCATTGGCTGCTCAACTGGAGAAAGTCCTGAGCGAGAAAGTTTTATAGCAGTTGATAAAGACTCAACAGCATTATCTTGGCCAAATACACCTAACTTAAGATCACTCTCTAGGCTTTTAAGTAAAGATTTATCATCACTAGTGACTTGGCGAGAAGGAATACGTGCTAATTTAGCTACAATATTTTCTATATCAGGCACACCAATATTGACTTTACGCTTTGATTTAGGGAGTATCTGTTGAAGAGCACCAACCTCATCAATCACATCAATCGCTTTATCTGGAAGTCGCCTATCTCCAATATGTCGATGCGTTAACTCTACAGCAGAGACTAGGGATGCAGCTGAATATTTAACCTTATGATGTGCTTGATAATATTTTTTTAGTCCATGTAAAATTTTGATTGTATCTTCCACAGAAGGCTCTTCAATATCAACTTTTTGAAAACGCCTTGTAAGCGCATGATCTTTTTCAAAAATCTTTCGATATTCATCATAAGTTGTAGACCCTATACATTTAAGTGATCCATCTGCAAGTGCTGGTTTTAGAAGGTTAGATGCATCCAAAGAGCCACCAGAAACACTACCAGCACCAATTAAAGTATGAATTTCATCAATAAAAAGTACTGAATGTTTATCTTTTTCTAGATCTGTAAGTACTGACTTTAATCGCTTTTCAAAATCTCCCCTATACTTTGTACCCGCAATTAAAACTCCAACATCTAAAGAATAAATAATTGTATTTTTTAAAATTTCGGGCACTTGTCCATCTACAATTCTCTTAGCTAAGCCTTGAGCAATAGCAGTCTTACCAACTCCCGCCTGACCAACAAGTAAAGGATTATTTTTACGACGTCTTGATAAAATTTGTACAGTTCTAAGAACCTCTTCTTCCCTTCCAAGAAGAGGATCAATCTGACCAAGTCTGGCTTTTTCACATAAGTTAGTAGTGAAAGATTCAAGGGAAGATGGCTTAGTTTGTTTATCAGCTTCAACTTTTTTGGTTTCTTCAACTGGATTGTCAGCTAGATTAGAAGAAATTCCCTCCATTACATCTAATCTAGAAATATTATTTAGCTTAAGCATATACACAGCATGAGACTCTTTTTCTGAAAAAATACTCACAAATACATTCATTGCATTAACAGAATTTTTCTGCGCTGACTGCGCCTGATAAACACTCCTTTGAAGAACTCTTTGAAAACCTACAGTTGGGACAATATCTATTTCTGCATCTTCAGAAATAATAGGTGTGTGCGAGTCAATATACTGATCAAGCTCAGCACGAAGCTCATCTATATTGACACGTTTACTTCGAAGAAATACAATAACTTCATCCATATTAAGAAGTGCAAGTAATAAATGCTCTACCGTTACAAACTCAAGACGACGATTTCTCGCCTCAGTCATCACCATATTAATCTCTTGCTGTAATCCTTGTTCAATCATAAAATACTATTTTTGTAGTTAACTTAATTAATACTTAATTTTAACACCACTATAGACAATTTGAATCAAAATAAAATTCAAATTTATCTTAAAAAATTAGTTAGACAGATCTCAACTTACTTTCAAAATCTTCCCTATTATGATAGCCGCCACAAAGCTGACGATAGCCTGTCAAAGATGAACGAGCATGAAGAAGTCGCCAATTATCAAACGTTAACACTTTTCCAGGATTCAGCATAAATTCAAATTGACGATTTGAGTCATTTGCTAAATTATGAAATATTTTATAAGCATCATAAAACTTAACCATCTGGTTATTTTCCAACCTAAAGGGAGCACGGTCATGATTATTAAAGCTTACTTGAATAACATCGCCTTTATTGTCTACCCTAAATAAAGGTCGATGAGCCTCTAAATAAGTATCTGGCTTGATATAGCGCCCTGGAATGTTAACACTACAAAGAATATTAAATGCGTCAGGATTCTCATATCTCATTTTTTCTGCAATTGCAAGGCCATCAATTAATTGATTTTTACCACCAATAGAATCTCTTTTTATGCAATGTAAAGTTTGGAGTCCTGGCGCATCATTGACATATGTTCCATCTGTATGAGGCTCAATAGCTAGTGACGTAAAAGCAGTATCATCTGGATTTTCGAGCTTATTGTCCCAAACAGAAAAGCCGCCAAAAATAGAGTTTCTAATATAAGCCATTCTTTCCATTAGTTCTTTTGTTGCATCTGGAGTCTTAGGAGTATCTATTACTATGGCAAATCCAACTCTTTGAATATGATTCAACCAAATTTTTATTCCTCCATCATCCATAAAATCTTGGTAGGTTATTTCTGGAAAGATTTTAATTTCGCTTGGAGCACTCCAACAATCTGAAGAATTCATTGCATATGATTGAGGAAGGCTTGGCTCTGAAGATGACTGAAGCAATTCAAAAGACAGATTACTTTCAGACTCATCTTTCCATCTAATTAAAATATTTTTAGAAATAATATCCAGCAATACTTTATCTACAGCATTATCAGGTGGATTGCTAAAAATATCAATTTGACGCTGCTTAGAGTCAGGATGAAGGTCTACTTGACTCTCACTATGGTCTCTCAACCATAACCAAGGAAAACAACTTGAAGAGTTATCACTCCACAAAATATTTAACCCATCATTTAATGATTCAATAGATTTAATTAGCATAATAGTTCCTTAAAAATTTATCATAAGCTTACTTCCCTTAAAACAGACATCAAAGGCTGGTCATTTTTGCGAGAATATTCTATTACCTGTGATACTTTAGTTTGTGCCACATCATATGAGTATGTTCCGCAAACCGCCTCACCATCAATATGGATTTTAAGCATAATAGCCTCAGCAGCTAAAAATTCTTTGTGGAAGAACTTCCTTAATACTTCTACTACAAACTCCATCGAAGTATAGTCATCATTTAACAAAATTACCTCAAATCTATTTGGAATTTTAAGCTTTTGTTTTGAAATTTTTGAGTCAACTTGATTCATCTAATTAACTTATTGATTTTTTTATTAACAGAGCAATTGAAATAACCATAACAATAATAGCAGGCAAAATGGAACTAAATAAAGGGCTAAAATTAAAACTTAATGCAAGTGCGCCTCCAATCCGAGAAATTAATTCAAATGACAAGCCAAGAGCCACTCCAAAAAAAATCTTTCTCCCCAAGGTAGCATCTCTTGTTGAGCCAAAAATAAATAACATAGCCATCAATATCATTGCAATAAGAGTTAACGGCCTTACGAGCCTCTTATACAACTCAACTTCAAAAACTCCATATCTAAGCTTATTATCAGATAAAAATTGAATTTGTTTGATAATAGTCCAAGTAGTAAGGTCGCCAGGCTCCTTTTCCAAACTATCAACTAAATCACGATCAAATGAAACAGTTTTATTATAAGAATTGCGTTCTTTTAAAGAAATATTATCAAAATTACCTGATTTATTAATTGTAAAAATTTCATTACTACTCATATCTAAAGAGTTGCCATCAAATAAAGCATTCTTTGATTTAATAAGCCTCTCAATCTCATTAGAAGAATTAATTTCAATGACTGTAATTTCACTAAATAGTTGTCCGTCTATATTATTTTCAACATTAATAAAGTTATTACCATCCCTAATCCAAAAGCCATTTTGGCTCAAAGATAAGCTTTTATTTCCCAACGCATTAGAACGAACACTTTCAGAATACTTAGTCAAAGTTGGTGCCAATAACTCACCAAATATAATTAAAGCAAGAATAAAAACAATTGCATTTTTAACAGTTACCCACGTAATTTTCAATATGGAAAAGCCAGCAACCCTAAAAATGAGTAGTTGTCCAGTTGTTGCTAAGTGTCCCATACCTAAAACACAACCCAACAAAATTATAGGCGAAGCTTGATCATATGCTACTTCTGGGACCTGAAGAACAACATATTTAAACGCCTCTAGAATTGTGTAGTCCTCTTTTCCAACACTATTTAATTCAGCTAAAAAATTAAAAAAGCTATATATACTCAACCAGACTAGAAGAACAACTAGAGTGTAAGTTAAAAGTGTTTTTGCAATGTAACGGTCTCTGATTTTCATTAAAATAACATATTTAAATAGTTGATTTTCCTAAAGCAAGTTTTTTTATGTCTAAAATTCATCATCAAAAAATTCTTATTCTCGATTTTGGTTCCCAATACACTCAATTAATCGCTAGAAGGATAAGGGAAATTGGTGTTTACTGTGAGATATTACCTTTTGATGTAACACCACATTTTATTGAAAATTTCAATCCAAGTGGAATTATTCTTTCAGGAGGGCCAGATACAGTTGGTAAATTAAACTCAGCAAGAGCTCCAAATATTGTTTTTGAATTAAATGTTCCTATATTAGGAATCTGCTATGGGATGCAAATTATGGCAGTTCAGCTTGGTGGCGAGGCACGGAATTCTCAAAAAGCAGAATTTGGCTTTGCACAAATACGTGCTAGAAATAATTCTGAACTTTTAACTGGAATTAGTGATGAAATCAACTTAGATGGTCATGGACTTCTAGATGTTTGGATGAGTCATGGTATAGAAGTAACAAAATTACCCTTAAACTTTGAATTAATAGCATCCACAGATAATTGCCCAATTGCAGGATTTGTAAATAAAGAGAAAAATTATTTTGGTCTGCAATTTCATCCAGAAGTAACTCATACAAAGCAAGGAATTAAGATTTTAGAAAGATTTGTTACGGATATCTGTAAATGCAATAAAAATTGGACTACTGATAATATTATTAAAGATTTGTTAACCAACATAAAAAAGCAAGTTGGTAATAAAAAAGTTCTTTTAGGCTTATCAGGTGGGGTTGATTCATCAGTTGTCGCCATTCTTCTTCACAAAGCTATTGGGGATCAGTTAACTTGTGTTTTTGTAGATAATGGATTGTTAAGACACAATGAAGGTAATGAAGTTATGAGTACTTTCAGTGAGAATATGGGGGTGAAAGTTATTAGAGCAAATGCTCAACAATATTTTTATGACAAGCTTTCAAATGAAAGTGACCCTGAATTAAAGAGAAAAATTATAGGTAAGGCATTTATAGAAATATTTGACCAAGAAGCAAAAAAAATAAAAAATATTCAATTTTTAGCTCAAGGAACTATTTACCCAGATGTTATTGAATCGGCCGGTGCTGCTTCAGGTAAAGCAAAAGTTATTAAATCCCATCATAATGTTGGAGGCTTGCCAGATGATATTAAATTTGAGTTAGTTGAGCCTCTTAAAGAACTTTTTAAAGATGAAGTAAGAACTATAGGTTTAAAGCTTGGGTTACCCAAAATAATGCTCAATCGTCATCCCTTTCCAGGACCAGGTTTAAGTGTAAGAATTCTTGGGCCAGTAAAAGAGGAGTTTGCCAAAATTCTTAGACAAGCTGATCAAATTTTTATGGAAGAGTTAAATAATCAAAAACTATATGATAAAGTTGATCAAGCCTTTGCAGTGTTCTTACCCATCAAATCAGTCGGCGTAACTGGTGATGAAAGAAGATACGATTATGTTATAGCACTTCGAGCTGTGGAGACAATTGATTTTATGACAGCGCGATGGGCAAGACTACCCTATGAATTTTTAGATCATGTTTCTAATAGAATCATGAATGAAATCTCTCGAGTTTCAAGAGTTGTATATGATATATCAGGAAAACCACCTGCTACTATTGAGTGGGAATAGAAAAATCTTTTGCTAATTATAAAATCATTACAGCAAAACTGGAAACCAGTAACTATTTTTCTATTGCTGGTAATTGCCTTCTTGTCTCTGTACCCTCTTCCAAAACTGCCAGGAGTTCCAGGAACCGATAAGACTCATCATTTAGTTGCTTATTTTTTGCTAGCATTACCTTCAGGGTTAAAAAAACCAAATAAATGGGTTTTATTTATTTTTTTATTTATAATTTTTGGTGGTG
>Ga0209816_1003653_pt1 | contig 10482 bp, 7 predicted proteins | sample CoawatmetaG01DNA_FD_187509 | JGI IMG/M metagenome (GOLD analysis project Ga0209816, IMG submission 187509) | Marine microbial communities from the West Antarctic Peninsula - Coastal water metaG017-DNA (SPAdes) (version 2) | ecosystem: Environmental > Aquatic > Marine > Coastal ... | reverse complement strand
TATCTGGTTTAATAGCTTCTAACGATTTACAAACAGTTTTATCCTTGTCAATAGATAAAAAAACATCATCTACAATATTTAAAGCAGCTACAATCCGAACTCTATCTTTTTCATCCATAAAAGGCTTGCCTTTTTTTAATACGCACTGACTATTGCTATTAACTATAACTACAAGTTTGTCCCCAAGTTTTTTTGACATTTCTAAATAATCCAAATGCCCTACATGAATTGGGTCAAAATATCCACTTACCGCTACTACTTTACTCATAATTAATCTAATTTATTTATTTCGGCATTAGCATTAAACAAATAATACTTACCTGTTTTTACCTCAATACATTTATACCTTTTTTTTAATTTCTTCTCTAATTTAAAAATTTTTCCATTATAAATATCAAATCTTGTCCCTAAATCTAATTCATATATATAATTCTTATCTGTTTGTGGGTCATACATTTTTAGCTCTTTTACAAGCTCAATATCTGAATCTGTAGAAGCTTTTGGGTTTTTAAAATAGTCAGCAAGTAAAGGCAATAACACTACAGGGAAAATATCAGGATTCAAAACAGGTAGAATAAGAATTCTAAATTGATTTTTCCATTCCACACCATGTGGCTTTACAGAATTTTTAAACAATTTATAGACATATAGATGAGCAATTTCATGAATTAATGTAATTAAAAATCTATACTTATTCAAATTAGAGTTAATAGTAATTAGACAGTTCCCATTACTTAATACTCTAAAGTCTCCATGTCTGGTTTTACGTTCTGATTTTATTTTAATTTCAATATCATATTTAACTAATATCTCCTTAATATATGCTACAGAATTATCAGGAAGATACTCCTTAAGTATATCCATACTATGGAGTGCTTGAAGAGATTTGAAGTATTTTACCGTTGATCAATTTAGAGCCTTTTACTGAAAAGTCGTATATATATTCAGCCATTTCAATAGCGCTTACCGAAGCTTCATAGCCAGGGAATGCTTCTTCTAACATCTCCGTTTGTACAGCTCCTAGTGCAAGTACATTAAAATTAATTTTTAATTCCTTATACTCTTCTGCTAACATCTCTGTTAGAGTAATTAAAGCCCCTTTACTAGAACTATAAGCGGATAGTCCTGGGAATTTTACACTTCCTTGAACTCCACCAATAGAACTTATATTAATAACTTGACTTTTTGCCTTCATAAATGGAAGACAGCACTGAGTTAGCATAGCAACACCAAATACGTTAGTACTATAAATAGTCTTAAAGTCTTCTAAGGTAGTATCCTCAAAATTTTTATTAATTAGTAATCCGGCATTGTTAATTAATATATCTACTGTATTCCAGTTTTTAGATATAAAGTCCTTAACCATTATATGATCATTCTCTTTAGTAATATCAAATGATAAAAAAGAAGTATTTGCTAAATTTAAATTTTCTGAGTTACTTATGTTTCTAGAAAGAGATAATACATTAAAACCTGAGTTAGAAAATATTTTAATCAACTCAAGACCTATGCCTCTACTTGTACCAGTAATTATTACATTTTTTGACATTCAAATTAAATTTATATAAATAAAGATAATAAATAAAACTATAGTTATTAAGCCAACATAGTTACTGGATTTTCAACAAATCCTCTTAAAGTTTGTAGGAATTTCGCACCTGTTAAACCGTCAATTACTCTATGGTCACAAGCTAGGGTTAGCTTCATTGTGTTTCCAACAACTATATTACCATTTTTAACAACAGGCTTTTCAATTATAGAACCTACAGATAAAATTGCAGAATTGGGTAAATTAATAATTGAAGTAAAACTTTCTATATCAAACATTCCAAGGTTCGATATTGTAAATGTACTACCCTCCATTTCTTGAGGAGTTAGTTTTTTTGACTTAGCCTTAATCGCAAAGTCTTTAACCTTTCCACCAATTTCAGATAAATTAAGTTGATTCGCAAACTTAAGTACTGGCACAACTAAACCGTCCTCAACTCCAACCGCAACCCCAACATGAACGTGCTTATTATATCTTACCCTATCCTCAAACCATTGAGAATTAACACTAGGGCTAATACTTAATGCCATTGATGTAGCTTTAACAATTATATCATTAAAAGAAATTTTTGTATCGGGAATTGAATTGTATTGATTTCTAAATGAAATCGCATTAGACATATCAAATTCAACACTTAAATAATAGTGTGGAGCTGAAAATTTAGATTGACCCAGTCTCTTAGCGATTGTCTTTCTCATCTGAGAATGATTGACCTCTTCAAAAGACTCGTTAAGATCTAAAATCACACTTGAAGGAGTACCTGTCTTATAATTTTCAATATCAATTTTTATTATACGACCATTTTCTCCAGAACCAGAAATAGTGTTTATATTAATATTCTTCTCTAAAGCTAATTTTTTAGCAAGAGGAGATATAAATAACCTTTTATTGTTTACAGCCTCTTTATTTTCTACTACGATAGGAGAACTTTCTGTAATTTGTTTAGTCTCAACTGCTTTTAATACCGGCTCTTCAATTTTATCTACTGGCGAATTATTTTTTCCAAAATTATCTACCAAATGAGTTACTGAAACCCCTTTAGGACCAATTATAGCTAAAAGGTCATCTACTTTAGCAGAATCTCCTACTTCTAAACCAATATATAATAGAAATCCAGACTGAAAAGATTCAAATTCCATTGTAGCTTTGTCAGTTTCAATCTCTGCTAAGATATCTCCTTCATCTACATTATCACCAACTTTTTTAAGCCATGTAGCTACAGTCCCTTCTTCCATGGTATCACTTAATCTTGGCATTGTAACTACTGTTACACCATCTGGAATAGAGTTATTGTCAGTAACTGTATCTTTTTTAATCTCTTCAACTTTATTTGTATTTTCTTTTTTCACCTCTACATTCACTGAAGAATCATTTAAAGAACTTAATAAGCTTGTGTAATCTTCATCTGGTTGTCCAATAATTGCTAGCGGATCATCAACATTTGTAGTTTCACCAACCTGCACACCTATATAGAGCAATGTACCTTCGTAAAAAGATTCAAATTCCATAGTAGCCTTGTCGGTTTCTATCTCTGCTAGAATATCTCCTTCTTCTACCTTATCACCAACTTTTTTTAACCAAGAAGCTACAGTTCCTTCTTCCATGGTATCACTAAGCCTAGGCATTTTAATTAATTCTGCCATAATTATAATTTATGTGTTAAAAAAGGATAATCCTCTTGCTCATAAACAGCATCATACATAAGTTTTAAATCTGGATAATCAGATTCTTCTGCAAATTTCTCACACTCCTTGACCTTAATTTTTATTTTTTCACTAATTTTTAATAATTCTGCCTCTGTTGAATATTTTTCATTTAAAATTATATCCTTAATCTGATTTATGGGATCTATCTTTTTATATTCAGCAACTTCATCTTTGGTTCTGTAATGTTGAGCATCACTCATTGAGTGACCTCTGTATCTATATGTTTTCATCTCTAAAAAAGTAGGACCATCACCCTTCCTAGCTCTTTCAATAGCAGTACTTAAGGCCTTAGCAACCTTTAAAGGATCCATACCATCAACTGGACTACAAGGCATTTCATAGCCTAGACCAAGTTTCCAAATCTCAGTATGATTTGCAGTTCTTTCAACAGATGTACCCATAGCATAACCATTATTTTCACAAATGAATACTACTGGTAATTTCCATAGCATAGCTAAATTAAAGGCCTCGTGAAGAGATCCTTGTCTAGCAGCACCATCTCCAAAACAGCAAAGAGTGACTGCATCTGATCCGTGGTACTTATCTCCAAAAGCAATTCCAGCTCCTAAAGGTATTTGCCCTCCGACAATCCCATGACCACCATAGAATCTATGTTCTTTTGAAAATATATGCATTGAACCACCTAGCCCTTGAGAAGTGCCTGTTTTTTTACCAAATAACTCTGCCATTACTCTTTTTGGATCTACTCCCATTCCAATAGGCTGTACATGATTTCTGTAAGCAGTAATCATTTTATCTTTAGATAGATCCATCGCATGTAAAGCTCCAGCTAAAATAGCTTCTTGACCATTATACAGGTGTAAAAAACCTCTTACTTTCTGTTGGATATATACAGCAGCTAGCTTATCTTCAAACTTCCTCCAAAACAGCATATCTTCATACCATTTTAAATACGTTTCCTTAGTTATCTTTTTCATATTTCAAATATAATCGATCACAAAAATAATCAATGAAATCTATTTAAAAAAAGTTAATAATAGAATTTTTTATAAAAAAGAAGAATCAAATTTAAAAGGCAACAAATTATCAATAGAGTTAGAGTATACTATCTTACCTTTTTCACCCATAAAATATGTACCAATAGGCGATTTTTGTTTGTTTTCGAATTCAGAAATAACCTGCCTACAACCTCCACACGGAGCGATTGGAGTTTCGTTGATTTTAGTAATAGACCCAGCTACAATTACTAAGCATATTACATTAGAGTCAGGGTACATTGAGTTTGCATAAAAAAGAGCTGTTCTTTCCGCACATAGTCCAGATGGATATGCAGCATTTTCTTGGTTAGAACCTGTAATAACTTCACCATTGTCCATTAAAACGGATACACCAACAGAAAAATTTGAATATTTTGAATATGCTGTTTTTCTTATGTTTTTTGCACTTAGCACTAAAGAAGCTACTCCACTTGGTAGATCTTCAGTAGAATCAAAAACAGTAAAGTTTGAATTAATTGAGATTTCTTTCATGCTGAGTTTATTTAATATTCATAATATTCATTATCACCAAAATTAAAAGTCAAAGAAAATCTAAGAGTATTTTCTAATGGACTAGGAACTTTAGATGCAGAAAATAAATAAGATAAATCAATATTAGTACCACTAAATTTAAACCCTGCCCCGAGTGCTAAAAATTTTCTAGCCCCCTTGTCTTCACTTTCATTAAAAAAACCTGCTCTTAAAGCAAAGGAATCCTCGTAGGTATACTCAGCTCCTAAGGACCATGTAAATTCACGAAGTTCTTCACTAAATCCCCCTGGAGCATCAGAAAAAGACTGAAATACACCAGCCAAAAAATCTACATCCGTTGGTTTGCCATCTATAATACCTGTATAACTTTGTCCAATTTGTTCTTCATCCTCATCAAATAAACCATTTCCATTTACATCATTATAGTCAGTGAAAGTACCTAGTAGTGGAGGTGTTGGAACTAATAACTTAGAAAACTCAGCAGTTACTGAAACCTTATTATATGAATCTAAAATAAAATCAAAACCACCACCTAGCCTCAGCATAGTTGGTAAAAAACTTTCAGATCCTGAATCATCATATTTAATTTTAGGTCCTAAGTTTTGAATTATAAAACCTGCTCTCCATCTACCAGTGTAATCACTATACAATTGTTCTTCTCCTTGATAATAACCAGAGATATCAACTCCGTAAGAGCTTGCAGCTATAGCATTTTGATCTACTGCTTGTATTTTTAGATCTGATCTTAAATAACGTAAGGAAACTCCCATAGAAAACTGTTCAGCAAGCCTTAGTGAGTAAGAAACATCCATAGTTAATTCATTAGGCTTTTCAATGAGAGCTTCTGAAAATTCATCTTGAATAATTTCTATCTCACCTAAACTAAAATATTTAAAACTTACTGCAAATGCACTTCTATCGTTTAATCTATTAAAATAAGTAATATTTCCAAGAGAAATATCATTTACTAGTTTGCTTAAATATGGAGTATAACTTATACCAAATCCAGATTTAGATTCAGAAAAAGCATATTTTGAAGGGTTCCAATGCTGGGAATATGTATCTACATGCGTTGCAACACCCATATCACCCATAGCTGCAGCTCTAGCGTCCGAAGCAATTAACAAAAAAGGTACTCCGGTGGTTATTACCCTGCTATCATTTGGATTTGGAACAATTTGAGTTTCAGTTTGTGATATTATTCTAGTAGTGAATAAAAATAATACAAATATAAATATGTGATATCTCATTTAATTGAATCTTTAATTTAGTAAATATACTTTAATATTACAGGATGACAAGTTTTTGAATCTTTTGAGCTTTATTGTTTGTTTGCATAGATCTGACCTTAATTTTGTAAACATAAACTCCTTTAGCTAGTCTATCGCCATATTCATCTCGACCATCCCAAACAATATCCCTGGACAAGTTTGAAGAACCTAAAGTGTTTGTTTGTTGATTTATAGTTTTTACAAGTTTTCCTGAAACAGTAAATATTTGTAATAGAACGTCCAAAACATCACTACTATTGTGGTTAAACCAAAATTCTGTGTAATCTATAAAAGGATTTGGATAATTTAATACGTTTGAAATCACTAACTCTTCATTTTGATCATAAACTAAAAACTCAATTTCTGAAGTTGAAGAATTATTAAATACATCCCAAGCTTTAAAATTAATAGAATGAATCCCAGGCTCTAGATCTCTCAATGGGTATTTAATACTACCGTTTTTATAATCGTCTAATTCCGCCTCGTAATAATCATTAAGCTGAAAAGTGTTTGAATTATCACCATCTAAAACAGCAGTAATATCGTGACCTATTCCACTTGATGTATTTATTCCATTATCATCAAATAATTTTACGATTAAAAAAGGACTTTCATTAGTAATACCTCCGTCTATAAAGCTCTCGTCATTCATATAAAGGTTAATTTCTGGGCCTGTATTATCATTAACTGCGTTTTCGTTAATCCCACCAATTAATACACTCAAATCATTACCAGAGTTATCAAAGTCCGAGTTGTTGTTTTTAGCGTATAAACTAAATTTACCAGTATCAATAGCCATACCAATATCCCTAGGTACAACAAAATCAAATTCAAATAAACCATCAACTATAGATGCCTTGCCTTTAAAAATAGTTTCACCTAATGTTATAAAATCAAGTATTATAGGTTCATTATTTTGATAAATATTATCATTACCTAAAGTAGATCTTGGAATATTTTTATCATACACAGTGGAAGTTAACTCCCCGTTATAATCATTTAAGATATTACCACCTAAATCCTCAATATGCCCTTTGATATTAACATAGCTAAGAGCCTCTAAGGGCTCAACTAACTCATTAATAGCAATATCATTAATACTAGTAATTTTAATGTTTGGTTTAGGGAAAGCTAGCTTCATTGCAGGGTCACCTATAAAAAACACTAACCTTCGCTGAATGATATTTGAAATTTCAGGGTCATTTTTTGTTAACCTCAAAGCTTCGGCCATAGAATAGGTTGAGCTAGAATTTAATGAGAAAAGATACTTCTGAAGAGTAATATTAAAATCAACTCCAACACTGACAAAAATTTGACGAGTTGTTGTGATCAAGCCTATTGACCCTCCGTTTTTATTCCAGTATAAAAACTCACCAGCAGTCTCTCTATTTGGATTGTCAAATTTTGTAAATTCACAAGTAACTGAAACAAAACAATTAAGTCTGTCTTTATTTAATAACTCTTGAGCATCAATTTTATCAAAAATTCTTTCCCTAGCTATTCCATCTTCACCACCATGTCCAAAATAATTTACCACTAAAGCTCCAACTTCTATACTTTCTATAATAGCATTATTTACTTCTGGGTACCTCTCCCCTCCAGATGTAGATTCCTGCACAAAAGCATCTGCATATATTTTTTTAATATTTATAGATGGTTTATTATTTTCAATTATTGTAGCTAATGAATCTGAAGTACTTTGAATTATATCTTCCCATGACTCATCTACATCATCCGCAATAACAATCGTGTTATTTCTCCAACTACCATAAGAATCTTCACTGTAATAAGATTCGATTTTATCAACTAAATCTTTTGCTCTTTGGGGGGTGTCTGCTAAGATTCTACCAACTGCAATATCAAGCTTGTCCGATGAGCTCATAGCACCTTCATTGTAATCCATCATTCCAAAAAAATCATCAGATATAAATGAACTTGAAAGGCTAAAACTAGATAATGAATGCCATGAGGGGACTATATTTGTGTTATTAGGTATTCTGTTTTTATAATCATAAGAAGCATCACCAAATAGGCATAAATATTTTAAATTTCCCTCTGAATTATCGTAAACGTACTTTACGAAATTTCTTAGTGCAGCTATATCAGGATTGGATGAGTTAAATTCGTTATAAATATCTTTTAAATCTACAACTTTAACATTCAGCCCATTAACATCTCTATTAATCTGAGCTAATCTTTCGGCTTGACTTAACATTTCTTCACTAGTTAATATTAAATAATCTACTGGTTCAAAAGTGTTATTGTCGTTTATAAAAATATTAGATTTTAGGTTTTGATTTTCTAAATCACTAAAACTATCAGCGGTAGGGGTCAAGAGCTCTGAGCGTGAAAAAGCAATATAATTAGCATTAAAACCTAGATTTGATTTAACAGAAAAGTTAGATTCTGAATTAGAATTTTCTTTAGAGTAAATATTTGAAATATCCGAAACATTCCAAACCTCATCCAAAGAATTTGAATTAGAAATAACATACTTGCCAATACCATTTAAATTTTCAACTTCATCATTGTAATAAATTAATTGAGAACCATTAAATACTAAATCACAAGTGGCTTTAATAGAAATATAATCAAGATAGGCATAGGAGCTTGGATTACCATTATTATTAAAATCAAGATTAACAGAAATAGATGAACTTGAAACAGAGATCTCGTTATTAAAGTAATCTTCGGTTGCTAAAATAGGGTCATTTATAGATTGATAATAAAAATTATCAACTTCTAAATTATTTACTTTTAAGCTCATTGAAGTTGGAATCTCAGAAACTGCAGCCGTATATACTTTTAACTGAACCGGCTTAGAAGTAATCAAATTATCGAAATTAAATTCAAAATTCTTATTTGAATCAAAATCAAACCTTTCTCCAAACCATCTTCTTCCAATTTTAGCAATATTGTAGTTGTCTAATTCATGAAATTTATAATCCTGATATTCATCTATGATAAAGTTTTCATCTTCAAAGGGCTCATCTAAAACTGCAACTCTATTTCCAAATCCCGCACTAACATTTAACAAATAGTAGGTTTTATCAGAGAATAAATTAATATTAGTATTACTTTCTTCATTAAAAGAATCTTGACCTTTAGCATAAAAAATAATATAATCGTCATTATTAAAAATACCATCTTCCTCTCCGACAAACTTGATAGCATTTTGAACTGGATCAAAAGGAAATTCTGACGAGTTAGTTAATGGCATCATCTCGCTACCGTTACCATAAATCTTAATAGTTCTAGGATCAACATTTGAAGTGTTTACACCAAGAGTATTTAAAAAGCTTTTACTTAATTTGTAAACACCTGTATTTGTTATTTCAAATCTAAACCAGTCACCTTGACTTAAAACAGAGCTATTAATCGTGTTTTTTGAATTACGAAAGTTTTGAGCAAGCTGTTGATTGTAGGAAAAAGATAAAGAGGTGATTTTTTTTATAATGCCGTCTTCTTTGAAAAATGGATTTAATTCTAAGTAGACTTTTCTACTTTCTGAGGAAAGGCTATTATTTAATTTAAATTTAGGCTCACTTGGAATACTATTTATATCTAAATCGCCAAGTGCATTGGCATCAATGATCTCATACGATATTTTATCAATTTTGGCAGATTTAGAATCAATAAGAAAACTCTCATTCCATTGAGTTGTTAAAGTAATACCTGATGTGGGCTCAAAATTGTGTCTATGATTATCAAAATAAGGAACATTAAACTTATTAAACTCACTAACATAATTCTTATAATTTACCCAGTTGATGTCAATTAACTTTTCTTGAGCAGTAATTAAAAAGAGGTTAGCTAAAAATAAAAAAACAACTGACAGATATAATCTCATATATTGCAAACGACTAAAACAAAAGAATATTACTATTTAAAATAATATTCAAAATTACAATAATAAAAAATTAATATTGTCGTTTTAAGGTTAATAATCCTCTTTTTTTATAAATATTAATGATTGCAATATGGGCTTAAATTCATATATTGCATTGCTTAAAATTTTTAACTTAAAAGGTTTTAATTAAATAATAAGAAGAAAAATATGAATATGTATAAATTATTTATAGTAGTAATTTCACTGACTTTTTTTGGTTGTAATAATTCTAAAACCTCAAAAAACATATCTAATGCCACAGGTTGGGATATCAACTCAAGAGATGGTGGTTTTCAATACAACACCAACTATAAGGGTCAAGAAGCAGGTCCTGGGTTAGTATTTATTGAAGGTGGAACTTACACTAGGGGTAAAGTTCAAGACGACGTCATGCATGATTGGAATAACACTCCGAATCAACAACACGTAATGTCTTTTTACATGGACGCCACAGAAGTTACAAATATGATGTACTTAGAATATCTAGATTGGATTAAATCTAATTTCCCGCCTAGTAATACTAATTATGCAGATATTTATAATGGAGCTCTTCCAGACACTTTAGTTTGGAGAAACA
>Ga0209816_1003652_pt1 | contig 10484 bp, 6 predicted proteins | sample CoawatmetaG01DNA_FD_187509 | JGI IMG/M metagenome (GOLD analysis project Ga0209816, IMG submission 187509) | Marine microbial communities from the West Antarctic Peninsula - Coastal water metaG017-DNA (SPAdes) (version 2) | ecosystem: Environmental > Aquatic > Marine > Coastal ... | reverse complement strand
GAATTCTTTTGAAAAAATTGATCGACAATGGGTATGTATTTTCTAGATACAGGAATTATTTCTGATTGGTTTATAAGCTCAAGTTTTAAGCCTTGTGCATTTCCGGATATATTTTTCACTTTATTTAAGTTTACCAAATAGGAACGATGGCATCTTATTAAATTAGAAGATTCTTTTACTTGTATTTCAAACGAAGAAAGTGTAACTCGATAAGTTACTTTTTTTAATGTATTTTCATCTAAAGAACACATATCAATATAGTTACCGACTGCTATTGCATAATTAAAATCATTCTCTTTAAAAGAGAAAGTTTCACTTTTTAAATCTGTTGAAATTTGATGTGTAACTTCTTTTAAATCCTTTAGAAACTCTTTTTTGTTTTTTATAATATTAGACGCTGAATTAAGGCTGGATTTAACTTTTAGGTAATAATCAGAAAATGTAATAAATGCTATTGGTAAAATACCTAGAACAGATGTTCTACTTAATATTAACCAATAGCTATCCCAACCAAAAGGGATTGAATTCATATAATTCGAATAAATACTATTAAAGGTTGCAATTACAATTAGAATTAACATATTTAATATAATTTGATATCCTAATTTCCAATTCTTATCAGAAAATAGATTCGGAAGCAACAGTGGGAAAACAAATAAAAAAAACAATAAAACAAATGTGGTAATACAACCGAAAAATGACATGTGAAACACCTTATTTCCATCAGTGTTTAAATCGAGGTTAAAAGGCTCAAAGTAGAGTAAAAACAGTGCTATAAAAAGCCCGGATAATAATGCGATAATCAAACTTTTTAAAACTGGTCTTGGAGCTGGATATTCCTGGACAAATATTCTTAACATTGAATTTTTATTTAAATCAAATGTAATAGCTTTTCAAAAATAAATTCTTAAAATAACATTAAACTTTTTCAATACTATTTTGGACTGGTCTAATCAAAACTCAAAAAATCTCAATAGTAAGTTTTAATTGGTGCTCCCCTATTCAAATAAGATCGGTTTTCTTCGGACGGGAGGTGTTTGTATAAGTAGGTATAATAGTAAATTTCTTGGTTTATGAATTAAAATAATAATATAAATTTTTTACAAAATAAATTATTCGACTGTTTGGAATTTTCCATTACTAGAAGCTTCACCAGTGGTTACGAAAAACCTTGAGTTTAATGCAATATCATCTTTATTTACTACAAAGGCTACAATATTACTTTGGAGGGAATAAGCCTCGGGAATCACATATTCAAAGGTTTTTTCAAAAACCTCTCCATTTTTAGATTTAGATGTGTCAATAGCATCCCCAAAAAGTTGACTTATTGATGCCCTTAATGTATTGTCGTGAACAAAATCAACTAAATAACCATTGGTACCTTCACCATATCCTAAATCACCATAAGTTCTTTGTCTAGCTTTCAATCCATTTTCTGTTAAATAAACAACTAATTTTAAATCAGATAAATCATCGCCAAATCCTACTTTGACTGTTAATGATAATGTTCTGTCTTTTAGACTTGACTCTAGCGCTAGGCCTACATTTGAATCAACAGCAATTAAGCCTGTTATGACTGACTTATCAATACTGCTTCGTTTGGTTTGGACATTTCTGTTAAGAACAGCGTTAGGCCAACCAGGAAAAGAATTTCCGTAAATTTTTGTTCTCATTTCACCTTCCTTACCAAAAGCAAATGGATCAGTTCGCCCAGCAGATTCATTGTGAATAGCTACAGGGGATATTCTTTTGTTTGTTGAGCTCCATAAGTCTGCAATTCCTTTAGACATTCTAGGGCAATAGCCACACCAAGCCCCAGTGTAATCTTCAATCAGAACATTGGTTTTATATTTTCCGTCAATAACAGCATCTAGTTGAACTTCAACATCTTCAGATGAACAGGAAATAAAAAAAAAGGATAGTACAATAAGGAGTTTTTTCATAATTAAAAATTTAATCTAATATACTTAAAATATTAGTAAATAATAATTTACTAATATTTTAAAAAAAATATACTACATCCTTATTCTCCGCTTAGTCAAACCCTAACTACTTTATAAACAAGTGATTAGGGTTTTTATTTTTGAAACTTGTACGATTATTGTACGACCAGCACTACTAAAAAGTCAAAAAATATCAATATTAATTTTCAATAGGCAATACCCTACTTAGATAATATCGGTTTTCTATTAACGGTAGGTGTTTGTATAAGTATGTATAATAGTGAGGGTCTGGGTGTCTGAATTAAAAGAAGAAGAAGAAGATATGGCTCTCATTAATTTTCATAAATGAATATACAATACTTAGAATTATTTAATTAAGCCCATTTCTTTAATTTGATTTGCAATATCTAAAACAGATTCTTCTGCTGGTCTTGGATTCCAACCAAGGACATCTTTAGCTTTAGAGGTTTTGCTTAAGCTTCTTACTTTTCCCATATAAGGAACAGTAATTTTTAATTCTTTATTAAAATTAGCTAAAAATTTAGCTAACCAAACTGGCACACTTATACTTGGTGCTTTTTTAAATCCATTATCTTTTAGGAGTTTCGCAATATCTTTATAACTTAAATCTTTCTCAGATAATGCAAATCTTTCACCATTGCTGGATGGACTTTGCATTGCAAGAATATGTGCAGTTGCAACATCTCTTACATCTACATATCCAAACTGCATTGGTATAGCTACAGGCATTTTACCGGTTACTACCATTTCTATTGCTTTATTTGATTCACCTAAATCCCCTGTTAAGGAAGGTCCTGTAACAAGTGCAGGATTAATAACTGATAATTCAAAAGGATTTTCGTGTTCTTTAATAAAGTCCCATGCAGCTTTTTCTGCTAAAGTTTTACTTTTAGCATAATGATTGATACCAGCACTTTCAGGATCCGACCAATCGGTTTCATCAAAATGCTCTTTATCTTCATTAGTCTCTATAATAGCAGCTACTGATGAAGTTAATACTACTTTTTTAATGTTATGTTTCTTAGCAAATTTAAATGCTCTTTTTACACCAGCAACAGCAGGTTTTACAAAAAAATCTTCATCATGTGCTTGCACAGAAATTGGAGAAGCAACATGAAGAAGATAATCACAACCTTGCATTCCTTCATCCCATCCATCATCTTCAGTTAAGTTAAAAATGAATAGATTTAAATTTTCAGTGGGAGTGTTGTTGTTTTTAAGTGCATTAATGATTTCGTTTTTTCTTTTTGGAGATCTTAATGATCCGTTAACTGCATAGCCTTGATTTAGAAGTTGATCAATGCAATGAAGTCCTATAAATCCAGTTGCACCTGTTACTAATACTTTTTCCATATACTAAAATTAACTCAATTTTTATTGCAATCAAAATAGTTAATAGTAGTATACCCAATAATTACAACTCCGCAGCCTATAGCTTGTCTTATAAGATTTTTAGTAAATATCGAAAAAATTATTAATTCTTGTAACCTGGACCTCTAACAACCCTACCAGGTTTTGCACCAGTATGCTTACCATCTTTTAGTACTTGCTCACCGTTTACAAACACATGTATCATTCCTGTCGATAATTGATGAGGTTCAGAAAAAGTTGCATGGTCTTGAATCGTTTCAGGATTAAAAATGGCTAAATCTGCAAAATAACCTTTACTCAAGCTACCACGTTTATTGATTTTTAAGTTAGAAGCTGGTAATGATGTTAATTTCCTAACAGCTTCTTCAATTGAAATTATTTGCTCGTCTCTGACGTACTTTCCTAATAATCTAGAAAAATTCCCATAAGTTCTAGGATGTGCACTTGAATTTAAGAAAACCCCTTCTGGAGCCTGTGATGCAGCATCAGATCCAAAACTCATATAAGGTAATGCTATTTGTTTTTTTAAATTTTCTTCTGACATCAAAAAGTAAACAGTTCCAACACGACTACCATCTGCAATTACTAAATCAATCGCAGTTTCTTCAGGTGATTTACCATGTATTTTAGCAACCTCGGTTAAAGTTTTTCCTGTATAATGTCGTAAACTATCATTTTCAAAACCAACTAATAATAAATTATCTGAAGTTCCTGCAGCATACATTAAGTTTTCCCATTTGTCAGTTGGAGTTCTCATCTCTTGTAAAACCTTTTGACGTATTTCTGAGTCTTGCAAACGCTCTGCCCATTTTTCATAACCACCTTCTTGAACCCAGGGAGGCATGGAAGCATCTAAACCTGTTGCTCCGGCAACATATGTATACATGTCAGTAGTTATTTTTAAACCTGCTGTCCTTGCAGAATCGATTTTTCTAACAACGTCATCATATTTACTCCAATTTTCTTTGCCAGCCAATTTTAAGTGATAGATCTCAGCACGAATATCTGCTTCGTCTGCAATACGTATTAATTCATCAATACTTTCTAACAATCGATTTCCTTCACTACGCATGTGTGAAATATAAAGTCCATTATATTCTGAAGCAACCTTACATAACGCAATCAATTCTTCTGTTGTTGAATAAAAAGCAGGTGCATAAATTAATGATGAACCAACTCCAAGCGCACCATCTTCCATCGCTTCTTTTACCATGTTTTTCATAGAAGTCAATTCTTCGTCAGTTGGAGCACGGTTCTCATAGCCTATATGATTAATTCTTACTGTAGTTGCACCAATAAACGAAGCTACATTTGGTGAGATACCACGTTTTGATAATGATTGTAAATACTCATCCAGCGTATTCCAATCCATTTCGTATTTAATATCGCCTTGTGCTGATTGTAATTCTTTTTTTAAATCTTCATTTAATGGTCCCATAGACCATCCTTCTCCAAAAACCTCTAAAGTGACACCTTGCATAATATCACTTATTGATCTGCCATCTTCAATTAATGATTCGGTTGCCCAAGAGAGTACATTTATAAAACCAGGTGCCACTACCAATCCAGTTGCATCTATTTCTAAAGTCCCTGTTGCCTTTAACTTTCCAACAGCTGCAATAGTATCTGCATTAATACCAACAGAACCTAAATAAGTAGGGTTTCCTGAGCCATCAGCAATAGTTCCATTTTTGATTAAAATATCATAATTATTTGGTGTAGAACAACTAAATATAAATAAGGATAATATTAGGCTTTTGAAAAGTTTCATAATTTTTAATTTATAAAGTTTAATTTTTGATTATATACAGGGTAATTGCATTTAAAACATAATTAGTTTTTCGCTGACATTGTAAAAGAAACTAACTTATTAAATTTTAATATAAGTAATAATTTAATAAATTAGTTTCTTTAAAGTTGTCAATGCAACAATTAAAATGATTTCTTATTGATAATTATTTATCTTAATTTTTGACTAAAACTCGTTAACTCTAGCTTATTTATTATAAAATGATGAAAAAAATATTAATTACACTGCTTTCTATTCTATCAATTAACAATGCATTTTCGCAGTTAGATAAAAGACTAAAAGGTTTGGATTCTGAGCTTGAAAAAGTTTTAAAAAAACTAGAGGAACCTGGTTTTGCAATTGCCATTGTAGAGAATGATCAAATTTTATATTCCAAAGGATTTGGATATAGAGATTATGAAAACAAAATCAAGGTAGATTCAAACACTTTATTTGCAATTGGTTCTGCTACTAAATCGTTCACTTCTTCTTTGTTAGGAGTTTTAAGAGAAGACGAAAAATTAAACTTTGAGGATAGTCCAATTGACCACATAAACGAATTAAGGTTTTATAACTCTCAAATGAATGATGTTATTTCTATAAGAGATATGATGAGTCATAGAACAGGATTGCCAAGACACGATCTCTCTTGGTATTTTTTTCCCACTTTTTCTAAGGATAGTTTAGTCTCGAGAGTTAAACATCATAAACCTTTTACAAGTGTTAGAAACCAGTGGTGGTACAACAATTTTATGTTTATGCTTCAGGGGGTTATTGCTGAAAGAATTACTAATAAAACTTGGAGTGAAAATATTAAAGAAATGATTTTTGATCCTCTTGGGATGACAAGATCCAATACTTCAATAGCAGAACTAGAAAATTCAGAAAATGCTGCATTTGGATATAGTCAAGATTTTAAGAAGATGGATTATTATAAAATTGCTGGAATGGGCCCTGCAGGAAGTATAAACAGTAGTGTAAATGAAATGTCTAAATGGTTAATTACTTGGATTAACAAAGGTGAGTATAAGGGTAAAAAAATATTACCACCTAACTATACAGAAGAAGCTATTAGTTCACAAAGTGTAGTAGTAGCTAATCTTCCAGATGAAGATAATCCAGGATTGCATTTAACTAATTATGGATATGGATGGTTTCTAAGCTCATATAAAGGTCATTATAGAGTAGAACATGGTGGTAATATCGATGGTTTTTCGACTAGTGCAGCTTTTTATCCTTCTGATAAAGTTGGAATTATAGTACTATCTAATCAAAACGCATCTAATACACCATCAATTGTAAGAAATATTATAAGCGATAGAATGTTAGATGTAAAAAAAACAGATTGGTTAAAATATCACTTCGATAAATTAAAAGAAGCAGAATTGATTCAAAAGGAATTAGATAAAAATGAAGATTCTGATAAAATTAAAGGAACTAACCCATCTCGTTCAATGAACGAATATGAAGGAGAGTATACAAATTTAGGCTATGGAACTTTTGACATATCAATGAAAAACGATTCTTTGTTTATGAAAATTCCTAATAAAACATTTTGGCTTAGTCATCACCACTATGATACTTTTTTGCCTTACGAGTTGAAAAATGGAAAAGTTAATCTAGAAGATGAATCAGTGATTTTTATTACTTTCTCAGCAGGTCAGTTAGGAGAAATAAAAAAATTAAGCACAGGGTTGGAACCAGCAATTGAAGAACCTATATATTTTGATAGAAAAATTAAAACAATTGAAATTGAAACTTCTGAATTAGATAAATATGTGGGAGATTTTAAGTTTATGAAAAACATGTGTAAAACATATCTAAAAGATGATGAGTTATATGTTATTGTTCCTAAACAACCAGAATATAAATTAAATCCTATTGGTAAGCATTTATTTTCTTTTGAAAAACTAGAGGGTTATAAAGTTAAGTTTGATGTTAGTAAAAATGAAAAGGTGACCCACATTTCATTTATACAACCAAACGGTACATTTAGATATAAAAAGGATTAAAGGTTTAATTTAAAGTTATATAAACTGTTAGATAGTACGTATGAGTTAATATTAACTATTTTGATTGTACTAAGAATTGATTTAAATATTATTAATCTACACTTTCATCATAAAACTCATAATTATCTTTAATTTTCTCCAAAACAACAAACAACTCTTTAAAATCTTTTTGCTTAATATTTTTCTGAGATAAATCTCTTAATTTTTGAACATGAGGTTTAGCTTTCTCTAATTCAAGATATCCATCTTTAGTGATAATTAGTTTGTAACGCTTCAAGTCACTTTTAAATCTTTTCTTTATTACAAGGTTTTTTTTACATAATCCGCTAATAACTCTAGAAGTGGTTGCTCTATTTCTATAATTAGTTTCTACTATATCCTTTTGTGAAGCATTACTCCCTAGCATATCTATACGCTGTAAAATAACAAATTGTTCTATAGTAAGGTTTATATTATTTTTTTTAAAAACTCTTAAATATGTCTCAGATATTTTTTTTAAAGTTAAATCTAAGTATAGCCCAAATCCTTCTATTCTATCCATGTAAGTGAATATAATAATAACATGTTTTATACACTAATTTTTTAAAAATATTATTAAAACATAGCTATTGTTGCATTAACAACAATATTTTTCTACTTTTATATAGATACTAAATAAAAAAAATGATTAAAGAAAAAATAAATAAAAATTCGATAGATTTTATGCCTATTAATGGGACAGATTACATAGAGTTATATGTGGGTAATTCTAAACAAGCTGCACATTTTTATAAAACTGCATTTGGATTTCAATCTTTAGCATACTCAGGCTTAGAAACTGGATTAAAGGATAGAGAAAGCTATGTTGTTTCTCAAGATAAAATTCGTTTAGTACTTACCTCACCTTTGAAAAGCGGAACAGAAATTGGGCGTCATATAGATCAACATGGCGATGGCGTTAAAGTAGTTGCTTTTTGGGTAGATGATGCTACTTATGCTTATGAAACTGCTATTAAAAATGGTGCCAAATGTTATTTCACACCAAAAACAGAAAAAGATGATCAAGGTGATATTATTAAATCTGGTATTTACACTTATGGTGAAACTGTTCATGTTTTTATTGAAAGAAAAAACTATAGCGGAATTTTCATGCCTGGATATAGAAAATGGGAAACACCAGAATATAACCCACCAAACACAGGTTTAAAATTTGTTGATCACATGGTAGGAAATGTTGGTTGGAATAAAATGGATATATGGGTTAATTTCTATCAAAAAGTATTAGGATTCTCTCAAATTCTTTCGTTTGACGATGAAGATATTTCTACTGACTATACCGCTCTAATGAGTAAGGTCATGAGCAGTGGAAACGGTAAAATAAAGTTTCCAATTAATGAGCCTGCAAAGGGGAAGAAAAAATCTCAAGTTGAAGAATTTTTAAATTTTTATGAGGGAGAAGGAATTCAACACATTGCTCTTTCTACTGATAATATTATTAAAACTGTTACTGATTTAAAAAGTCGAGGAGTTGAGTTTTTAAAAGTTCCATCATATTATTATGATTCCGTATTAAATAGGGTTGGTAAAATTGATGAAGAAATATCGCAACTTAAAAAATTAAACATTTTAGTAGATAGAGATGATGAAGGATATTTATTACAGATTTTTACTAGACCTATAGAACCAAGACCAACAATGTTTTTTGAAATTATTCAAAGAAAAGGTGCGTTGTCTTTTGGGAAAGGGAATTTTAAAGCACTATTTGAGGCTATTGAAAAAGAACAAGAACTTAGAGGAACATTATAATAAATGGAAAGTAATCCAATAATAGATCAATTACCAGATCATTTAAAGCAATATATTAAGCCTCAGAATTATGAGTCTTATACTGCTATAAATCAATCTGTTTGGAAGTATGTTATGCGAAGTAATATTTCTTTTTTAAAAAAACACGCACATGATTTTTATATTACTGGATTAGAAAAAGCGTGTATTTCAATTGATGAAATTCCTAATATATATGGAATGAATCGAATATTGAAAGATATTGGTTGGGCTGCTGTAGCTGTTGATGGATTTATTCCTCCATCGGCATTTATGGAATTTCAAGCATACAATGTTCTTATTATTGCTAGTGAAATTAGACAATTAAAAAATATTGAGTACACTCCTGCTCCAGATATAATACACGAGTCTGCAGGTCATGCTCCATTTTTAGCTAATCCAGAATATTCAGAATATTTAAGAAGATTTGGACAAATAGGATCTAAAGCTATCTCATCATTATTTGATTGGGAAATGTTCATAGCAATAAGAGATTTGTCAATACTTAAAGAAACAGTAGGTTCGACAAAACATGAAATTGATGCATCTCAGGAAAAAGTACTAAGGCTTCAAAGCACTAAAAATGAATTTTCTGAAATGGAACTAATTAGAAATATTCATTGGTGGACTGTTGAATATGGGCTTATAGGAAGTTTAGAGAATTTTAAAATCTATGGAGCTGGCTTATTATCATCAATCGGGGAAAGCAAATGGTGTTTGGACAAAAAAGTAATCAAAAAACCTTATTCAATAGAGGCTGCATATCAAAAATTTGATATCACAAAACCTCAACCACAACTGTTTGTTATTCCTGATTTTTCACATTTAAGTAAAGTGTTAGAAGAATTAGCTGATCAAATGTCTTTGAGAAAAGGTGGTATAGGAGGTTTAAAAAAGTTAGTTAATTCCAAACAATTAGGAACTATTGAACTAAGCACTGGATTACAAATATCAGGAATTTTTAATAACTATATTCATAACCCTAAAGACAATAAAAAAATAGCATACTTAAGAACCAACTCAAAAACTGCTTTGTCTTATCGAAATAAAGAATTGATAGGACATAGCATAAATTCTCACTCTACTGGTTTTGGATCTCCATTAGGGAAGCTCAAAAAAAGTAACTTAGCTATTGAAGATATGTCACCATCTGATTTAGAATTATTTGGAATAATTGAAGGAAAAGAGACTTCACTTGAATTTGAAAGCGGGGTTATAGTTAAAGGAATTATTATAACTGGGATAAGAAATATTTTTGGAAAAATTTTACTAATCTCTTTCAGAGATTGTTTAGTTACTTTTGAAAAAGAAATTTTATTTGACCCTGATTGGGGAATCTATGACATGGCTGTTGGGAATAAAATCACTTCCGCATACTCTGGAAGTGCTGATAATTCTTCATTTAAAATTGAAAAAAAGAATTATAAAAGCACTCCAATTTCAAAAGTCCCTAAATCAAATAGTCTCTATAAAGATGTAGAAAAGTTTAGCTGTTCTAAATTTTCTTCAAAAGAAAAAGAAACTCTCTTTAAAAAGATAATTAAC
>Ga0209816_1003650_pt1 | contig 10487 bp, 9 predicted proteins | sample CoawatmetaG01DNA_FD_187509 | JGI IMG/M metagenome (GOLD analysis project Ga0209816, IMG submission 187509) | Marine microbial communities from the West Antarctic Peninsula - Coastal water metaG017-DNA (SPAdes) (version 2) | ecosystem: Environmental > Aquatic > Marine > Coastal ... | reverse complement strand
AGAGTATGTTTTTACATAAATTATTCCACTGTCATTGCTTATAGCAGTCCGAATAGTTATTTCATATTCCTTGCCAACAGTTAATCCTGATAGTTTCTGATACATACCGCTATAACTTATAGCACTATCTACTTTTCTACCATGAAATTCAAAAAAACCACCTCTGCTTGTTGGTGCTGATATTGAAACATAAGGACTACCACTAGAGTGATACCTATACCATTGATTTGATACAATTGCAGGACTATTAACTAGAGCATCAGTTTGAGGGTCTGTTGCTACAGTAGCATAATCTGTATCTGAATCAAGTTTAGTTCCATAATTAAAAGAATATCCCCAGTTGATAAACTCTCCTGTATAATTGATTATACTAGAGAATATATCTAATCCACTCTGTTGTGCTACTCCTCTTGCTGTTATTTGCTGTCTGCTTATTTTCATATTATTTAGTTTTCTTAGGATGGTGTATTTATCCAGTCATCTAAATCTGCTGGGTCTCCCCAATTAGCAGTAGTACCACTACTTCCAAGTGAAGGAGCAGAGGCAGAAAAAGCACCCAACTCATACCACTCTATCAATTCTACTTTAGTTGAGATATTCTGATTAGGCATATAATCTGCTACTCTGTTTATTCTCCAATATACTCCATCTATATACACCAGTTTTCTGAAATCTAAATCAACAATGTCAGTAACCTTTAAATCAATATAAACTGTTCTTAATCTTGGTTTCATCTTTAACATCTCAATCATATTACGATAATAAGTGTCATATAGCCCTTTACCAGTTTGATTAGCACTGTAAACTCCAGTCAAATCATCATAATCTCTAACCCAAGCATTACCATAAGCTAAGTTAGGACTTGATGTACTATCTCTATTTAACATTGTTGCTTGTGGGTATATATTAGATAATACACCTGTATTCGCTGTAGAATCTGCTATTATTGATTCAGATACAATAGACCAAGTTTGAACCTGTCCTTTCTTTGTTGTCGCAACGCCACTTCCAAAAGTTGAAACTGGAGAGTATTTATTCCAGTACAATAGTCTTGGTAGAAAATCATCCCCCTTAGTTGGTCTACCTTCATCATTAGGAGAAACATTCTCTGTCCACAAACAGGAAGAATAAGGTGGGTCATTTGACTCTGCAGAAGTACCACTAGATGTTAAGTCTTTAGCATTATAACTACCCGCAAAGAATGGATTTTCAAATGTACTATCCCCCTTCTTAAATGTATTAGGTAGAGTTTCTCTATATGGATATTCATCTTGAATGTCATCGAAAAACTGAATACCCCTATGTTTCACTTTAGCATCATCATTATCACTCTTATACTTAAACACTAGAGTTCTTTTTAAGTCGCTTGCAAGCCATTTATCATTTGTCTCATTACTTCTATCTAATTTATACGTCCAATCCACTGCATCTGCATAGGGTTTGTAGAATGAATCAAATGGTTCAATATTTATTGTTTTAGTGCTTTCATCAGTAGTCATCTGAAGATTAAATGCGTGAGCAATGCCTTTTATGAAATCTATCTGAGTGTAATCAGGGCTAATTACATCAGCTAAATTGTAAGTCTGTCCGTATTCAACATTAACTGGATTTAACTCTATATTGAAAGAAGATATACTTGTTGATTTATAAAACATCCAAACTAAGAATTTTTGTGATGCTTCACTGCTTGACCACATTCTAACTCCAAGAGTTAATCTTATCTTATCTCCTTTATTGAAGTATCTATCTATAGAGATATTAGTAACAGGCGTATAACCTGTAGAGGCATCTAAACTCTGATTAACACCCTGACTTCCATTAGAATTAATTGGGTCGAAAGCACTATAACCTGAAGTTATTATATTCCAACTACTCTGACCAACAGTTTTAACCTCTACATTAACCCTAGTATTCATTCTTGTCATTTGCTCATAATCACTCCCACCTTTAAACCCTCTAGCTAGTTTTGACTGCAATCCATTTAAAGATATTTTGTAATTACCATACTCTCCTATTGTTATATAGTTGTTAGCTAAATCAACATAAGAATCTCCTAAGTTTACCGTTAGATTTAACGCTTGAATATCAACCTCCTCTCTACCTTCACCATTGTAGTAGTAATCGCCCTTATCAATACCATTCCCAATAGTATTATTATTTTGACTCAAAGAACTAAGGTAAAGAAGTTGAACTCCATCTTCTGTTATGGATGGGAATACAGGGTAAGAAGCATCATAAGCAGTCATACTAACTCCATTTTCAAACTTACTCCTAACAGAGTAATCAAGAACTCTTATGTCGGGGTTATTATATTTAAAGTTTGGCAGTAACCACACTAACTTCTTAAACATATCAGTTTCCATAAAAGCTGAATTTATCTTATACCCCTGCCCAGTACTACCTCCTGCCTGAGCAAATATCTTATCCAATGTAGGCTTTACAAATACTGATGGTCGCCAGTCTGAAACTGGTGATGGCGTTTCATAACTATTTCCACTATCCCAAAATCCATAATATCCTACTTTAGAAGAAGAACCAGTCCCACTGTAATCGTAAGCAGTATCTAGAAGCTGTATAGTCCTATTAATTCCTTCTTCATTATATTCACCATAAGATGTTATTGGGTATACTATAGGTGAGTTAGATGAATTATCACTATCTTCATGTTGCCAAGTAGCCATAATACTATATTTATTATATTTGAGGCTTTCTCCATCAGCACCCCATTCTATAGTATTCATATATGTATCCTGCAAACCAGAAGCCCAACTTAAATTACTTCCGAAAAACACACAACTGTAGTGAGATGGAGTTTCCCCATAACCACCTACACCATCAACCTGAATCAATCCAATCAAAGAGTCAAGATTATTGAAGGATACCCTACAAGGTTTGTTATTAGTTAAATTATTATCAATATCTATATTAGGAACATATAAGTGCTTTAATATATTGTTGTTGTTTTTAGTAGCAGGAATTTTAAATGTCTTACTGTAATCACCACTGGTTGATGTTAAGTTTTGGAAGTCTGAAATCTGAAATGTCAATGCCAATGGGAAGTCATCTGTATCGGTAACATCCAACTCTCCAACTACACTATTATCCCAATCTATAGCAGAAGCTAATTTTATAACTATATTTCTTATATTACCAGAGTTTGTACTCCTTCCGTATAGTCTAGGAGAGTCTGTACTTGTAGCTACAAAAGTAAAGTGTTGAGTTCCGTTTGTATTCGCTGAAAATCTTGCAGCAATTGGAACTCCACTAGATGTAGAGAATCCCATATCACCTGTACCCGTATAGTTAGATATTCTGAAAGATAAATTATAAGTACTCCCTACAACTAAACTCTGTGATGTTATATTAGAGTAATAGCCAAAAACACTACCACCCCAAGCTACATTTGTTGATGATACAGCTGTAAATCCAGAACCACTACCTGAACTGGCAGTAGTTAAGTTACCTCCCGTTCCATATACATAATCTAGTATCTCAATTTTTACTGACATATATTAGTTTCTTTGTGTTTGCACTTTATGAGCTAAAGTATATTCAATGTTAAATCTAACCAACCCATTCTCTTGATTTACAGTTTCAATATCGCTATTTGTAATTATAACAGGGATATATCCTTTAGTAGATGGTCTTAAATATGGATTTGTTGAATTACCTTTCTTAGTTGCTTCAGTGTCCATCTCTATCCATACATTAGGGGATAAAATAAGTTCCTCTAGCCATTTAGAAACAGACTTATTTAAAGGCTCTGTATATACACTTTGAACTCTATCTGCATTTACATTTAAAACCTCCCTACCTCCCTTGTATATATCTCCACCACGCATAGTATCTGATACGTATAAATCATTATCGGGTATAGGTGACACAATTCCATTAGCAATAACTTTATCAGATTGATACCAAGTTCTATCACCACTCTTTCTCTCAATAACATCTCTACTTATTGTTAATCCCTCAACTACATCTCTTTTTGCAGTATAACTGTCAGTACCACCCATTGAGTTTAACCAGTGAAATCTTACATAACCATAAGGTATATTCTCATTCTCTCTATCAATCTCATACCAATTAGAAGCACCAAGCCTTTGATTCAACCAAGTACCACCACCAGTTTCTTGTGAAAACCAAACCCCTCTATAGTAAAGGCTATATTTTTCGGTACTTGCAGTTATTGGAACTATTGATGTTGTATATGGTCTTGATTGATTTTGAGGTACTTTAGCGTTAGCGTTTATAAAAGCAGGACTAACATTCTGTATTAACATTCTGTTTTGATATTCTGCGAATTGAGTAGAAGTGATTGTGTCATTATTCGCTAATATAGAATTAAAATCAGCCATAACAAAATTAGTATGACTCCCATTATAATCGTATGCAGTTCCATATAATTCAAGTAAGTTGTAATTCTCATTAGTAGGGTCAGGGTCTGATGCAGGAAAAGAACCTTTAACATACCATTGCAAAAACTCAGCTTCTTCATCCATTCTAACACTTTTTGTGTAAGCTACTTTATTTTCAGTTCCATCCCAATACCAATTAGGGCATCTTGTTAAGAATCTCTTTGGGGAATTAGCTGTATTAGTGTACTCATTATGCATAAACTGTTGATTGTAATAAACAGTATCTCTTTCAAATTGATTTACTGAGTTAATTGCAGTGATTTGTGGTGGTGCAACTAGAGTAGTTGTTGAAGTAATTATATTTTTATTACTATCTAGAATTTCAAAAGTTGCAGAAACTTTAACCCTTCTAAATGTACCATTATCAGAAACATTGTAATCGCTTATAGGATATCCCAATGCAGTAGAAGAACCTATAACATTATCCTGCATTGTAGCGCCTCCGTTCATCCCTCCATAAAAAGGACTCTGCCAAGTTCCTTTATTTATAGGACATAAACTATAAGATAGTTGGTCAGAAACTAACTGACTAATATCTATAGTAAATCTATGACCCTGAGGAGCAGAATTGTTTAAATATCTCCTGTTAGTTATATCTCTTAACTTCTTAATTTTTCCAATAGTATTCCAGTTAGACCCATCAACAGATGTTTCTATTTTAAATATTACACTTACAACATCTCCACTTGAACTAGACTCCTTACCTTCATCAATTCCAGCGTAAAACCACTGAACTTGATACCTTAAATTTCCATTAGCACTCATAAGGTAATTACCTCGGAAAGTAGGACTCATTGAAGCTAGATTACTGGCACCCCAATTTAAAGGTACTATTCCCCAACTTACACTTCCATTTATCGCTGCCATATCTTAATATATTTTATATTTTAAATTCAAGTAACCTTTAACATCAGAAATCTCAGAATCTGATAATGCTCTGTTATATACAATCACCTCTTGTAAATCTCCAGACAAATGTCCAGTAAGTGAGTCATAACTACCAATATGGAATTTACCATCATCAAAACTTAAATTACTTGGGAAAGCATAGTTAGTAGAAGAAACTAAACTAGATTCATCTACACTATAATAATGTAAATCAATACTATGATTTTCTTTTTTAAGAATCCCTATATGATTTTTACCTACAACATTAATTGTGTTATTTAAAGAAAGTTCAATAGGTACTTCTGTTGTTAATCTCGCTCTATATAGACCTCCATTTTCAGTTCCTATATCTATAGAATCTCCTGTAGAATTAGAATACCCAAACACACTAGAATTTATAGCACTAATCTTACTAACCTCAAATACTGTAAAATTATTTAATATAGGGCTATCTACATCTGATTCTAATTGATTGGAAATTCCGTTAAAGCTAAAGTAAGCCTTATCATCTTGACCTCCGTAACCATATCTTAATGGCTGTTGTGATGATGTTGATTGAGATACATTATTATCATTTCCTGAATTATCAACCCAAGCACTAATTCTTTTTGTTGGTATATCGAATGTTACACCACTATCTGCTCTTAGCCATATTGCCAAGTCTTTAAAGTCTGATGGGTAGTTAGATACTGGTCGGAAACACTTAGTAAACGCACTCATTGTAAATGTTAGCTTAATCTGTACTAACTTATCGTTCTGAGTATCTTTAATTCTTTCAATCTCTATACTCTCATCATTTAAGTAAGCCTCTACAGTTACATCTTGGTAGTTTTTAAGCACCATATCCAACCATTCGTTAGATAAGTCCTGTAAGTTATCCCATCTCTTTTGTAGTGTTACTACTGATTGTGCTGCTTGAGAATATAGATTGTAGAAGTTTATTTCAAATGAATACTCCTCTCTACCATCATATATTACTGGTATAGTAGATTCAGGTGGATTTACTAGCATTAATGGGTACTGAGTGTCGTGGTCTTGATTGACCTCCCCATCATACCCAAACTTTACATCTCCATAAGTCCATTTGCTGTCAAATACAGTTATTATATCTGTTAGTCTTGTTATTGCCATAGTTATGGTGTTATATTATTTTTATTATGTATCTTTTCTTGTACAGCAATTTCATAATCGTTCTTAGCAGTATTGTAGCTCAAGTAAGTTAGTACTTTATATAAATCTGTTTCTTTCACGCTATCAATGTCATTATAACCTTCTATTCTAAATATTCCCTTCTCTGCTACCATATAAAGGCTGTTAAGCCATCCGTATGGCTTTATGAATCTGTTGTAGAGTCCAATTGTAGAAACTTTACCTTTTCTACCTCCACCTCCTCCTCTGTTTTCCCCAAAAACATTTGGAAAGTCCGAGTTAATTTTACGCTTTGCATTGTCAAAAAAAAACTGAACTCCCAGACGAAATCCATACTTAATTCTTTAAACTTCTCAGTCTTTTCAGGTATAGCATCATCATCATATTCCTCATCCGCTCTCCTACAAAGTATTGCCATCTGTTCAGGTAATACATCAAACCTTCCATGTTTCATTATTTCTATCGTACTGTCTAAGTGAGTAGACTCAATATAATCTCCAAATGTGTTTCTTCTTAGAAATTCTTTTGGGAATAAGTACTCCTCACCATCTAATTCAAACTTTTCTATACCTTTAGGTTTATATTCCTCTAAAAGGCTAGAGAATGTCGATACAGCCTCATTAACGCTATCTACATCAAGTCTGCTCATCTCATTTTGAGAAAGTCCAGTTATATACATAAATATATCCCTATTCATTTTCAATAACTCAACTTCTGAATGTTCAGGCTCAATAATCACTCCATCCTCATCTCTTTTAGTATATTGACTGATAATTGTGTATAATCCACACCAATACCTTAATGTAATGTCTTTCCACTCTGTTGGAATCTCGTATGAGTTGTTTTCAATCTTAATTTCTACCATATGTTAGTTTTTAATCGTTTCACTTTCTATCATATCCTCTAATATCTTTTTTCTCTCAGTAACATCTACAAGTACATCTGCTAATTCGCTTGTAGAGTTCTCACATAAACTTCCAATCTTCTCCAAGTGAACAAGAATGCTATCTTGATTTTCTTCTGTCTTTAGTGCAGTAAGAAACCCAATAGCAGTATAGAATAACATATTTGGTATTAAAAATATAAATTCAGCCATTACTCCGTTATCATCTTCAATCTTCAACGTTGTATCGTGAAAATTATTAGAATATAGATAAACAGAATCAAGTATGTTTAAGAAGTCTTGGTATTTACCTGCAATCTCATCTTCTGTTGCATAATACATTATTTTCTTAACATCTTCCATAAGCATCTCGACAACCTCTTGATGACTTGCGTTTAAGTAAAGTATATCTGTCTTTTTCATAATTCTCTGATAATTTTTGTGTAATTAATCAAAACTAGGCAAAAATAGTAAATTAACTAGGAAATACTTTCACAGTTTTTACACAAACTCAAAATTATTATGAGAAATATAAAACCTTACCTCCTCCACTCCAAATCTCCTTGTTTACTGCCATTACTAAACAATCTACCATATCATCGTGTTTAGCTGCTGGAAACTTAGCTAATTGGTCTAAGAACTCATCATTCCAATCACCATTTAATAGACTAACTCTACCACTCTCTAAAGATGCACTGACATCACTCACTCTTGCTACCTTGTCTTTAGTTGGTGGTTTATCTTCTTTTACATTAAGTCCTGTTTCTCTTACTAGAGTTTGCACAATAGACTTCCCTGATGCTTTAGGTTCTACATATATTCTACTCCTATTTGTATATCCATTCTTCTGAACCCACTGTTGTATGAATTTTACCAAGTCTGGGAACTCTTTATAGACATTAACACAGTCTACTATCTGCCATTTGTTATCTTTATAGGTATATGCTAGTAATGCTGATGGGTCATTCTTCTGGTCAGCCGTATATGCAGGGTCAATAACGAAATTAACTACAGCATCTTCAGCTCTATACCTATCAATCTTAAACCAATCCTTATGAATCATTCCACTATCTAGTGGTGTTGGTGTTTGTTGTAGTTGTCCAGCATAACCATAACTACCTAATGCACTCTTGTAATCATCTAATGTTCTCTGACTAAACCTATCTTCCCAGAACAACTGAGTATCTTTATCATAATACTTCTCTAAAGATGGAGGTTTAATGTTTCCATCTCCACTTTTAGCAGGAATACAGATATGCTTATACTTTAGTCTAGTTTCTTTACTTAAAAGAAATCCTGTTAAGTCTTCCTCGTGTACTCTTTGCATAATTATAATCCTAACTCCAATATCAGGTTGATTAAGCCTAGAGTAGAATGTAGTCCTATACCATTCGTTAGCGTTCTCTCTTTCTGTTGCAGAACTCGCCATCTGTGGTGATAAAGGGTCATCCACTATTAGAAAGTCCCCACCTTGCCCAGTAACAGTACCACCTACTGATGTTGCTCTCCTCATTCCAACAAAGTTGTTCTCGTATCTCTCTTTTAAGTTTTGGTCTTTCTTAATATGGAATACATCTCCCCACCTTCTCTTAAACCAATCACTAAATATAATATCTCTACTCTTAGTTGCTAGTTCAATAGATAGTGTTGCAGAGTATGATGATGTAATGAATCTTAGTTTAGGCGACCTTATCCAAGCCCATACAGGAAACATAACAGTTACTATCAATGATTTCGTACTCCTAAAAGGAACATTAATGATAATATCTTTATCTTTAGGCTTCTGAGCTATTACTCTTTCACATTCTTCTTGAAGTAAGTCGCATATATACTTATGATGCCAATTAGTTGATAATGGTACTGCAGGTTCTACTACAATCCACGCTGCTTGAAAGAACTCATAGAAACTCATCTCACATAGTTTCTTTTCTAATGCAAACTTCAGTAATGCTTTCTTATTCATCTAATTCCATATAGTCAATATCTTCTGCATCTTCAAGTCCTCTAATCTGTCTTTTAATATCTTCAAGTGTTGCTCCTTCGTTTAAGTTAATCTCAATCTTAGTTTCTGAGTCCCTCTTTATTTCTGTTGATGATAATTTAGGCATTGCATAGTTCATTAGTTTAGCTATAGCATCTATATATGCTCTTGGGTCTTCATCAAATAGTATATCTAATGCCATCTTAATCTTTACAGGCTGTCCTTCTAATGCATAAGCTAAAGACTTCCTAGTCATCTTAGCTAGTTGTCTTGTTTCATTATTCTTAGGTAATAAAGACTTTGCAGTTTGATTAAAGTTCTCATCTATATTATTAGGTCGCTTCTTCATAGCTTCACTGCCTACTACTTTCTTATCTTGTTCTTCCATCATTATTCGTTTAGATTGCTAATATACAACAATGTGTTAAAGTAATTTCATAATAAAGATATAAAATTGAACTTTGTAAGATTATTTGTGTATGTTTGCCGTCTAATAACTAAAACTATACAACTATGGGAGTAACAGTAGAATTACGCAAACAGTATGAACGAACTAGAGAGATTGATAATGATGATAAGTTTTTTATCGTATGGGTACTTGAGGATGGTAAATATAAAACTAGAGCAGGATGGATTGAGAAAGAGTTTATAGAGGAAGATTTTGTTGATGCTTATGAACCTATGATTGGTAAAGAATCATTCTCCATAATAGAAGTTATCTCATTTACAGATTATGATGAATATAAGGGATATAAATTAAACAACTAAACCTTTTTGTAAACATAATATAAGAAGTCTGTTATTAGTTGTATTTAATTACTATATTTGTACTTTAAATTATTTTCATATTTTAGCAGACTTATATCCTCGAACATATAAGTTAAGATAAGCCAAGACTTCACTCTTGGTTTTTTCTTTTATAAGTTATAAAGTTGAACTTCTCTAATTTTATTGTAACTATTTAGCCCTATAATTAACTTATCTTTTAACATTTTACCCTATATGCCGTTTTTGTATATAAACTATGAAACTATTTAATTCTCAAACACTATCTTCGTGCCTCTTATAAGAACCTAGATACTATTCTAAAGAAGTCTGCTCAATTCCATAACACCATAGTAACAGAGTAGTATGTTCTCATAAGCGACACAGTCCTATAGTAAACATC
>Ga0209816_1003641_pt1 | contig 10519 bp, 11 predicted proteins | sample CoawatmetaG01DNA_FD_187509 | JGI IMG/M metagenome (GOLD analysis project Ga0209816, IMG submission 187509) | Marine microbial communities from the West Antarctic Peninsula - Coastal water metaG017-DNA (SPAdes) (version 2) | ecosystem: Environmental > Aquatic > Marine > Coastal ... | reverse complement strand
GTCTACTGTTTTGTCTACTGACCTTCAAAGGCTTCGCAGTCTTCAGAGACTTTATAGCCCCCACCCCGGCAGGTGACCATAGGGGGTACCCAGTGCTATATAGGTGTGGCCGGAGGTTTTGAGGTGTGAGGGTTTGTAAAGTAGATGGATTAATTTACAAAATAAACACTAATAAAGTGATCCAAAAGGCTGAGTTTCTTCGTATCTACTGTGTAGCATGTAGAGTTGTGAAATATGTAAATGTTTTAACTTCATCTGCTACTCTTCATTTAAATATCTTTTATCTTTTACTTATAAACCTAATATATACACTTTCTTTTAAGTTGTTTGTAAAAAAGAACAAGGGCTGTTATTGGAGGTTGCTTAAAAGACTTTTACTAAATCTAAATGGTTTATTTTTTAAACCCTTAATTAATGTATATAGCATTAACTTAAAAGGACTTTAAAGTAACTAATAAGAATTAATTTTGTTGCTACATTATACGTAAAACCAAACTAGCTCCTCTTACATTACCTGTACCTAATAAGAACACTAAGCTTTATGCAGTCCAAAAACCCTCCAAAACACCACCATTCTAACTACCATCCCTGCAACAAAAGATACGGTTAGGTATCCATAGACTATTGAGCCTATGAAAGTTTGGATGAAGGTTTTCATTTGATATACATTAAATTGTTTGTTTTACACGAAGTTAATTGATGGGCGGGTGATCTTTAAATAGCTTACTTAGGCTCTCAATTAACTTACGTACATCATTTGCATCTTTAGACTCAATAGTGCGGTTAGAGATACCTCTATAAAGGTCAGCTATACCAAATCCTAAAAACTCTGGTGGCATCTCTTTATCCCTAGCGATAAAGTGCTGATGCATGTGAGACACACTCTCACCAAAAGCTATCGTGTAAACCTTAGAAACATTCAAAGCATTCTGTAGGGATAAAGATATTGCTTGAGCAATAAACGCATACTCGGTGACTTCTTTAGCGTTGAGATAAGCGATACCTTGGACATGACGCTTTGGTTGAAGAAGGAGCCATCCAACTACTGGGTATGGAGCTGAGTGATGCCTAATCAACCAGGAATTATTTTCCCAAATAATATGTTCAGCTAGGTTAATTTCACCTGAGTTTTGCCTACAAATAGTGCAATCTGTTTTCATTGATAACCCATTTAGTTTTGTCAGACAACAGTTTACCCATTCAAGGAAGGAAGCACTACAAAATCATCAGGTAGTTGACAGCACACTGCAGCCTCAAAACCTCCGGCCACACCTATATAGCACTGGGTACCCCCTATGGTCACCTGCCGGGGTGGGGGCTATAAAGTCTCTGAAGACTGCGAAGCCTTTGAAGGTCAGTAGACAAAACAGTAGACATTTTGGAGGTGTTGACAGTGAACTAGCTTCTTGGGAGACTAGTAAACACGTTAGCTAACAGGTTGCATGGCGGTGATAGTAGGCGATGAGGTTCTATCCCACCGCCATATACATTAATTAAGCCTCTGTTTTTACAGGGGTTTTTTTATAGCTAGAATATTTACCCATTAACCTACCCATTAATAGGGTATCTATAGATCGACAATTCGAAATGGTCAGCAACAAAACCTCATCCAGTCAAATCAGGGCTAGATCGAAGTGAGAGATATGCAGATGGCTGTCGACTCTTGGACTATTGGAGGCTACATCCCCCCCCCATCACCACCGCCTCCACCGCTACCATCAAATTTAAGAATCTTCCACTTATGACCGCAATCTTTGCAAGACCCATACTTTTTGAACATATTGGCATTTATGTTTATTGAGCCACAAGAAGCACAGGTAGGCGTTTTCATTTTCTTAGCATCACGAATGAATGCTCTTATGCTGTAGATAACAGCTAATATCGGAATTACCCAAATCAAATATTCCTGCATCAAACGCTTCCTTCATTGATTACCTAATCATAGCTGAATACCCCATGCAGTCAAATTAGGTCAGGGCATGTGAACTTGGATATTTTATTCGACTTGTCTACACAAATTATTAGTTGAATAGTCAGGTTTCGATGAACTACAGTCAATATTTTCGTGTGCTTTTTTGGACGGAGCCATCTTGAAACTAACTTTGGTAAGCACATTATCTGTGCGCTGGAATATCCCATCTTTGATAGTGGGTTTGTAAATAGTTTGTCTAACTGATCTTATGGCTGAATCAGAGAAAACTCCAACTGGATATTCCTCATGTATCTCAGCAGAATCCACCTTGCCTGTTTCATCTAAAGAAAACTTTACAATTACCCAACCCTCAATTTTCTTTCGTATTAATTCAGGACTATAGGAGGGTTTTGCACCTTTCAAAATTTGGTAAGACCCATCAGATCTATCGCTCTCATGTAAAAATGTCTTTGTACTATTGGTTGAGCATCCAGCAACCAAGACAACAATTACCGAAGTCAAAAGAAATCGTTTCATATCTACCTCTCCTTAGTGATTACCTAATCATAACCAAATACCCCATCTAGTCAAATCAGGGCTAGATTTAGGGTCTTATCAGCCTGCTGCCTTAAATCATATTTAAAATTTTAAAACGTTGTATTATCCTCAAATTAAATTTAGGTTGTTATTAGCAATAAGTTTAAGCACCAATTACAGCCTAAGCCCGATTATTCTATGGAGCTGCGTACACCTGCTCGCCCGCAAAAATAGTTTGTAATATTTGTACGTCAACAATGCCTGCGGAATTGATGGCAGTTATGTCTTCTGACAACACCACCATATCTGCAAACTTGCCGATCTCTAGGGAGCCACGTTCGTTTGCTATACCGTTGGATACAGCTCCATCAAGGGTGTAGCCACGAATAGCCGTTGCAACATCGATACGCTGGGCTGGGTACCAACCAGCGGCTGGCATACCATCAAGGCTTTGGCGGGTGACTGCGGTGTAGATACCAATTAAAGGGTCCATCTCGGACACGTTCCAATCACTGGAGAATGCAAAGCGCGCTCCGGCTTCATGCATTGACTGGAGCGGCCAGGCGTTTTTGTGACGCGTATCTCCAACACTTAATTGCCATTGCGAGACTGGCCACGGAAAAATATGGCGTGGCTGAATAGCGGCCGATACATCGAGTTCGGCAAATCGAGGGATGTCTGGTTCTTGTAGCAGCTCTACATGGACCACTTGGTGTGGCGCGGCAGGTTTGCCGTTTGTCTTTAACGCGATTTCAAACGCATTAAGGGCCGTATTGATACCCCGATCACCGATGGCATGAACAAATAATTGGAACCCACGAGCATCGAGATCGGTAATGATTTTATTAAACTCATCTGGATCGAAAAATAAGTCGCCAACATTATCCGTGGAGCCTTCATAGGGTTCGAATAGCGCAGCGGTTTCGGCTTCGATCACATCATCAATGTAGAGTTTGAGCGCTGGGACTTTAATCTCGCTATCGTTGCTGTAGCTGTCCCGTACTTGCTCAAATGTTACAACTTCTGCGGCGGAGGTTCCCGGTGGGTAAAACAAAGCAATGTGAACATAGGCATTTAGCTGCCCTTCGGCCCTGGCCCGCTCGAACCATTCAATTTGCTCAATGGCCACTTGCGGATCAATAATAGTGGTTATACCCACGCTAGATGCCAGCTCTAAGTTGTCTAAGAAGCTCTGGTAGATATCTTCCCAGTCAGGTTCTGGGAATATGGCGTTCATCTCCGCATGGTCGGCATCAGAAATGTACATTGCTGCCTTAAAAATCCCAGTGGGCTGGCCGTTTTTATCTCGTACAATATCGCCCAATGGAGAACGTTTCGATTCTGCTGTTATACCAAATAGCTCCATGCCCTTGGTGTTCAGCAGCTGGGTGTGGGAGTCATAGGAGATCATCATCGCCGGGCGGCCATTGGTAATGCCATCAAGGTCTTTGGCTGTGGGCATACCCCCTTCAAAAATATTGTAGTTCCAACCGTCACCCATAATCCATTGCAACTCTGGACGCTCGTCTGAAAAAGCTTGTACTGCTTGGCGAAAGCTTTGGTAGTCGGGCGTGTTCATTAGGCTGAGGAAGTTAGAACCCGTGGCATAGCTTATGTGGTTATGGCTATCTATAAAGCCGGGTAATACGAAGTTGCCGTCTAAATCATGTACTTGGGTGTCGTCGCCCCGAAAGGAGTCACAGACGCTCTCCATACCGATACAGACGATTCGCTTATTGCTCACGCCCACCTCGCTTGCTCGGCTTTGCTGAGGGTTAACAGTATAGATATTGGCGTTGGTATAAATGTGTGAGACCGCCGACTGTGCAAAGCTAGGAGACAGGAACAACATCGCCGCCAAGGCGGAGATCACTATTATTATTTTCATACACGTAACCCTGAGGTCTAAGACTGTTTGAGTAAGCTTAGATCAGCCTAAGTCATTACCCTTGTGTTTCCTTAGGGCTTTGCCCGATTAAGGTCATAATAGCACCAGTGCAGGAAAAATTGATCATTAAGCATTCTACTCCGCTTGGGGTACACGCTACTGTCAAATAACTGCTCGCTAAGAAGGATTTTCGGTATGGTTAAATGACGCCAAAAAATAATACTTGCTAAGTTACTATCGCCAAAATATAGCATCATCATTAGACAATTCTTCCAGAGCGGTGGCAATAAACCAAAAGTTTTGCGACCGAAATCAGAAGTATTTGTGGCTTATAAAAAAGGGCTTTTCGGGCACATTTAAGTGCGCGTAGATCGAGGTCAGCGCCACGACACGACACGGCACTCCAGAAACTAATTGCCTTATTCTTTTATCCTGTGTGGGTTTCAGGCTGATTGGCTTGGGTTTTATGGAGTAGATTGAGAAGTTTTTGAGGGCTAGAAAAAAGCAGATGCCGACACTTCTCATATCATAGGTCGACGAATAAACGTCACAGTTATCATTCCTACGACTCCCAAAGTAATCAATACTAGTAGTGCAATTCGATAATCTCCATGTACATCAAATAACATCCCCACAACAAGAGGGCCCAGTGAGGACCCAATCGTTGATGAGACTCATGCTCTACCCTAAACGTAAAAAAGCCTCAGAGTTGTGAAATTCCGAGGCTTTTTTGTATCTTTGGAACCTAAGTAACTTAACTTCCTGATTTACCACCAACGGGTTGAGCATGCCAAACACGGGGGTTGTCGCACGTTGCAAGATCACCATAGGCTGACTGCAGTGCCTGATTTCCGCCCGCCATCATCATGTCATGGGCCTGTCCTCGCTCTGCCATACTTGAGGCAACATAGACGTTATAAAAATCGGTTTTGCTACCACGCGGCTCACCAACAGCGGTGAACCAGCGGAACAACCCACCCGGCATATTATTGTCTGTCATCCATGCCGCCCATGCCTTATCTCCTGCCATTAATGATGCCATATCAGAGCCTTCATTCATTTCACAAGCAGAGATTTGTAAAAACCCAGGTCCGCCCATATTTTCAACCGGTTTCACTGCCATGGCGGTCATTAGTGAATGCGAACTACAGGGAGAAACAGAATCAAACTTCTTCTGTACCTTTCCACCCTTGGCCATCCATTCATCATTAATAGTACCCATCGCTTGATGGTTGTTTGCAAAACCTAACCAGACTGTATCAAACGGGAAATCTGCACCATTTGCGACAACCGATTGCAACACATAGCCTCTATAGTCTTTACTGAAATTATTGCTCGCCCAAGCATCCCATTCCCCGGCGACCTTTAATAGATCATCCATATCTTTGCCTTCGGCAAAACTACAGAAGAACGTTTCAACTGCACTAGTTTGAGGCGCATGGTGATCCGCAAATGCCGTTTGAGTAATAAAAAAAGTTAGTAACACGTACATTAATTTATTCATTCTAAATGCCTTACTTTTTATTAGTTGAATATTCACTTTAGACAAAAGAGATGCGTATGTCACTATACGTTTATGAAAACTCCTTTTTATAAGCCGCAAGTACCTCTCATTTTGATTCAAAAACTACCGCCCTAAACATAGGCTATCCACTCCAGCGACTCTAAGAATAGCTGAACACCCCATACAGTCAAATTATGTCTAGATAGGGTTGATGCCAAACGAATCAAATAGAGGACTCCTATTACCTCTAGAGGTGAGGAGCATGAGATACGATTAACGACATCTATTAATCCTCAATTTACTTGAATCGCAGATAGTAGTTATTGTTTTTCTAGTTCAGCATTTAGGGAAAGTAAAATGTCGGCATATAATTTGTAGAAAACCTGCGCTGAGTGAATAATCTGGTTTCTATCTTCTGATCGATCGATTCTGTTCATAACACCTATAAAAACATCAGCATTATTCTGGAGAAGCGAGCCGTGAGAAAAAAGGTAAGTAAAGGCGCCTTTAGGCACTGATGGAGTAGCACCTATATTGTCTCCTGACCTGTGCGCGAGACTGAGCACAGCACCTTCCAGAACATGGTGCATACCCATTATTCCTAGTGGGTTTATGCGGTTCACTGTGTCATAAGCATAACTGACCATTAGTTCTGTCGCCATGTGAGGTTTACTGTGGCGCCCCTCATCCATGTTGCCACCACATACAGAGATATCATTAAGTATCAGCTCGTTATGGCTCACCATTTGTTCAGTAAATTCACCAATAACATCTGTTAACCATTCAGTTTCTTCAGTCAGTCGCGACTGAACGTTCAATATAAGTGGCGAAGTATGCTTTAGAATATGATACCACTGCGTTAAAAATGAAATATACAGGGCATTGGTTATATTACCTTCTTGCATAGATTTAATGAACGGCAAAGCTAAAAAGTCAGTGTGCTGTCGTGACGTTTGTAGTTGTAGTATGTCAAAAAATTTAATACCTATATCTCCTATTAAAAGTCCGAGGATACTCTTTTTGTGGTTGTTAGCTATCTTTTTGGTAGGTGCCGATTAAATTCCTGTAAAACACTACTGGGGTGATTATTATCTTGTAATGCTAGTCATCAATCTAACAAGAAATGAGCGCTAAAAATAACCTTGAGCTTTCGAACATAGCACAAATAAGGTTGTATAACAGACTAGCCCATCCAGCTAGATCGATTTAAGAACTAATAAATCTATTTAATTAGGCAATTATTTGGATGCCAAAACATTCAAATCCTGTAACGAAACTCTCGGCTAATTCCAGTCTAGGCCACGCTTGTTTTGGTTATTAGAGTTTTAATCAATAACGTAGCTCGTAAATTACGAGCAGAGCCCACAGTAACCCAAGTGTCCAAGAGATTACTTTTTGCTTACTCTGCTCTTCGCCTTCTTCCCTGCTCTTTTTTATATAACGCTCCCATTCTTCATCAGTTTTTATCTGATCAGAATATTTCTTTTTCCAGTCTTCTATTTCTTTTTGGAGCCTTTCAATTGTTACCCTTTGAGACTCTTCAAGGTCTGTCATTAGACTTCTTCCTGTGTTTGAAAAGAATTGATTAATAAAATATTCAGTTCGTCATATTAAACTAGCCTGCCCCCACCCCAAAGGCTTTCGATTACCGATTAATCGCCTATTGCTGTAGGGAAATTTTCCGTATCTAAATCTAGCCCTAATTTGACTGCATGGGTTATTTAGCTATGATGCAATTAATGATAAAAATACTAGTTCTAATTTGCACATTCCTTTTTACATCTTCAGCTTGCTATTCTGAGGAGGTAACTACGTATTATTTTATTCGTCATGCTGAAAAAGTACGGATCGACAAAACTGATGATAACCCAGCGTTAAATTATGACGGAGTAAGAAGAGCCAATAATTGGAAAGAGACCTTTTCCACGGTAAAGCTCGATGCTGTTTACTCTACAGATTATAAGAGAACTCAGTTGACGGCTACACCGACAGCCGATAGTAAAAATTTACCGGTACTTTTATACGACTCAAGTGACATGTATTCAGCATCCTTTCAACACGAAACAAAAGGCAAATCTGTTTTGGTCGTTGGGCATAGCAATACCACAAATGTATTCGCAAATAAGGTTTTAGGACTAGAACAATATAAGCAAATTAATGATCAAAATAACTCAAATCTTTATATCGTTACTCTTATTGGAGAAAAGGCTTCTTCTGTCTTATTAAAAATGAATTAAGGACAGTTATAAAACATGTATAAAAGGGCTATGCTCGTCAGTAGGCTTTTTGACTGTAGTTGTGTAATCACCCGTGAGCATTTTGCTTACTAACTTGAATCTTTAATTTAACAAAAGGTAATATTATGAAAAACTCTAATCTAATCATTCTCCTGATGGCATCATCACTCGTTTCTTTGAGTGCGTTTTCCGCACATCATGAGGAGCATAGCTCCACTAAAATAGGTGAAGTTGCCATCACTGAAACAGCGCATAGCGCTGGATTTACTGAGATGACAAAGATGGTCGGTAAATGGGAAGGAAAACTAACCCAGTTCACCGGAGTGGTCATCGACGTTTCTTCAGACTTCAAATTAGTTTCAGGTGGCAATTTGATCACTGAGACTCTCATTGAAGATGGTGTCGAAATGCTAACTACTTACTCAGACAATAAAGATGGAGAGTTAGTGGTCAAACACTATTGTGCATTAGGAACTCAGCCCGTATTTACAGCATCAAAAGTGTCAAAAGACATGGTCGCTGTCTCTCTAGACGTAACCCAGGGTGGTTATCATCCAGAGCACCATAGCTATGTTAACTCTATGAAGTGGACAGTTGATTCGGGAGAAAGTAACTCGGCAGTCGTCGACTCGACCCTCTACATAGACGGAACATTAGTTGAGCAGCAAGCTGTAATCAGTCGCGTTAATTGATATCTATAGGCCCTCTATTTTTTTAGTAGGCCGATGGATCAAACATTACAACTTTAAGTTTTAATTTACTAAGGAGTAAGACCATGCAAAAGAAACTAATACTACTACCACTGCTGCTAATGATTACCGGTGCCAGTATCGCAGACGATCATGAAGAGCCCGTAACTACTATGAAAGCCGAGGGTGTTGATGAACTTCGAGCCGAATACAATTTCTGTACGCTAAATAAAGGTAAAACATTCAAAGATGTTGAGAAATTTTCGCAAAAATATGGTGATTTTGCGAATCAAAACGGTCTTAAGTACAACCAGAGCATGCTAACGCCAATTCATGCTGGTGATAGCATGGGCACGTTTACTCACGTTATTGTTGGTCACTGGCCTAATGGTCTAGAGATGTATAAAGAATGGGGAACTTATGTCAATGTTTTTCAAGAGAAGTATCCTAATCTAAAAGCACCTCATAGCTGCGGACCTAACTTAGCTACCTTTCAGCATAAAGTTGTTTCAGCAATGGATGCCACTGTGGAAGCGGATGTTAAAAGACCCGTTCAGTATGCTGACTGTTCTTTAAATGAAGGTAAAACATTGGATGACGCGAAAGTAGCAGAGCGAGCTGCAGCGGAACTTATTGCTTCTGCTGGGATGAAAGGCTATGGCGTAAACTACATTATTCCATACTTAGGGCAAAGAGATCTTAACTATGATTTTATAAGCTTATCCTATTTCCAAACTTTTATGGCCAGAGCTGAAATGGCTTACAACTATTACAAAGTCGCTGACAAAGCGGATGCCATCACCAGTGAAGTTTATAGTTGCGTTAATCCTAGAAGTTTTGTGGTTAAAAACCTCTATACCAATTGGGACAATAGCTGAATCAGCAATCAGCTAAGTAATCAAAAACCTTGGATGATTAATCATCCAAGGTTTTTTTATGGTCTCAGCTATAAGAAACAAACAACACTAATATCTTCGTCTACCTACGTCATTTACCCTATCAAAAATGGTTGTCCATTAACTGCTTGAAAAAACGTATGGGCACTAAACATGGCATACGCCACAATGAAAACAATAAGTATTTTTAACTTAAATCTTGGGCTCCAATGTTGCGGCAGCAACACTACAAAAATAGGAAAAGCGTGCATTGCATGCATTCCAAAAAAGTGCGCGACACGCAGGTCACCACCATCCATGGCCCAGTTAAAGAGCCAAACACCGTTAGCATCCGTTGGCGCAGCGTTTACCCAGTGCCCACCATTACTACTGAGATAATTTCCAAAACCTCCACCAAGTAGACAGGTAAGGCAAAGGCCAATAACAATGGCCAAAATTAAAGGGTTTGACATAGGGTTTTGCTTTGCAATGAGATAAGCCATCCAAGGTAAAACTAAAACCATAGAGGCCGCACCAATACCCATGATGATGTACATAATACTTGTGAAATTAGAGGACAGGTTGAAATGAGAGGCTTCACCCAAGCTTGCCATTATGGCGATGTACACTACCTCCGTTATACCCGCGATCAACGGTATTCCGACAAGCCATTTACCACTCGTACTTCTCAATGTCTTGGAATCTAAGAATGTGGCGAACCATGTTAAGGTTAAAAAATACACGCCTATGGATAGGCCAAATTTGACTGGCTTACTCCATACCGATATGCCGTTCAATGTCCTGTCATCAAAAAGCCCTACAACCAAACAGAACACCATCAGTGCAAAATTAAATAAAGCAGCGCGGTACCAAAAAA
>Ga0209816_1003638_pt1 | contig 10525 bp, 7 predicted proteins | sample CoawatmetaG01DNA_FD_187509 | JGI IMG/M metagenome (GOLD analysis project Ga0209816, IMG submission 187509) | Marine microbial communities from the West Antarctic Peninsula - Coastal water metaG017-DNA (SPAdes) (version 2) | ecosystem: Environmental > Aquatic > Marine > Coastal ... | reverse complement strand
TCTCAACCCCCTCCAGAAGCCTCTAGAATAGCTTCTAACGCTGTTTAATCTATCTAACCATATAACCTGATTGATTCCGTATACATTCGCTTAAAAGCAAATTTAGGTACAATTTTAGGTACAAGATAACTGCCATATGTAGTAGTATAGTACAGGACAGCACAAGAAAGGAACTTATTTAAAACGTAACAAATACAGTGCTTAAACGTATGTTATAAGTAAAAAGTCAGACAGTACAAGACATTGGGTTCGGAATCCGTCCGGTCCGCCATAAGCAACAATTAAGCCTCTGTTTTTACAGGGGTTTTTTTCGTTCTGGGCTATTTAAAATTTCTGTTGTACCACTTGTTGTACCTTAAAGTTTGGCGCTTTAACGGCTGTCAGGCTTACAAATCACAATTCTCAAAAATCCTTCTGTCATTGGCACCAAACGATAAACAATAGGTCTGCTTAATAGAATGGTACTTGGTTACATAGTCACACCAGCGCACAATCTTATAATCTAGCCCTTTACCGTCCCTAGACCGCCTCAAAAAATCTTTTGGTACTGCAGAACCCTTGGAGCTATTCACACCACCTTATGACGGCACATGGTTAGATCTATCATTGGCAAAGGATTGTTTTTTAGAATCGCTCCAGCTAGCCGCACGGCTCTTGTATGGGTCCTTGAGGCTGACAAGGGGTCGATGTTGATGAAGTCACAGGTTTTGTTTGTGTAAAAGAATTACTAGCCCCACGATCTACAGAACATAAGTCTCTAGGGATTTAGCCCCCCTACCTCCAACTAGCAATCCTATGCAGAAACTCCAAGCCAATCAGCCTGAAACCCTTACAGAATAAAGGAATAAGGCGATTAGTTTCTGCAGTGCCTCGATCTACGCGCGTTAATGCGTCCATAAAGTCCTCTTTATAAGCCGCAATAACTTCTGTTTTTTTATAGGCGTCAGATACTTCTCTGTTTACCTCGATCTATCCCTGATTTGACTAGATGTGCTATTGCGGTATTTGGTATAGTGATATCATGCGTTTAAATCACACAGAAGACCACAAGACATGAGCATAGTTATCAAGTTGATCGTTGTGGCCCTGGCCGCGGTGTTCTCAAAGTTTAAAATGGGCTACGGAGTGTATTTGATTATTCTTATGACGTTTGTTTCCTTGTTTGGATTCTCGGCGGCATACTTAGACCACAGTTTTGGAGCAGCATCTTGGATAGTGCGTAACGAGATACTCTTCGGAATTGGTTCATCAGTCATAGGTTGGGTAGTAGGATTAGCTTTGATCCGACAGGCTAAGAGAGATGAGGCAATGATAGAGGCCAACTTAAATGAGTACGAACGTAACAGAGACTCTGACCTGCGCCCAAAATAAAGTACATCCATTCTTTCTTCATTATCTCTGCTCCTTGGTAGTCATTTAAAACTTATCGCAGTCTGCGGATATGGCGGTAATGTCTGGATTCCCAACCATCGACAATAGAAACTTGCCCTTCTCGAAGTACGCCATAATAAATAGACCGTCGGCATGCCAAACCTCGATGGAAAATTCGCTCAGCAGTTCTTCCCTTACGTCAATAACAGTGTTTCCAAAGACACCGCTCTTTCCAAAAACCATAGCATTCTTAGTCTTGTCTAATTTGAACTGAAACTTCTGCAGTTCGTGATCCGTCCTTTTCCCTTCAAGACTTGCTTTGGAATGAGTAGTCATCTGGCAATAATAAACGTCGCCCCAATCAGCAAAACTAAACGGACTTATTAACATTAAAGCCAAGACTATTCGTTTCATTGTGTCACTCCCTATGATCTTAAAAACCCGAGTCGACTAAAACTGTAATACCAGTCAAGAACCCAAATCCAATCAAAAGCTGTCTGTTCGGTTACAGACTATCTGATAAATATATCAACACTTAAAACTTATCGCAGTCTGCGGACACGGTAATAGTTCCATACGCGCCAATCACACTCGCATACAGAAACTTGCCGTTTCTAAAAAAGCCTAGTCCAGATTCATCACTAACAAACCACTGTTCATTTGCTGGCAAGCTTCTGTCTACTACTAGATTCATCATTTCACCTAAAGCAAAACCACCCATATCTGCAAAAACCATAGCATTTCTAGACTTATCTAATTCGAACTGAAACTTTTCTAGCGGGTCATTTGTTGTTTCTCCATCGAGGGTTATCCCAACGAAATTAGTCATCTGGCAATAATAAACATCCCCCCAATCAGCAAAGCTAAAGGGGCTTATCAGTAATAGGGTAATCAGTAGTTTCTTCATTTTCGTCCCTCCTTGAGCGTTCGTGTGATTCTAGCAGTTGCCGCAGTTTTTAGAATAGCTATTTCTGTTCCTTGGCTCTGGGCGCGAATTTAAATCCGATAATCCGGCAACAAAAATCCCGCCCAATTCCACGCAAAGCCACGCCTGTTAACGCTGTTAGTGTTTTAATTTTGAGACTCTGCAAGCGTTCAATCTACTGCATAAACCCCAAGCCAATCAGCTTAAAACCCACGCAGAATAAAGGAATAAGGCAATTAGTTTTTGCACAGTGCCGTGGTTGCTTAACAATTAATTTAACCAGGCGCTGACCTCTATCTACGCGCGCGTTAATGTGTCCAGAAAGTCGCGCGTATGGTGTGTAATAAGTCGCGCGTTACAGTGTCCCGAAAGTCCGCGCATAACAGTGTGTAAAAAAATTGTATAAGCTCCAAGAACTTCTCACCTCGATCTAGCCCTGATTTGACTCGATGGGGTATTTGGTAAGGCTTGAGTTTTATAAAGCCCTTGACGGATTCAAATTATAGTTTATTTGTGTGCAGATTTAGAAACCACACCCCAATTATTTCTATAGGGCACCAGCATCCACTCAAACCGCACTCCGGGAAATCGGGGATCGATCGGCGCCATACCAAGGGAAGGTCCGTCGTACTTGCGAACCAGCTTCGCACCCTCTGGAGAGCATTCCGAGATAGTAAAACTAGCACCTCGCTTCACTGCGAGGCTGGACATTGCATCAGCTAAGGCAAAACCAATTCCCTCACGCTTAACATCCGGGTCTACTACCACTCGTTCGGGAACGCCAGCTGCACCCTCCGGGGTAATCCCACTATCCTCATAATAGAGACCTAGGTGAGCACTGTTGATATCTGCATACTGAGTATACCGAGCAGCGCCTACCAATCTGTCTTGATCCATAACAACCAGATGCGTAGCTAGCTGATCGACCTCTTCAAGGCAGGCTTGACCGGGAAATAACGACTCATCAATCATGCTCAACTCTGACCACACCTGATATCTAAAATGCGCTATTCGCTGGATCCATTGTTGGCCGCTAACCGTCTTAAGAATAAACTTGGTGTTCATAGATCCATCTCTGATGTGTATTCTGAAAGAAAGTTTTGAAATTTCCGTGTCCCAATATATTTAAAGTCATGACTGTTAAAAACGACTAATTCTGGACAGGCCGTCTCCATATAGGCACTTTTAAATCCATCTTGAACCTTTATTACTACAGCTGGAAAATATGCCTCATTACAGTCGATTCGCAATTCAAAATCACCGTTTTTATCCTGTACAGCTTGATATCTCTTAATCGATGATCTAATTTTTGGCGGAAGCGTGTAGAGTGACAACTGGATTGAGCCCCAGCGGTTCAGAGTACCCTCTGGCATATAAGCAATCCGCCGATAGCGTCCATGAACAGCAGAAAACGAGGGCAGTGTCCTGCCGCAGACACAGGGCCCGTCCACCGCTTCGCCAATATCATCAGTATCATAGCGAATAAGAGGCATAGCAAAATTAAGTAGGGAGGTCACCAGGATCTTTCCCCGCTCTCCCGGAGCACAGGCTTCACCATTTGGCCGCACAATCTCAACAATACAGTTTTCACTATGGACATGATAGCGCCCCCCTTCGGAGCAGCGTGAGGCGACTAGGCCAATCTCATTTAGACCATAGTTTTGATGGATGGGAGTTTTTAACGATGCCTCAACCACTTTGCGCATATTGGGCGTCAGTGTCTGTGCGATTGCCTGAACGCTGTGCAGCCGATCGGTAACCTCCGCATCAACATCACCCATAGAGAGGTATTCAAGGCAGGAAGCCTGCATCAGCAAAAGACTGGGTTGCACCTTGGCGAGCAGTTCCCGTTGTGGTGCCACAGAATTGGTATTGTTAAATGCAAAAAAATCACCAGTTTTAAAGATGCCATTAAAATACGGTAAGCCCCTGTATTTGATGCATTGACCATCTTTCATGTATGACCCATCTAGCCTTCTGGGAAGCTCTGTTAATGGCCGAATCGATAGCATTTTTTCCTCAGGATTCCAACGGTACCAGCGTAATTCCCGCTGTTTTAGCCAAACCCCTAAAGTCAAACTAGCTACTGTATGTTTGATAATGGTTGGCTCCCCTGTTGTGCCAGAAGATGAACTTTCGCCACCAAAACAGTGTCCTTGGGGCAGAGCCCGGGCGTGTAAAGCCTCGGCATTATGCTTTACTACCTCTTTGGTTAGTGGCGTAATCTTTTCCAGGATCGCACCATCGCTCAGGTCTTTCTCCGCTATATTAAGTTGCCTAAATAATTGCTGATAAAAAGGGACATGATTGGAACAATGCAATAGCATTAGACGTAATTTTTCCGCCTACCTATTTTTTTGATCATCAACTAGACTAAATTCATTACCCAATAGATGATGATCATAGCGAGCACCGGTATAGCCAGTATCAATTTGCCACACTCCGTTTGCAGCAGATTCCTCGACAGCCGTCGTCGGCATCTTAGTCACCTTTTGAGTAGCTTGAATTTAAGTGTTATTCAATGAATTATTTTACGCAATAAAAAGCTCCCATGGGAACTCTAAAATCAACAGCAGCTTGCTGTCTCTAGACTGAATAACGGTCAGTAGCTTTAACCACTAGGGGAATTTTATTCCTGCTCTCTGATAGGTCAGCTGGCAAATGGCTTTCTTAATGGCGAAGATGGGAGCTTCCCATATATTTGGTTTTTCAGACGAGTTGACCAAAATATTCATATTAGCATTTATCTCGAATATCAATATTTCACCCTTGTCATTAATATTGCAGTCTACACCAAAATAATCCAGTTTTAGCACTTTTATAATCTCGCTGATACTGTCAATAATCTTCGGCCCAAGTTCTGCGCCAAATGTAGTTAATGTGTCCTTTTCCTCTTTTACCAATTCGGGTTTGTCCGCCATAAAATATCTACTATTAGAATGTATTAACCAGTTATCTGAAATAATCATATGACGTAAAAATACCTGACCGCCGACAACAACAATACGATATTTTCGATAGAGCCCATCATCAGAAGGATAATCTACGAATTCAGTGAGATAGTAGTCTCTGCCGTCAAGTGGATATTGATACATCAAAGTATTTATATCCTTTAAACCCTCTATTAAGACGGTACTAACGCCACCATGGTCGCCACACTTCCGAAAAATCAATGGGAACTTAAGTTTTGAATTCTTAATAGAGGCCTTCACATCCATAGGTGACAGGGGTGACAGGCGAACAGTATTAGGGACTCTGATATTTGTAATCGATGATAAGTTTTTAGCGATCAAATCTCTGGAGCTGTTTATTATCAAATCTGGGTGATTGACAACAGGACAACCCAGACTATTTATAAAATTCACGCATCGACTCAGTGAGCGCTTATGACTGTCAGGATCACTAATTTCGTTAAATATAACATTCGGCTTAAATTTTAGATTTAAATTTTGAGGCTCAACTGACCCATTCATATAGGTGACGTGACTATTGCCTGGGTAGTTAGGGAGATTTGCAAAAACATTACACGAGCCGTTTATGGCTATGGTTAACCCGGAATCTGCTGGAAGTGACACTTGGCCGGAACCATCATCTGGTATCCCAGAAACAAATAAACAATGCATCTTAGTAACCTTTATTTTACTTTCAATTTGCCGCTACTGGGTTAATTAAGAAATAATCCAGACGTATCATGGAGGTGGGCTGATAGCAAAAAAACCTAATCATAAAAAAGCCTCCGCAATGTCCCGAGGCTTTTTCTCGCACCAGAACACTGTCTAAAACTCGTAGCGCAACCCAAGTGATACTTGCTGACTAGAATAACTGGATCCCTTTTTGCCATCTAGGTCTAGCGTTACTTGAAGACCATTAGCGTTAACCATTTTGACTCCTAGACCCAATACAACCATATCAGAGTCCATCATAGTACCTCGTTGAGTATAGCTTTGACCTGCATAGGACGCAGTGAGAGACTCAAGATCATCGCCAAGCTCATGAGTCCAGGCCAGGCTCACACTGGGTATCAAAGTCCAGTTATCCATATCATATTCACCGGCCGCAGTTAAGCCCAGCTTCGATGTAAGGATGTCAGACTTGGCATATTCAATCTGCTGATTGAGCCCCCCGACTTCGGTATAAGCATCTAACTCTAGCGAGGCGTAACGAAGACCGATTGTTGGGGTTACTGTCATCTCATTCACTATAAAGTGTTTACCAAGACCAATATCCACAGCCAGGATGTCACCATCAGTTTCACCCTGAACATTAATCAAGGCGTGCTTCTTAAAGTCATATTGCAAGGAAGCGCCTCCAATAGAGGCAGCGGCAAACCAATTATCTTGGCGGAAAGCGCCATACAGCATGATCTGGTTACTTTCTATTTGATCAGACATATTACGATCATTGTCTATGTCTACATCTGTGGCGCTGTAGGAAATCCCCACCTGCCACTGGCCTAATACACGATCCAAACCTATGGCAGAGCCACGAACCTGCGAGTCAAATCCGGCCACATAGTCTTGCTTATCTTGCTCGGCGCTACTGTAATAGGTATGTACCCATACCCCTGATGGTTTCTCATGATCTGTCTCATGAGTTCCAATAATACGCTGATTAATAAGACGTCCAGTGGCATCACTCGCAGCCAGAGAGCCCTGCAGAACCGCGCCGCTTACTGAAGGACTCAGCTGCTCTACTACACTCCCAAAGCCCTCAGCATCACCGATATCTAGATCCGAGAACATATCGACCATCATCCCCGCTCCACCAGCTTCAACATAGGCGGTCGCTGCCGTACCAAATTGAATCTGATTAAACGATGAGGACAAGGCTCCCAGGTCATTGACAGTAGTAGTCATTAGGTAGTCATTGCTCACAATAGAGGTCGCTGATGAGTATAAAAGGTTATGGACAGTGGCACTAAAGATTGTCTCAATCCCATTGTCTGTTATGCCATCTGTGCTAAGTAACATTCGCGGCTGATTTAGAGTGACCGTATCGCCAGAAGCAATAGTTAGAGTACTATCAGCACCGAAGCTAACCTGCCCGCTAAGATCTAACATCGCATCGGCACCTAACTCTAAATCGCCCTCCAGAATGAAACCGCCAGAGCCATTGATCACACCAGCCAAAGCCATAGAAGCACCTGGTGCAATAGTCGTTGTATTATCGGCTGTACCAAAGTTACCCAATTGGTTCACCGTACCACTTTGGATAATATACTCCTCTACATTATCGATTACATTGGCATCAAAGGTATTACCAGTACCGACATCGACGGTAACAACGCCCGACCCTTGACCCCGGATAGTGCCAGAGATGGTGCCACCTTTAATCGTAAACTGGGTGTCACCGATACCTAAGTTGATATCACCATCTATCACACCGGCATTTTGGTTAAAGGTGAAGCTACCGGTAACAGCTGTGATGTCAATGGCCACGCTGTCTCCACCAGTAATTGTGCCGTTGTTCTCAAAGGTGACATTTGAGCTGAATTCCTCTGAGCTGAATTCCTCACCTAACAGCAGGGCTGCACTATCGCCAGAGATCCAGGACCCATTGTTTATGATTGATCCACCAGCGATTGAACCTTCGATCGTAATAACGCTTCCTGAATCAGTGCTGAGCGTGCCTGTATTTACACTATTAACCACACCAGTTCCTTGATGATTAATGGACACGGCACCGTTGGTCGCGGTTACGTGATTAATAGTGAGGTTGATATCAGTACCTAAATTTTTCAAATAAATACCCATGCCATATTGACCCGTCACAGTATCCGATGTGGCGATGCTTAGGGCGCCAGTACCATTATTTACCGCAGTGATACCATTAGCACTGCTAGTAACTGAATCTGACGCTTCTATGGTTAGGGATGTACCATTTTCCGAGTTAAGCGCGGTTATACCGCCGAGGGTTTGCCCCTCCACAGCACCCGATGTGGTGATGCTTAGGGCGCCAGTACCTTCATTAAGCGCACGGATACCGTATACATTACCAGTCACTGAATCTGACGCTTCTATGGTTAGGGATGTACCATAATTAACTGCTAAAATGCCAGCATAGGCGGGGGCCTCCTCACCACTAGTCACAGCACCCGATGTGGTGATGCTTAGGGCGCCAATACCTTCATTAAGCGCACGGATACCGTATACATTACCAGTCACTGAATCTGACGCTTCTATGGTTAGGGATGTACCATTTTCCCAGTTAAACGCTCCAATGCCGATAAAGGATTTACCCTCCACAGCACCCGATGTGGTGATGCTCAGAGCGCCAGTACCGCTATTTTCCGCATAGATACCGTATTCATAACCAGTCACTGAATCTGCCGTGACGACCTCCAAGTCTGTACCATCATTTCTTGCGTAAATACCGGTATTTAATTTACCCTCCACAGCACCCGATGTGGTGATGCTCAGAGCGCCAGTACCATTATTTACCGCAGTGATACCGTATTCATAACCAGTCACTGAATCTGCCGTGACGATCTCCAAGTCTGTGCCATCATTTCTTGCGTAAATACCGGCATTTAATTTACCCTCCACAGCACCCGATGTGATGATGTTTAGGGCGCCAATACCGACATTGTTCGCATAGATACCCGTGTCACCACCAGTCACTGAATCTACCGTGGCGATCAACAAGTCTGTACCATCATTTCTTGCGTAAATGCCTTTCTTACCAGTCACAGTACCCGATGTGGTGATGCTCAGGGCGCCCGACCCGTTATTTGAAGCAAAGATACCAGCTCTATTACCAGTAACTAATTCTGTCGCGACGATCTCCAAATTTGTGCCACTTTTTTGAGCGTAACTGTCTTCCTCAATAGGGAGGATGACTCCCGGACCGCCAATACCGTTATTTTCCGTATCGATACCCGTTGTATTACCAGTAACTGAAGCTGACGCTGATATGATTAGGGATGTACCATTTGCCGAGTTAAACGCGTAAATACCGGCATTTAATTTACCCTCCACAGCACCCTCTGTAGTGATGCTTAGGGCGCCAGTACCGACATTGTTCGCATAGATACCGTATTCATAACCAGTCACTGAATCTGTCGCGACGATCTCCAAGTCTGTACCAAAATTTGTTGCGCCAATGCCAATCCAGGTCTCACCAGTCACAGCACCCGATGTGGTGATGGTCAGAGCGCCAGTACCGTTATTGTCCGCAGCAATGCCTATCCCGTACTCACTAGTCACAGCACCCTCTGTAGTGATGCTTAGGGCGCCAGTACCGTTATTTTCCGCGTTGATACCGTATGTATCACCAGTAACTGAATCTGACGCTTCTATGGTTAGGTATGTTCCATTTGCCGAGTTAACCGCGAAAATGCCGTCACTTAATTGCCCCTCCACAGCACCCTCTGTGCTGATGCTTAGGGCGCCAGTACCATTATTTTCCGCACGGATACCAGATCTATTACCAGTAACTGAAGCTTCCGCTTCTACGGTTAGGGATGTACCATTTGCCGAGTTAGCCGCGTAAATGCCGTAACGTGATTGCCCCTCCACAGCACCCGATGTGATGATGCTTAGGGCGCCAGCACCGTTATGATGCCCATAGATACCGTGTTCGTAACCAGTCACTGAATCTGACGCTTCTATGGTTAGGGATGTACCATTTGCCGAGTTAGTCGCTTGAATGCCGATAAAGGATTTACCCTCCACAGTACCCTCTGTGGTGATGTTTAGGGCGCCAATACCCTCATTAAGCGCACGGATACCGTATACATTACCAGTAACTGAAGCTAATGCTTCTATGGTTAGGGATGTACCATTTGCCGAGTTACGCGCGGCTATACCGGCGGTTTGCCCCTCCACAGCACCCAATGTGGTGATGCTTAGGGCGCCAGAACCGAGATTTATCCCAGCGATACCAGTAGCACTGCTAGTAACTGAAGCTTCCGCTTCTATGGTTAGGGATGTACCATAATTAACTGCTAAAATACCAGCATGGGCGGGGGCCTCCTCACCACTAGTCACAGCACCCGATGTGGTGATGCTTAGGGCGCCAGTACCCTCATTAAGCGCACGGATACCGTATTTATCACCAGTAACTGAAGCTAATGCTTCTATGGTTAGGGATGTACCATTTGCCGAGTTAAACGCGCTAATGCCAGCCTGACTTTTACCCTCCACAGCACCCGATGTGGTGATGCTCAGAGCGCCAGTACCGTTATTGTCCGCATAGATACCGTATTCATAACCAGTCACTGAATCTGCC
>Ga0209816_1003637_pt1 | contig 10525 bp, 11 predicted proteins | sample CoawatmetaG01DNA_FD_187509 | JGI IMG/M metagenome (GOLD analysis project Ga0209816, IMG submission 187509) | Marine microbial communities from the West Antarctic Peninsula - Coastal water metaG017-DNA (SPAdes) (version 2) | ecosystem: Environmental > Aquatic > Marine > Coastal ... | reverse complement strand
CCTGTATGTTTATAAGTATAAAAAATTTATTTATATGGAGAAGATGTTAAAAATTTAGGCTGCAAGAGGAAAAAAATTGCATGCGACTTATTCTAAGATAATTAAGTAACAGTAGATGAAAAAATTAGAGGGTTATGTTTAATTCAAAAATTTAACGAAAGGACGTTACATGCAGCAGACTATATAGAGCCACCTCTCATATCGAAGCTAATAATTGATTCAATATGCATGTTAGGAAATTAAATTTCCTTAAACATCATTAGTTTTACTTAAAAAGTATTCTTGTAATGCTATTAATAATCAATAATTTATATATTTATATTAATCAAGTTTATCTTTATAAATTAAGCCGGTATGATTTTTTAATTCTGGATTTTAAGAGCTTATTTTAATTTTAATCTAATTTATGTACCCCTCCTGTTATATTTTTCCATATTTCCCTTTGATTACTTTATTTCATTAATTTTTATTTTTTCTAAAGCGGCTTTCTCAATATCAACGTCTAATTTATCAGCTAGCCTTGCTAGAAAGAGAAAAACATCCGCCATTTCTTCTCTTACCAATAACATCTGCTTCTCAGAGCGGACTATATCTATAGACTGCTGCTCTGTAAGCCATTGAAATAACTCAAGAAGCTCTGCTGACTCTCTCACAAGGCCCATAGACAAGTTTTTAGGGCTCTGGAACTGGTCCCACTCACGTTCATTAGAGAATATAGTTAATTTCTCCTGTATGGCTTTTATATCTATCAAATGACTTCCTTTAACTTAGTTAAACATTCCTAGAGTGGCACCTATCCAAATAAAAAATACACTTCTAGAAATTAATAATAATTGAAATAATCAGGTGCTTTTAATTGAGTTGGAAATAATTCTTCCATATACCGACTTTATTAAGTTACTGTGTAAGCTTGGCCTGCTCATCATACTTGTAATAGCTTATAATAAATGACTATTTTGTATTTTGTAGTCACTAATGGAGCTCTTGTCCAGAACTGTTTTTTTGTGATTTTTATAACTCAAAAATATAATTCACACGGAAAAAATATAAATTTATAGGTCATTTACAGTATTTCAGATAACTTAAACCATTATCTCTCCTCTAGTATTTCTTTAATTCTAGTACTTAGTAAGATAATTAGTTCTATTTCAATATAGAATCTTATGAAATAGGATGTAGGGTGCTACATAGATATCAAATTTAGCCACTGCTCTTGCTAAAACTCACTGTATTGGTAACTGATATGCACGAAAATCTGGCTAAAACTTAAGGTAAATTATTAATGTCTAAAAAGATTGGGCTGTCTCTCGGACTGATTGCATTGGTTTATACTATGGTATCCGCCCCACCCTCCAACATGAGCGAGCAGGCCTGGGCCACAGCAGGAGTCGGCATGTTGATGGTAGCTTGGTGGGCCACCCAGGTTCTTCCTATACCAGTTACTTCATTACTTCCAATTGTTTTATTTCCATTAATAGGGGTAAGTTCGGTTGCTGAGGCTGCTGCACCCTATGCTAACCCTGTAATATTCCTGCTGTTAGGTGGCTTTATTATTGCAACAGCACTACAACGATGGCAATTACACAGACGCCTAGCACTATTAATTTTACGTAGAGCAGGCAGCCATCCACATTCAATTATTGGTGGGTTTATGTTTGCTAGTGCATTCTTGTCAATGTGGATTAGTAACACTGCAACGACGATTATGATGTTACCGATTGCGATATCACTTGCCCAGGTCATGCTCAAGGGGCAATCTAAAGAAATAACTGAAAAGTTTACTATTTGCCTCTTACTAGGAATCGCTTATGCAGCAAGTATTGGCGGGCTTGGCACGCTGATCGGTACGCCTCCTAATGCAATGATGGCAGCCTTTATGGAAGAAACTTACGGTATTAATATTGGATTTGCCAAGTGGATGACTTTTGGCTTGCCAATTATATGCCTTCTATTGCCTCTTGCATGGTTGCTATTAACACGTTTCATATTTACTTTTGACCTACCACATAACAAATCTTCTATTGAAGTTGTTGATAAAGAATTAGAGTCTATGGGGCCTTTAGGCGTGCCTGAGAAACGTACGGCAATTGTCTTTTTCCTTATCGCTTTAGCCTGGATAATACGGCCAGCATTGCAACAGCTTCCAGGCCTGTCCGAATTAAGCGATACAACTATAGCTATAGCGGGCGCTATTTCACTTTTTCTAATCCCGTCAGGAGACAAACTGAAGAAAGATACTCAGCTACTCGACTGGGTAACAGCTAGGAGTATCCCTTGGGGTATATTATTATTATTTGGTGGCGGCCTTAGCCTAGCAGCCATGATAAGTAGCAGTGGTTTAGCTATCTGGTTAGGTGGCATATTATCTGTACTTACTAATTTGCATATTTTTATTCTAATAGCATCGATCATTGCATTAGTAGTATTTCTGACCGAACTCACCAGTAATACAGCAACCACGGCAACTCTTCTACCCGTTATCGGTGGTATCGCAACGGCAGCTTACATAGAGCCTATGTTGCTCATTGCACCAATGACCCTCGCTGCAAGCTGCGCTTTTATGCTACCTGTTGCTACTGCCCCTAATGCAATTGTATTTAGCTCCGGTAAAGTATCAATCCCTCAGATGGTAAAAGCAGGATTTTACCTGAACCTGTTAGTCATTACACTCATCACTCCAATGGCTTACCTATTAATTCCAGTAATTTTCCTATAAAGAAATTTTTATAATCTATGTGCAGCAGGAGAGTAATTTATTTATTTATTATGATTAGTTACATAATCTCAACTAACGCTATGGCCAAAAATATGTCTGATAATTTTGTTGAACTTAGGGTGTATATCCCCACCATAACTCTGGATATACGCTATTTCACCACTGATAATTTTGTTGGAGCGCGTATTGATGGTTACAAGAGCCCAAAAGCCTTTCTCTCTGTGCAGGGTGCAGATGCACTTAGGAATGTTCAGTCTGAACTAGCCATTTTTGGGCTTGGATTGAAAGTTTATGACGCATATCGACCACAACAAGCAGTTGATCATTTTATGCGCTGGGCAAAAGATCCTAATGATTTAAAAATGAAATCAAACTATTACCCTCAAATGGATAAAGAAAGTTTGTTTAAAGAGGGCTATCTAATTGATAAATCAAGCCATTCCAGAGGAAGTGCCGTAGATGTATCAATTGTCTCATTACATAAAACCAATCCGGTAGAATTAGACATGGGTACAAATTGGGATTTCTTTGGTCCTGACTCGGGACCTCAGAGCTTTGCGGTAACACCACAACAACGAGCAAACAGAATGTTTTTATATCATATGATGCACAAACATGGGTTTAAGCCACATGAAAAAGAGTGGTGGCACTTTACTTTAGAAAATGAACCTTATCCGGACCAGTATTTTGATGCTCCAATACAATAATATTTAATTTTTTTATAAATTGAATACTCTGTTTCATTTGATAAGTTATGTTCTGTGTAAATGCCTTAAATTCCCAAATGAATCAGACAAGGTTTTCCTAGAAGTATTTCGCGTTCTAAAGTACAAGGGAAGTCGTAATTGGATTGTGGGATCACCCATTCATTGAATAAGGTAGTTGATCTGTTAACGAATTCAGGGTTTTTAATGCACAAATAACAAAAGGATGGAAGGTGGTTAATGTCATACTGTGCTGTGGCAAGCAAGCCAACAACACAGTACAAACATTAATTTAATCCTATAGAAAACTATAGGCTATCCATTTACAAACGGACCAGGAAGTTTAAAGAAGAAATGAGAAAATGTGGCTTTTCTTAGTTAATTCTTTGAGTTGCTCGCCTGAAATTTCTTTATTGGTCCTACGTTTTATTATGCCCAGAGCTGCTTCATCTGTATAAGCCTGAAAAGACATTTTCAAGACTCCGCCTTTCATTTTTGAAGCTCCTTCATCTGTAAGCACAACATGATACTGCTTATCGTTACTACGGCCTGGAAGAATGGTTGTCTTTCCACCGTTATCGATACGCTCAACTGCATTATCTATAGCTTTTTGACCCTTACCACCAATCATAACTATTGATCCTGGAACAATATTTGCTTTTAACGCTCCTGCATTATTGAAACTACAATCAACGGCAACGGTATTTGCGCCTGTTTTAGCTGTTTTAGCTAACTTAATGTATGAAACATTCGCACGTTTACAATAAATTCCCAGGGATGGTTGTATTTCTGTAATCAGGTCACTGAACCCAGATCCGAGACTTACTTCACCCTTTTGCTGTTCAAATCTTTCTGCGGAGGTAGCAATTTCGTAATCTAAAACGTGTCGAGTCTCAACAAGTGATAGATTCATCTTCTCCAGGATCGAGTGCGCCTTAGTTACACTGGAATAGAGTGAGTCAAGATTTTCCTTTGTTCCTTTTTGCTCTTTAAGAACACTGGCAGTTATTTTATCAATTTTATGATGTACTTTACTCAGATCAGCCTTTGGAGCCTTTGGAGCTTTCGGAGTTGGCGCAGGCGTAAGCATAGTATAAGAAGCCACTCCTAAGGCGATTAGAGAAATAAACATTGCACTTTTACCACTATTATTTGTAGAAGGTGCAACCTTTGCAGTTGATTTAGTAGTTGTTTTTTGATCTTTCATAGGTTTTCTCTCTTTCTCCTTAGTATTTACCTTGATTTCTTTATCTTTCTTTTCATCTACCATGCTTTTATTCTCCTATTTCATAAATTTTATCAAAAATATAATTATATAAGTATCTGTATATTAAGCACAAATAGATTTATTTAGTCACATTAATGACCAAACAGTAACTGTTTGATTCTTATTCAGAGCCATAAGGATCTCTTAAGTATACTAGATAAACTTACTGTGTTAAATCTTGATATAGGAAAATATAGAATATTTATTCAGTTTGTTTAAAATTTTAAACAGTAACTATTAGCTTCAAAAAAATACATGTTCATTATAGGAGGTTGTGAACCGCCGGCATTTGCTTTGTAAGGGTGCCGCTCTCCCAGCTCAGCTCAGCAGAACCCTCCATTTGAATCTAATTTACAGCATCCTTGAGCAACTTCCCTGCGCTAAATTTTGGAATTTTAGCTGCTTTAATTTTAAGCGCTTCGCCAGTTTGAGGATTTCTACCTATACGAGCGGCACGTCTACTTACTTTAAAAGTACCAAACCCCACTAGGATTACACTTTCTTCTTTTTTAAGAGCTATCGTAATTTCGGAGAGAATTGCATTTAATGCATCACGCGCTGTAGCTTTTGATATATTAGCGTTTTTTGTAATGGCCTCGATTAGTTCTAATTTTCTCATGTAACTCCTTCTTATTAATACAATGGATAATTTTTTATGATACTTTATTCTATTGATCACAGTAATGTGACATTTTGACGCGCGGCACATTGACTCACCTTTCCATAGTATTTGTCGCAATAATTAATAATTAGTTCCGGAAAGAAAGAACATAATGGCACTACTTGATTAAACAAAAACCATTAGAATGCTTATTCTATATATTAAATACGCATAATAAACCTCACTATACTTATAAAGTATACTGATATCATGTGCTCTCAATGAATCCGACAATGTTATAAACCATGGATATAGACATAGGATCCACTATTTTATTTATTCTCCTTATCTGTATACTTTGCGGAGTGTATTGGTACGTAAGAAATCACAAAAAAAACAATAATCTTTTACCATTGCGGGTAGGTGAAGACCCGTATCTACAAGAAGTAGCCTCTTTTAAGGCAAAAATTGACGAGTCTGTCACTACAGCCGTTCGACAGCACGAGCAAGAGCTGGAGCAACGCTATGAAAATGATGCCACGCACTTGCACCGCAAGGAACGGCTATCTCAGTTTGCACGAATCGCTGATCTGGACAAAGCGCTTATCGTAATCTGGGAAGAAATTGAACACTACCCTATATGGCTGAAACGTGATGACTCTCACAATTGGAATAAGCTGAGCTTAGAAGGACTCAATAGCTCAAATAAAGAAGACTCGTATTCGGTAGAATTTTTATATGACTCTCAGCAATTAAAAATAACCGAAAAAACTCAGAGTAAAACAGGTGAATTGAATTCCATTCTTTCCTTATTTGAAAATGATATTGAAGTTTTTGCTATTGAATGCTCAATTAATGCTATGGATGAAAAAACTAACCATATATGCCAACAAATATGTGCCTTTAAAGAGAGAGGAAGCTGGCCAAAGACACTACTTGAATTATATGGCCAGATCAGGATTGAAGAAGGGAAGTCTGCAGATGAGGTTAAATATTTTCGTGCAAATGAATGTAAATCTAGTTTTGAAGGTTAGTCGAATACTAGTAATCCAAATATTTCAGAAAGCCACCCTTTTATAATTTTGTTTGAGATTTTTTAGTTCTTCACATTACCGTATTATTCATTTCATAGCTCTTCCATTTTAACCAGGAAAATAACTATTGCCGTCTATAATGACGGGGTAGGTATACACTGAGTAAGATTCCTCTAAGCTTAAATATTTATCCATACTACAAATCCTACAAATAAAAATTTAATGAAATAACTCCATCGGAGAACAGGCATGATAAGAATTTTTCTAATTAATTTTTTTATGATTCTGCTGGCTACACCTATCTGTGCTGCATCATCTAATAGCCTATTAGATAAAGCACTTCAAGATATAAATAGCTCCTTTATTAATGCACATTCTTCAGCCAGAGAGTTTGATCTGGCTACTGGCCCCGTCATTCTGTATCGTAACGGACAGCTTGTTCTTATAACAAATGATACTAAAGTTACCGCTAATGTCATACCTCCGACCTATCATACGTTCAAAGTATTTGCGCATATTCCGGTAGCAATTTATCTCATGCTTTCTCCTCAAGTAGGTGGGCCAATTGATCTTAAGAATTTACAATTACTTCGTAATTACTACAAAAAATTAGAGTACGTACAAAAAAATATTAATCAAATTACACTGAATAGTACAGATCTAAAAAAACAAAAAACTATACTATCCAAGTCAATGCAATTGCTCAAAATTATTATTGATAATGAAAGGTTCAACAATAAGGAACTAATCTCTTTTACACAGGGTATGCTCCCTTTTATCAGTGCGAACATAGAAGGTGCAGCCAAAAATCAACTTGATTCTATTCACCGACAAGTTATGGCATGGAAATCAGAAATGGCACCAGAGCGCTGGAAGAAACTACGTGTGGCGATACAAGGAGCAGTGCTAGCCAGGGATGGAGACCTTACTAAGCAGTACTTTAAACGCCTACTTCATATAGAAAAAGAAGGATTGCAACTTGTCTACAAAGAATTATATTTTCCACCAACACCAATGCTGACTTTACTAGCCACACGATCAGTTGATAGAGGAATCAGTGTGGCTATATTTAATAATCCGGACAGAATGTTCAGAGATGTACTATCGGATGCTGCAGCTTCCTATATCAAGACAATGAAATTTGACTAAGTTTAATCAAATTAAATATTTTATATACAGAAGTAAAATTTATTTAAAATTTAACTGCCATCACAGACAGCAAACAGGAGCTTTATTTAGTACAGGCCATCTCCCAAAGCATCAGTCCACTACTTCCTGGAGAAGAAACTATCTTCCAATCATTTGGTGAGGTATCTCTATAAAGGACCCCTCCTTTGCCCATGTTTCCACTGTAAGTGTTGAAGGCTAATATTCTTTTCTTTACTTCATTACAGTCATATTCCTGTACTACTTTTATAGATAAGAATTTATCATCAAGAGCTTCTCGTTTTGTTTGGTAGTCAATCAGGTTAACCATTTTGACTTTGTTGTTATTTTTTTTAATTGTGGTCACATCAACATAGCGGGTTATGCCTTCGCTATTATTTTCTACTTCTGTCCATTCAGCAACTGCACTAGTACTTACGACAGCAAGAAAAGCCATTAAAAATGATTTCCACATTACTCTCTCCTCATATGAATAGTTATCATATACCAGTTTAATAAGCTTGTGGCATCACGTTATAGAATGTCATTAGTATCTTGAGAATGCTTTAACTGATTATTTGTTCCCTAAATAATAGTTAACACCTATAGCACCCTACCCTATTTAATCTAGCTTAATAACCAAGATCATTGTTTTTTCTTTATCTTTCGCCACTTACATAGCAGCAGATAATTTACGGTCACCTGAAACCATGGGCCCTATACTAGGAATACAATCAGGATTAGTAACATCAGCTTCGTCAGAATATGGCCTTATAATGCTATAAACTGATTAATAAAAATATTATCGTTTAGGGAAATGACACATGCCAATTAAATATAATATTGAAAATAAAACTGTACTGGTTACTGGTGGAAATCGTGGCATTGGAAAAGTAATCACAAAAACCTTTCTACAGAAAGGAGCTAAAAAAGTATATGTCGCTGTGAGAAGTATGGATACAGCACTATCGTTGATTGAGCAATATGGTAAAAGAGTTGAGGCTATTAATATAGATTTGGAAAGACCAGAAACTATTATTGCGGCAGCGCAGCGAGCAGGAGATGTTGAAGTGGTAGTTAATAATGCCGGTGTCAATACTCGTTCCACACCCTTAGATAAGGATGCCGTGGACTCTCTGAATTATGAAATGGAAATAAATGTTAACGGCCTTATTCGTATGGCACAGGCATTTTCCCCAGTACTGAAAAAAAATGGAGGCGGTGTATTTATTCAGATTAATTCAGTAGCATCGATTAAGAGTGTTGTTCCGATTGCCACCTACTCCGCATCAAAAGCTGCTGCCTATTCAATTACTCAGGCTTTACGTGACATACTAGATAAGCAAGGTACCTTTGTAATGAGTGTACATCCTGGCCCCATTGCAACAGATATGATTGCCGCTGTTCCGGAGATACTAGAAATAGCGGAACCCCCAAAGGTTGTTGCAGACGCTATTATAGCGGCCCTTAGCAGCGGGGATTTTCATGTATTTCCTGATAGGCTGGCAAGAGAAATGAAGAAGGCCTACCAAAACTTTGCAGAGAATATTATTGAAGAAAACATATTAGATAATAAGTAATATTAGAATATGTGGTGCCCTACCCGATTAAGGAGTCCATGAATGAAATATATAGTCACCTTGTTATACGCCTTTGTAATTATTTCCCCTGCTGCTTCGGCTGCTGATATGCAGGCACCATTTGGAAGTGAGCTACAAAACCTGATTAAAAACTATAACCGCGCCACGCCAACAATTGCCACATCAGGTACTATTAGTACAGGCAGTGTAAAGGAATTAGCTGAAAAAGGATTTGCTACAATTATTGATTTGCGTACCGAGAACGAGGGGACTGCTGAAGAGAGAAAAAATGTAGAATCAGCAGGAATGAGTTATATCAATATCCCTGTGACAGGTGCAGGAATTAACCATAAGCAGCTTGCTGCCTTTACTAAAGCAATTGAAAACAAACCGGCCCCTATTTTAGTGCACTGTGCTTCAGGAAACCGAGTGGGCGCTTTATGGACAACCTACCGTCTTAGTAAAGGTATAAGTTCTAAGATTGCCTTTGAAGAAGGACGCACTGCTGGAATGAAACCGCGCCTTGAAGAAAAAGTTAGAGCATCATGTCAGACATGCTAATTTTTAGCTCCCTCCCAAGTTTATTACATTCAAAAAAATAAATATGTTTATTAATAGAGCCTCCTTACTTTGTATACTTTGTTACTTTCTCTCCGCCTGTGCTATCAGTACACCCGATAACATTTTACCTGTAAATAACTTTCAGCCAGATCGTTACATGGGGAAATGGTATGAAATTGCTAGGCTTGACCACTCTTTCGAGCAGGGATTAAGTGATGTTTCAGCACACTACAAATTACTTCCAAATGGAAATGTTGAAGTAATAAACAGAGGATACAATGCTGACAAAAAAGAATGGCGTGACATAACCGGCCTAGCTAAATTTCTTGGAAAATCTACGATTGGCTCACTAAAAGTATCATTTTTCTGGCCATTTTACGGTGGCTATCATATTGCAAAACTTGATAAACAGAATTATAGCTGGGCTATCGTAATCGGGCCCAGTCGGGAGTACCTCTGGATCCTAGCAAGAGAAAAGACTCTCTCTCCTAAATTACTGGAACAGTTAAGTAAGAAAGTTTCCAAACTGGACATTGATACAAATGAACTGATCTGGGTATCTCAGGAACAGCCAGATGAGGGACAATAAAAATTCTTCTAATACATCCTATGCTTATAACATTTAATATAAATGCTCATGCGAAACATTAGGGGAAAGGTTCTCTAAAGAATAATGGAGCATTTTTCCATTATTCTTTAGAATAAGTAATTGAAAAATATACAATAACTCGCATATGAAAAGACAATCCGTAATAGTTAACGATCTTATGCAGTCAAAATACACTTACCTTCTTACAGAGCCAGCTGGTAAGAATTTTAACTTTGGATTTCGCCCGGAACTTACACCTGAAGAAATGTTAAAACTCGGTATTTTTGGTGGGAAATATATGACTGACTGTGCTGCTGAGTTCCCAGA
>Ga0209816_1003634_pt1 | contig 10537 bp, 16 predicted proteins | sample CoawatmetaG01DNA_FD_187509 | JGI IMG/M metagenome (GOLD analysis project Ga0209816, IMG submission 187509) | Marine microbial communities from the West Antarctic Peninsula - Coastal water metaG017-DNA (SPAdes) (version 2) | ecosystem: Environmental > Aquatic > Marine > Coastal ... | reverse complement strand
CTTAGTGAACTTGGGTGAAACTGTTGGCATGATTGCAGCACAATCAATTGGTGAGCCTGGTACTCAGCTAACAATGAGAACTTTTCATATTGGTGGAACTGCACAAATAAATGACCAATCATTCGTTGAAGTTAATTGTGAGGGTATATTTAAAATACTAAATAAAAATACAGTTGAAGACTCTAAGGGCGATTTAATTGTTATGGGTAGAAACTGTCAATTAGCAATTCAAGACAAATCTGGAAAAGAATTAGCAAACTATAAAGTCCCTTACGGCACGAGGATTCTTGTGAAGGAAGATTCTAATGTATCTCATGGTACTAAGATTTGTGAATGGGATCCATTTACAAATCCTGTAATTTCTGAAAAAACTGGAACTGCAAACTATGTTGATTTACAATCAGGCATATCTTTAACAGATGAAACTGATGAAAAAACAGGTCTTACTAATATGAAAGTTAAGGACTGGAAAGCCAACCCTAAAGGTGTTGACTTAAAACCTAGAATTACACTAAGAGACAAAAGTGGCGAAGTTATAATGTTGGCAAATGGTACTGAGGCAAGGTATTTTCTTCCCCCAGAATCTCTTTTATCAGTATCTGATGGTGCGGAAGTACACGCGGGTGATATTTTGGCAAGAACTCCTCAAGCAGCAGCTAAAACTAAAGATATTACCGGTGGATTACCTAGAGTTGCCGAATTATTTGAAGCAAGAAAACCAAAAGATTTTGCAGTAATTTCTGAAAATGCTGGATACATATCTTTTGGAAAAGATATGCGTGGAAAACAAAAAGTTATCATTACACCTGAAGATGAGCATGAAGAGCCTAAGGAATATTTAATACCTAAAGGCAAACAAGTTGCTTATCAAGAGGGTGAAAAGATTGAAAAAGGTGATTATTTATTAGATGGAAACCCTGATCCACATGATATTCTTGAAATTCTTGGAATTGAACCTTTGGCAAATTACTTAATCAATGAGGTACAAGAAGTATATAGGCTTCAAGGTGTGCAAATAAATGATAAACATATCGAAGTGCTATGTAGACAAATGCTTAAAAAAGTTAAGGTTGTTAGTTCTGGTGATAGTAGTTTCATTGCAAATGAAGAAATTGAAAGAGTTGATTACTTAATTGAAAATGAAGAATTAGCTTCTCAAGGAAAAGAATTAGCGGTAGCAAAACCAATTCTTCTAGGTATTACTAAAGCATCACTTTCGACCAAATCATTTATTTCCGCTGCATCATTTCAAGAAACTACAAGAATTCTTACCGATGCAGCAATTAAAGGCAAGGTAGATACGTTACAAGGTCTTAAAGAAAATGTAATTGTTGGCAGATTAATTCCTGCTGGAACTGGAAGAACCTTTAAACAGCTAGAAAAAAGGGCTAAAAACCTTGATAATTTAGCTAAAGAAGAAATGGCCGCAATGAGAGCAAAAAGAGAGCAGGAAACCGCTGAAATTCAACAAAATATCGAATAATTTATGTTGACCTTGGTTGTGCAATAAGTATTATGCGCTCACCTTAATAGAAGTATTGTAGTTGAGTCTAAACGCTTCTTTTAAAACTGAGAATTTAAAATTGTTAACTATTTTTCAAGTTAGTAAACTTGATATGGAGAAATATGTATGCCGACTATTAGTCAGCTAGTAAGAAAACCAAGAATTAAAGTTCTTAAAAAAAGCAAGGTACCTGCTTTAAAGGCAAACCCACAAAAACGTGGTGTTTGTACTCGTGTGTATACAACAACTCCAAAAAAACCTAACTCGGCACTTAGAAAAGTTGCCCGTGTGAGACTCACTAACGGTTTTGAAGTAACAAGTTATATTGGTGGCGAAGGTCACAATCTTCAAGAGCACTCTGTAATTTTAATTCGTGGTGGTCGTGTTAAAGATTTGCCTGGTGTTAGATATCACACTGTTCGTGGTGTACTTGATACACAAGGTGTCTCTGATAGGAAACAACGAAGATCTCATTATGGCGCAAAGAAACCAAAGAAATAGATAAATATTATGTCACGTAGAAGAAAAGCACAAATTAGACAAGTCTTACCTGATCCTGTTTACAACAGTCTTGTTCTTTCTAAATTTATAAATGCAATTATGATTGGTGGTGAAAAATCAACTGCAGAAAAAATTATTGATCAAGCTTTTACCTCTATTCAATCTAAGGGTACCGATGCTGCTATAGAAGTTTTTAATAAAGCAATTGATAATGTAAGGCCCGCACTTGAAGTAAGATCGAGACGAGTTGGTGGCGCAACCTATCAAGTTCCACAAGAAGTAAAATCTAATCGTGGACAAGCTCTTGCAATAAGATGGATTGTAAAAGCTGCAAGAGGTAGAAAAGAAAGAAGTATGATTGATAAATTGTCTTCTGAACTACTTGATGCTGCTAATAACCGCGGTTCTGCAATTAAAAAACGTGAAGATACTCATAAAATGGCTGAAGCAAACAAAGCGTTTGCTCACTTTAGATGGTAATAAAATGACACGAGAAGTTTCCCTAAACAAATATAGAAATATTGGCATTATGGCACACATTGATGCTGGGAAAACTACAACTACAGAGAGAATATTATACTACACTGGTAAGAGCCATAAAATTGGAGAAGTTCATGATGGCGCCGCTACTATGGACTGGATGGAGCAAGAACAAGAAAGAGGAATTACAATAACTTCTGCGGCCACTACTTGTTTTTGGAATGATCATAGAATAAATATTATTGATACCCCGGGTCATGTTGATTTTACTATCGAAGTTGAAAGATCTTTAAGAGTACTTGATGGTGCTGTAGCAGTATTTGATGGTGTGGCAGGTGTTGAGCCACAAACAGAAACTGTATGGAGACAAGCTAATAGATATAACGTTCCTAGAATGTGTTTTATTAATAAAATGGATAGAACTGGTGCAGATTGGCATAAGTGTTTATCTATGATTAAAGATAGACTTCAGTGTAATGCTCTAGTAGTTCAACTACCTTGGGGAAGTGAATCAAATCTAAAAGGTGTAATTGACTTAGTTAAGAATAAAGGAATTTTATGGGATAATGAAGATCTGGGAGCAAATTTCTCATATGTTGATATTCCAGATGAGCTAAAAGAAGAGGCTAAAAAGTTTAGAATGGAAATGGTTGAAATGGCTGTTGAGCAAGATGAGGCTGTTTTAGAGAAATATTTAGATGGTGAAGAGCCTGATGAAGAAACGTTAATTAGATGTATCAGAAAAGGTACAATTGAATTTAAATTCGTTCCAATTTTAACCGGCAGCGCCTTTAAAAATAAAGGTGTTCAGCCATTACTCGATGCTGTTGTTAACTTTATGCCTGATCCTAGTGAGGTTCAAGCCGCTACTGGAACTCTTATAGATAGCGAAGAAGAAGCTATGAGAGAAGCATCGGATGCCGAACCTTTTTCAGCGCTTGCTTTTAAAGTGGCAACTGATCCATTTGTTGGAACATTAACATTCGTTAGAATATATTCAGGAAAATTAGAAACAAGTTCAACTGTACTTAATTCAGTTAAAAATAATAAAGAAAAAATTGGTAGAATGCTATTAATGCATGCCAATGATCGTGAAGATATTAAAGTTGCCTATGCTGGAGATATTGTTGCTGTAGCTGGTTTAAAAAATACAGTCACAGGTGAAACACTTTGCGATCCTTTGAAACCAATAATTTTAGAGTCAATGGACTTTCCAGAACCTGTAATCGAGATTGCTGTAGAGCCTAAAACTAAAGCCGATCAAGAAAAAATGGGAGAAGCACTAGCTAGACTTGCTAAAGAAGATCCTTCCTTCAGAGTTACATCGGACGAAGAGTCTGGACAAACAGTTATTAAAGGTATGGGCGAACTTCATTTAGATATTATTGTTGATCGCATGAAAAGAGAATTTAATGTTGAAGCGAACATAGGAGCACCTCAGGTTGCTTATAGAGAAACTATTTCAAAAGAAGTCGAAGTAACTTACACCCATAAAAAACAAAGTGGTGGTGCTGGTCAATTTGCTGAAGTTAAAATTATTGTTCAAGGTGGTGAGCCAGGCAGTGGAAGAATTTTTGAAGATAAGATTAAAGGTGGTAATATTCCAAAAGAATATATTCCAGGTGTAGAAAAAGGTGTTGAGGGTGTTGCAGATTCAGGTGTGATTGCAGGCTTCCCTATTATCGATTATAAAGTGACACTTGTTGATGGAAAATATCATGATGTTGACTCTAGTAGTTTAGCATTTGAATTAGCTGGGAGAATGGGTTTCAAAGAAGCATGTCAGAAAGCAAGTCCAAAATTATTAGAACCAGTTATGCGAGTAGAGGTTGTTACCCCAGAAGATTATATGGGTGATGTAATTGGAGATTTAAGTAGCAGAAGAGGTCAAGTAAGCGGTAGCGAAACTAGAGGTAGTGACGCAAGCATTACTGCAATGGTTCCCTTGGCGAATATGTTTGGGTATGTAAATACTCTAAGATCTATGACTCAAGGACGCGCACAATATTCTATGTTCTTTGATCATTACGAACAAGTTCCACAAAATGTACAGGATGAGGTTAAAGCAAAGTTTGCTTAGTAAATAATTATGGATAATCAAAACATAAAAATTAGATTAAAGGCTTATGATCACGGAATACTAGATCAGTCTTCAATCGAAATTGTTAATACCGCAAAAAGAACTGGTGCTTTTGTAAAGGGTCCAATCCCTTTACCTACCAACAATGAAGTATTTACAGTACTTAGATCGCCACATGTTAATAAAAAGAGTCGTGAGCAATTTGAAATTAGAACTCACAAGAGATTAATTGAAATTGTAGACCCAACACCTCAAACAGTTGATGCTTTAATGAAGTTAGATTTAGCATCAGGTGTAGATGTAGAAATTAAGTTATAATTATGAGAACAGGTTTAATAGCAAAGAAAATTGGAATGAGTAACTATTATACTCCAAATGGGATCAATATACCCGTCACTGTCTTACATATTGAAGATTGCAGGGTAATTGAAAGAATATCTAACGAAAACTCTAATGTGGACAAATTGTTAATTGGTGCCAATGAAATAAAAAAACTTTCTAAGCTCTCTAAATCAGTTAAAACTTATTTTGAGAAAAAAAATATTAGCCCTCTTAAGATAACCAAAGAATTTGCAATTGATAAATCTACAGAATTAAAAGCTGGAGATGAAATTAATGCCGATCACTTTGAAGAAGGTCAGTTTATTGATGTTTCTGGATTTACTAAGGGCAAAGGTTTTGCTGGTGTAATGAAAAGACATAACTTTGGTGGATTAAGAGCATCTCATGGTGTTTCAGTTTCACATAGATCACATGGTTCAACTGGACAATGTCAAGATCCAGGTAGAGTTTTTAAAGGCAAGAAAATGGCAGGCCATATGGGTGATGACCATAAGACTTTACAAAATCTTCAGGTAGTTAAAGTTGATGCTAAAAAAAATATTTTATGTGTTAAGGGTGCTACACCAGGCGCAAGAGGTGCATGGTTAGTATTGGAAGATTCAATTAAAAATAAACCAAGTAAAGATGTCGATATAAAACTCGAAGTCGATACAAAGAAAAAGAGATAAAGAGATTTAATAATGTTAATAGACGTACATAATTTAGATGGTAAAAAAATTGAGACCTTAGAACTCAATGATGCTGTATTTAATTTAGAGCCAAACTCTGAACTAATTGCATCTGTGGTTCAATGGCGTGCATCACAAAAATATCCATTCAGAGCTAAAACACTAAATAGATCTGAAGTTAAGGGTACTACACAAAGAGTCGGAAAACAAAAAGGTGGCGGTACTGCCAGACATGGATCAAAAAAAGCAAATATTTTTAGAAGTGGTGGAATGGCACATAGCTTAAAAGGTGATAGATCTGTAAAGAATTTATCCAGAAAAGCTAAGAAGCTTGGACTAATTCATGCTCTTTCTTCAAAAATGAAAGATAATAATATTATTTTAATTGATGATCTAAAATCTAAAGAAGTAAAAACAAGCTCATTAAGAAAACAGCTTGAAAAATTAAACATTAAGTCAGCATTTATTGTTGAAGGAGAAACTCCTGATAATAATTTTGCATTGTCTAGTCGTAACCTAAAAAAAGTTAAATATTCAACTGCTGATGGTATAAACGTATTTGATATAATTAAATATGAAAAGCTAGTTATGAGCAAAGACGCTGTAATAAGCATTGAGAAAAAGGCTCTATCAATATGAGTTTAATAAAAAATTATAAAGTTTTATTGAATCCTGTTGTAACGGAAAAATCTTCTATGATTTCTGAGTACAATCAAGTTACTTTTAAAGTTGCAATTGATTCAAATAAAAAGCAAATTAAAGAGGCTGTAGAAAATATATTTAAAGTAAAAGTAAAAAGTGTAAATACCATTATCACTAAAGGAAAATTAAAATCATTTAGAGGAACAATTGGTAGAAGATCAAATTTTAAAAAAGCAATAGTGACCTTACAAGAAGGTCAGAGTATTGATATGAGTGTGGGAGTTTAATAAGTGGCTTTAATTAAATCTAAACCTAATACACCTGGAACTAGACAATTAGTACTAGTTGATAGAAAAGGTTTATGGAAAGGTAAATCATTAAAGAAATTGACTGTCGGCATATCTAGGCCCGGCGGTAGAAATAATAAAGGCCGTATTACCATGAGACATAAGGGTGGTGGTCATAAGAATAAATATAGATTAGTTGATTTCAAGAGAAATAAATTTGATATAAGCGCTACTGTTGAAAGAATTGAGTATGATCCTAATAGAACAGCCTATATTGCTTTGATTAAATATGATGACGGTGAGCAAGCTTATATTCTAGCCACAAAAGATATTAAGATAGGCGATAAAGTCATTTCGGGTGAAAATGTTGAAATAAAATCTGGAAATTCGATGTTAATTAAATATATTCCTGTCGGAATAGATATTCATAATTTAGAGCTAAATCCAGGAGGTGGCGGTATATTAGCAAGGTCTGCTGGCGCCGCTCTGCAGGTTGTTGGTAAATCAGAGGGGTATGTTAATGTTAAGCTTCCATCTGGCGAGCTAAGAAAAGTTTTAGAAAATTGTAGGGCATCTGTTGGTATTCTGTCTAACGTAGATAAGAAAAACCAAAAATTAGGTAAAGCAGGTAGAAATAGATGGTTAGGAAAAAGACCTTCTGTTCGTGGTGTTGCCATGAACCCAATTGATCACCCGCATGGTGGTGGTGAAGGTAAAACTTCTGGTGGTAGACATCCAGTGACTCCATGGGGTAAACCAACTAAAGGTAAAAAAACAAGAAGCAATAAGCGTACTGATAAATATATTATTAAGAGAAAAACAGATAAAAAAGCAAGGATAGAAGTCTAAGATATGGCTAGATCAATTTGGAAAGGACCATTTGTAGATGGTCATTTATTAAAAAAAGTTCAGAAAGCATCTGAAACTTCAAGAAATGAAGTTATAAAAACATGGTCACGTAGATCTACTATTTTACCTGAATTTATTGGTTTGAGTTTTGCTGTGCACAATGGTAAAAAATTTATACCAGTAAACGTTTCTGAAGACATGGTTGGTCATAAATTAGGTGAGTTCTCTCCAACTAGAACATTTAATGGTCATACGGCAGATAAGAAAACTAAGAAGTAATTATGAAACATTTACACAGAAAAGATAATGAGGCAATTGCAATAGGGAAGAACGTTAGAGTTAGTCCTCGTAAGGCCAGTATTGTTTTAGATACTATCCGAGGCAAGAAAGTAAAAGATGCACAAAATATATTAAAATTTTCTAAGAGAGCTATAGCACAGGATATATATAAAATTTTAAGTAGTGCAGCGGCTAATGCAGAAAACAATCACCAGCTAGATCTTGATATTTTAAAGATTTCAGAAGCTTATTGTGGTAAAGGGATGGTCATGAAGAGATGGAGAGCTCGTGCTAAAGGACGTCCAGGTAGAATTCAAAAGTTCTTAAGTAATATTACTATAATAGTTGCTGAAGCACAGAACGATAAAGAGGAAAGTAAATAATTATTATGGGTCAAAAAGTAAATCCAATTGGTCTTAGACTTATCTTGAATAAAAAATGGCAATCAAAGTGGTTCGCCAATAAAAAAGATTTTGGAAGAGTTCTTCAGGAAGATATCAAAATAAGAAATTTTTTGAAAACTAGCCTAAAAAAATGTGGGGTAGCAAAAATAGAGATTGAAAGACCTGCTAAAAAGGCTCAAATTACTATATTTACTGCAAGACCAGGACTTATAATCGGTAAAAAAGGAAGTGATATTGAAAAACTAAAGAAAAAAATAACTTCTTTTACAGGTCAAGACGCATCTATAAATTTAGTTGAAATTAGAAAACCTGAAGTTGAGGCTCAACTTATTGCTGACAATATTGCTGAACAGTTAGAGCGTAGAGTTTCATTCAGGAGAGCGATGAAAAGATCAGTACAGTCTGCTATGAGACTTGGTGCTGAAGGTATTAGAGTTAATTGTGGTGGAAGACTTGGTGGAACTGAAATTGCACGAACAGAATGGTATCGTGAAGGTAGAGTTCCATTACACACATTTAGAGCCAACGTAGACTATGCTGAATCAACTGCAGCAACTACTTATGGTGCATGTGGAATAAAAGTATGGATTTATAAAGGTGATATTGATGAGAATGTTCCTCATGAAAAATCACCAAATAGTTTAGGATAAGAAATGTTACAACCAAAGAAAACTAAATTTAGAAAAGCACATAAAGGTCGAGTTAAAGGTGTGGCTACTTCAGCCACGACACTAAACTTTGGAACTTTTGGACTTAAGTCTCTTCAAGCAGAAAGAATAACAGCAAGACAGATTGAAGCAGCGCGTGTTGCAATGACTAGGTACATGAAAAGAGCTGGTCGCGTATGGGTAAGAATTTTCCCTGATATACCAGTATCAAAAAAACCAACAGAGGTAAGAATGGGTAAAGGTAAGGGCTCTCCAGAATTTTGGGTTGTTAGAGTTAAGCCTGGAAAAATTATGTTTGAAGTTGACGGAGTATCCCACGAAATTGCTAAAGCCGCATTTAGTAGAGCTGCCGCAAAACTTCCTGTTAAAACAAAAATAGTTGAGCAATTAATTAAGTAGATTTTATGAAAACTGAAGAAATTAGAAAAAAAACTGAAGACCAAATCTCAAGTGAGATGGAAAATCTTTATAAAGAATCGCTAAACCTAAGATTTCAAAAGTCTTCAGGTCAATTAGAAAACACATCTAGAATTAATAAGGTACGCAAATTAATAGCTAGAATGAAAACAGTATTAAATGAAAGGTCTGAAGGTAAATAGTATGCCAAAAAAAATTCTTCAAGGTACAGTTGTAAGTAGCAAGCAAGATAAAACGGTTACAGTTCTAGTAGAAAGAAAATTTAAGCACCCTCTTTTAGGCAAGGTAATTAAAAGATCAAAAAAATACAGTGCTCACGATGAAAATAATGATTGTGCAGCTGGTGATAAAATTAAAATTATAGAGTCTAAGCCGATTTCTAAAATGAAAAGATGGATGGTAATTAAGTAATGATACAACCGGAATCAAGATTAAGTATTGCAGATAACTCAGGCGCAAAAGAAGTACTTTGCATAAAAGTACTTGGTGGATCTAAAAGAAGATACGCTTCTGTAGGAGATATTATTGTTGTTACTGTAAAGGAAGCAATTCCAAGAGGAAAAGTAAAAAAGGGTACAGTTCATAAGGCTGTGATTGTCCGTACCAGAAAAGAACTTTTAAGAAAAGATGGTAGTACTATAAAATTCGACTCGAATGCTGCTGTTTTGATTAATGCTCAAGGAGAACCTGTGGGTACTCGAATATTTGGCCCAGTTTGTAGAGAGTTAAGAGCTAAAAAGCAAATGAAAATAATTTCATTAGCCCCGGAGGTTTTATAATGGTTGCTAGAGTTAAAAAAGGTGACATGGTTTTTGTGAATTGTGGAAAAGACATTGGTAAAACTGGAGAGGTTTTAAGAATGCTGGGATCCTCTGCAATTGTCAAAGGTATAAATGTTGTTAAAAAACATCAAAAACAAGATCAAAAAAATGAAGGTGGAATTCTTAATAAAGAAATGCCGATTAAGTTAGATAATTTAATGCTTTTAGATAAAAAAGATAATAAGCCTACTCGAGTTAGAACCAAAATTCTTGAAGATAAGAAAAAAGTTCGCGTGTCAGTTTTATCGGGAGATCAAATAGATGCCTAGTACAAATATGCCTAGATTAAAAGAAATGTATATTTCTCAAATTACTGCTCAACTTAAAGAAAAGTTAGGTCTAAAAAACAATCTGCAAGTTCCACGCCTTACTAAAGTTGTTTTAAATATGGGCTTAGGTGAGGCCGCGCAAGACTCAAAAGTAATACAAAAAGCTAAAGATGATTTATCTGTAATTTCTGGACAATTACCTATTACAACAATGGCAAAAAAATCTATTGCGACTTATAAAACTAGGACTGGAATGCCTCTTGGCGTAAAAGTAACTTTGCGTGGAAATACAATGTATGAATTCGTTGATAGATTAGTAACAATTG
>Ga0209816_1003632_pt1 | contig 10540 bp, 9 predicted proteins | sample CoawatmetaG01DNA_FD_187509 | JGI IMG/M metagenome (GOLD analysis project Ga0209816, IMG submission 187509) | Marine microbial communities from the West Antarctic Peninsula - Coastal water metaG017-DNA (SPAdes) (version 2) | ecosystem: Environmental > Aquatic > Marine > Coastal ... | reverse complement strand
AACACCGTTTTCTTTTTTAAACTCATCTGCAAGGAAATCAATAACTCTGTTATCAAAATCTTCACCACCTAAAAAGGTATCTCCGTTTGTTGATAGAACCTCAAACTGATGTTCACCATCTACACTTGATATTTCAATAATAGAAACATCAAAGGTACCACCACCTAAATCATAAACTGCAATTTTTCTATCACCTTCTTTTTTATCTAAACCAAATGCTAAAGCAGCTGCGGTTGGCTCATTAATTATTCTTTTAACTTCTAAACCAGCAATCCTGCCCGCATCTTTTGTAGCCTGCCTTTGACTATCATTGAAATATGCAGGAACGGTAATAACTGCATCTGTAACTTCTTCACCTAGATAGTCTTCTGCAGTTTTCTTCATTTTTCTTAATATTTCTGCAGAGATTTGAGGCGGAGCCATTTTTTCACCTTTTATTTCAACCCAAGCATCGCCACTATCTGCTTTTGAAATTTTATATGGCATCAAACCTATATCTTTTTGAACCTCATCTTCGTCAAACTTTCTACCAATTAAACGCTTAACTGCATAAACAGTATTTTCAGGGTTTGTAACAGCTTGTCTTTTGGCAGGAGCACCAACAAGTGATTCACCATCTTCCTGGTAAGCAACAATTGATGGCGTCGTTCTAGTGCCTTCAGCATTCTCGATTACTTTTGGTTTACCATTTTCCATAACAGAAACACATGAGTTTGTTGTTCCTAAATCAATTCCAATAGTCTTTGCCATCTTCTTATTTCCTTAAGTAAATTAAATTCTCTATTCTAATTAAATAGGGATGCTTGGATAAATTTCAAGCTTTTTTTTCTTTTTCCTTTGAAACTGACACTAATGCTGGCCTTAAAACTCTTCCATTTAACTTGTAACCTTTTTGGAATACAGAGAGAATTTTATTTGGTTCTTCGTCTGAATCTAACATAGTCATAGCTTGGTGAAAATTAGGATCAAATGTTTCGCCTTCAGGGCTTATTTCTTCAATATTAAATTTTTCAAATACAGAATTTAGTTGTTTCGTAGTTAATTCAACACCATCCTTGTAACTTTCCAAAGATGCATTCTTAATTACTAGGGCTGCATCAAGACTATCTTTAACAAGTAGTATTTCCTGAGTAAAACTTTCTATTGCATATTTTCTAGTTTTTTCTGCTTCTTCCAAAGCTCTTTTTCTATTATTTTCTGATTCAGCTTTTGCATACAGTATTTGAGCTTCAAGCGCCGTATTTTTTTCAACTAAATCTTTTTCTAGATTTTTTGGTTTAGCTGGTTTTTTAGTTTTCTTAGGTGTTATTTTATCTGTCATGGTTGTTTAAAATATTAATGTTTAAGTTAAAATAAATATGGAGACTGTTAGAATAATTTCAAGGCTATTTTAATAGATTTTATTCAATTAACGCGATATTTGACTTATTTACATCATTTCATTGATAATGGATGGTTATACTAAAAAAAACTGTGAAACTATGAAGCAATCAATTATTGAAATTACAGAACGCATTAAAGAAAAGAGCAGACCAACCAGAGCTGCCTACCTTGAAAGAGTTTTTTTAATGAAAACGAGAGATAGAGGAAGTGACCGTTTGGGTTGTGCCAACGTGGCCCATGCTATTGCAGCCCTCCCTAAAGATGATAAATTTAAGATAGTTGCAGAAAGAGCACCAAATCTAGCTATTGTTACAGCTTACAATGACATGCTGTCTGCACATAAACCATATGAAAGTTACCCTCAAATAATAAGACAAGCAGCATCTAATTTTGGAGCAACTGCCCAAGTTGCAGGTGGAGTTCCTGCAATGTGTGATGGAGTTACACAAGGGGAGCCCGGGATGGAGTTAAGCCTTTTCTCAAGAGATAATATTGCTATGGGTGCTGCAATTGGATTATCTCATGATGTCTTTGATGGTGCGGTGATGCTTGGCATTTGTGACAAGATTGTTCCTGGTTTGCTGATTGGAGCTCTTCATTTTGGTCATTTACCTACAATTTTTGTACCAGCAGGACCAATGTCTACTGGTATTGATAACACATCTAAGTCAAAAGTGAGAGAGGAGTATGCTCAAGGAAAGATAGGTAGAGATGAGCTACTAGATTCAGAATCGGCTGCTTACCATGGCGAAGGTACTTGTACTTTTTATGGAACTGCCAATAGCAATCAGATGCTTATGGAAGCAATGGGACTTCATGTGCCTGGTGCGGCATTTGTCCATCCTTATGATGATATAAGAAAGCAACTCACTGTCGAGGCAGTCAAATTAATTATTGAGAATATTAAAAATAAAGAAACAGTCTCAGTCGGTGAGTTGGTAGATGAGAGGGTTATTGTTAATGCCATGGCAGCCCTTCTTGCAACTGGCGGCTCAACTAATCACCTTATCCATTGGGTTGCTATTGCCCGAGCTGCAGGAATAATAATTGATTGGACTGACTTTCATGATTTAGCGAAGTCCGTACCACTTTTAGCAAGTGTATATCCAAATGGAAAAGCCGATGTTAATGAATTTCAAAAAGCTGGAGGTCCCGCTTTTGTTATTAGGGAGTTGATACAGGGTGGCTGCATGTATCCTGATGTAATCACCTCAAGCTTTGGAGGTATAGCAGAATATGCTAAACAACCAAGCTTAACTAATGGAGAACTTTCCTGGAATGACCTTCCTAAAAAAAGTGGGGACGAATCTGTTGTTAGAGGAATTGATAACCCATTTAATTCGTCAGGTGGCCTGAGGCTCTTAAAAGGAAATATTGGGCGATCTGTAATTAAAATTTCTGCTGTACCTGAAGATAAGCATATCATTGAAGCACCTGCTCTAATATTTAATAGTCAGGAAGAATTATTATTAGCTTTTGACGATGAGAAGTTGGATCAAGATTTTATCGCAGTAATTCGATTCCAAGGACCAAAAGCAAATGGCATGCCAGAACTCCATAAACTTACACCACCATTATCTGTGATTCAAAACAAGGGGTTTACAGTAGCAATTGTAACTGATGGAAGAATGAGCGGAGCCTCAGGTAAAATTCCTGCAGCTATCCACATGAGCCCAGAAGCCGCTGCTGGTGGTTCTATTGCAAAAATAAAGGAAGGCGATATTCTTAGACTTAATGCTGTTGTAGGATCATTAAATGTTCTTATTGATGATGCTGAATGGGATAAAAGAAGGCCAGAAGAAATGACTGAGGAGCAAAAAATAAATAATGGCCATGGAATTGGTAGGGAACTTTTTGGCAGTATGAGGAAAAACGTTTTATCTGCAGAAGAGGGCGCAATAACCTGGATTTAATTAAATTTTAAGAGAACAATATGAAAACAATCGAATTAGCAAAATATGGTCCTGTGATTCCAGTAATTGTAATAGAAGATATTGACGATGCTATACCAATGGCAAAAGCATTATTAGCTGGAGGAGTAAAAGTATTAGAGGTCACATTAAGAACCAGTTGCGCTTTAAAGGCAATTGAGATGATAGTAAATGAAGTCCCTGGGGCCATTGTTGGTGCAGGAACTTTAAGAACAAAATCTGATGCAACAAACGCAAAGCTTGCAGGAAGTCAGTTTGCTGTTAGCCCAGGATATACAAATGAGATGGGTATGATTTGTAAAGACATAGACCTTCCCCTTCTTCCAGGAGTTTCTACTGGCGGCGAAGTTATGAATGCTAATAACGATGGATATTATTTCTTGAAGCTTTTTCCTGCAGTAGCTGTAGGTGGTATTAATTTACTGAAAGGCTTTTCAGGACCATTTTCTGACGTTCAATTTTGTCCAACTGGCGGAGTAACTGTTGATTCTGCGGCAGATTTTTTAGCATTACCTAATGTTCCCGTTTGTGGTGGAACGTGGCTTACTCCAAAAAACTTAATCGAAAATAAAGATTGGGTAGCAATCACAAAACTTGCAAAGCAAGCTAGCTCGATTTAAGCTTTTCATGATTGATCTAAAAAAATATAATACGATTATTTTTGATTGTGATGGGGTTATTCTTAACTCTAATTTTCAAAAAATAGAAGCTTATAGGAATACTGCTATAACCTATGGAGCAAATAAGATTCAGGCTGAAGAGCTTGTTTCATATCACGTTAGTCTTACCGGAATTTCTCGCAATGTAAAATTTAAACATTTTTTAAAAGAAATTATGGGTGAAGATATTACTGATTCTTCCATGACAAAATTAGTTGATAATCTAAATATTGAGGTAATTAATTTACTAAAAGATTGTGAGGTTGCGAGTGGAATAGAGAGGCTTAAATCTCAAACTAAAGAATCAATATGGATGGTGGCTTCAGGTGGTGATCAAGAGGAATTAAGATTTCTTTTTAAGGAGAAGAATATCGCTTCTTTTTTTGAAGGTGGTATTTATGGAAGTCCATCCTCAAAACATCAGATTGTAGAAAAAAAATTAAAGGATAAAAATTTCTTACCTACATTATTTCTTGGGGACTCGCTGTATGATATTCAGACAGCACAAAAATATAATCTAGATTTTATTTTTGTTTATGGTTGGACAGACCTAAAGGATTGGAAAAAGATATGCAATGAAAATGGCTTAATTTATATTGAAAAAATTCAAGATTTACTTTAACTTAATTTCTTTATAATTTTAGTCGTACTCCTTCCTTCAACAACAGGTACTAAAGTAACTTTTCCTCCCCATTGTTTAATTTCCTTTGCTCCCACCACATTTTTTATTGTGTAGTCATTTCCTTTAAATAACACGTCTGGCTTAATTGACTTAATTAGGTTGAGTGGAGTTGTCTCGTCAAACAAGATAACACTTCCAACTGATTCAAGAGCGCAAAGAACTAGTGCTCTATCTGCTTCTCCGATAATTGGCCTATCAGAGCCTTTAATTTTTCTAACTGAACTATCACTATTAAGTGCAACAATTAAAAGATCGACTTGCTGTTTGGCTTTTGCTAAATAAGTTACATGTCCGGCATGGAGAATATCAAAACATCCATTTGTAAAACCAACGATTAGTTTCTTTTTGCCATTATGACCGGAGTTATTTTCTCTTAACGTTTTAACTTGGTCTAATAAATCCTCCTTGCTACCAATAACTTTTTTAATTGTATTGATACTTGTTAACGAGTGAAGCTCAATTAATAACTCATTTCTTTCAATTGGCATAGTTCCAATTTTTCTAATAACTACTCCTGCAGCTAAATTAGCTAGTTCGAAACTATCTTTAAGAGGTAGATTTGCAACAACACTAGCTGCTAATGTAGCGATAACAGTATCGCCAGCTCCTGATACATCAAAGACTTGCTCGGATGCTCTTGTAGGGAATTCCTCCACTTTATTATTTGTTATATGTTTTATTCCAAACTCACCTTGGGTCATAGCAATAAAATTGAAATCATATTTTTTTATTATTTTTTTTAGTGCTATGTCAAGTATGTTTTTATCTTTATCGGTTAAATTTGCTAATGAATATGCTTCTTTTTTATTGGGAGTAATTGCAGTAGCCCCACGATATTTTTCTAATTCTTTTCCCTTGGGATCAACAAGGACTGGAATATTTTTTTTATTAGCTGCTTTAATAATATTTCTTAAAAGTGATGATGTAAGAAACCCTTTCTCATAGTCAGAAATAATTATTACACTTGGACCACTAGAAATAATTTTTAGAATTTTTTTTAATTCAGTTTGGTTCGGCCCTGTTGAAATTTCATCATAATCAAGCCTCACCATTTGCTGTTGACCGCTCATAATTCTAGTTTTAGTTGTTGTAGAGCCTTTTTTCTTTATAATATATTTTGTAGATATACCACTTTCTTTAAACAAATCTTTTAGAATTTCTCCGGAATCATCATTACCAATTTCACCAACTATATACGTATTAATTCCTAACCCAGAAAGATTAAGAGCAACATTTCCTGCTCCACCAATTTTATAAACATAGTCATTTACATTTACAATAGGTACGGGCGCTTCTGGTGACAATCTTTTAACATCACCACTAACATAATGGTCAAGCATAATATCACCAATTACTAAGCCCCATTTATTTTTTGCGTTAAATCCATTACTTACAGCATTAATAATATTTTTCAAAATTAAGCATACCTATCGGAAGTAAGAAGATAGTTTTTCATGTAGTCATTTACACCTTCTTCTAAATTTTTAAATTTTAAATTAAATCCCTTAGCTTTTATTTTATCAAGATTAGCTTCAGTATAGTATTGATATTTGCCTTTTAAATCATTTGGCATATTTATGTATTTAATATTAGATGCGTCACCTTTTGTGTTCCTAAGAACAGCAATGGCTAAATCCTTGAAAGACTGTGCGGAGCCAGAACCAGAATTGAATAGACCTGAAATATGACTATTTTTTAGAAAAAACATAACGCACTCAACTGCATCTTTAACATAAACAAAATCTCTTAATTGCATTCCATCTTTATAATTTTTATTTTCACTTTTAAATAATCTTATTTCATTTTCTTTCTGATATTGTTGAAATGCATGAAATACAACACTAGCCATTCTTTCTTTATGATACTCATTTGGACCATAAACATTAAAAAATTTTAAACCACACCATTGTGGCGGAGATGGCTGATTTGATTTTATTTGCGAAAGAATCCATTGGTCAAAGAAATGTTTTGAATACCCGTACGCATTTAAAGGAATTAATTTTGATAATAAACTCTCATTGTCATCGTAACCACTTTCTCCCCCACCATAAGTTGCAGCAGAGCTTGCGTAAATAAATGGTACTTTATTCTGTGAACACCAACTCCACAACATCTGGCTATAGCGAATATTAGAAAATAGTAATTTATTAAAGCTTGGTTCAGTGGTCGCACTAATCGCCCCCATATGGATTACGGCGGTAACATTTTTAATATTTTTAATATACTTTGGAAGATCATTTTTATTTATATAATCAACAAACCTCCTCTTGGAAATATTCTGCTCCTGTTCTTTGCTGGAGATTTCATCAACGATTACGAATTGATCTTCATTTAATATTGTATTGAGGTGCCAAGCAATAATGCTTCCAATCATGCCTGCACCACCAGTAAGAATTATCATAGGCTCTTCTTATTTAAATTTTTCAGCTTGTTTTTTTGTAATAATTGATAATTTTTTTTCTTTTGATAATGACCATTTTGGATCAAGCCAACCCTGAAGGTTGGATGTCGATATTTCACCCATAGCCTTAATCCAAAGAGGATCAGTATTTAAGGCAGGTATATACTTGTAACCTCTTCCTCCATTACTGGTAAATATATCTTTTCCTTCCATATTTATTTCTTCTAGTGTTTCAAGGCAATCACTAGAAAATCCTGGACATATCACATGTATATTCTCTATTTTTTGCTTTCCTAGGCCAGCAATAATTTCTGCAAAATAAGGTTTAAGCCATTCAGCTTTCCCAAATCTTGATTGAAAGCAAATTTGGTAATCAGTATCTTTTAAATTTAAAGATTCTGCCAATAGACGACCAGTTTTATGGCATTCACAATGGTATGGATCACCTTGGTACAAGGATTTTTTGGGTATTCCATGGAAGCTCATTATTAATTTGGAAGGCTTGCCATTTTTTTTCCAATAATTTAAAACTGATACTTTTAATGCATTTATATATGCTGGGTGATCATGATAATGACGAATTGTTCTAATTTCAGGTACATTTCTTGTTTTTAATAGTAACCTCCATAGGCTGTCCATCGCTGATGCTGATGATGAGGCTGCATATTGAGGATACAGTGGTAAAAGAAGTATCTTTGTGCAATTCTTTTCTCTTAGCTCATTAAACGCTTTTTGCATTGAGGGCTGACCATAGCTCATCCCCAAAGAAACTTCTACAGGTTGTTTGCAATTCCTCACTAAATATTTTTTTAGCAATTTTGATTGGGCTTTTGCATTTACTAATAATGGAGAGCCTTTAGCAGTCCATATCTGTGCATATTTTTTTGCCGATGAGGCTGGCCGAAAAACTAATATAATAAAATGTAAAATCCAACACCAAATAAACCTTGGAATTTCTACAACCCTTCTATCCATAAGAAATTGACCAAGATATTTTCTTACTGCTGCAGTTTTTGGCTCATCTGGGGTACCTAAGTTTGCAAGAATGATTCCTATTTTAGGCGGGTCTCCATGTTTATAACTCGGCTCTTGATTATAATAACTCATATAAATTACTACTTAATTGAATTGCTCAACAGTTTAGCAGTGATATCAACAATCGGAATAACTCTTTCATATGCCATTCTTGTTGGACCAATAACTCCAAGCATTCCAAGAATTTCTCCATCAGCTTCGTATGGTGCTGTAATAACACTGCATTCATCAAGTGCCTGATAGCCGGATTCTTCACCAATAAAAATTTGTATCCCATCAGCTCGATGACTTTTTTCTAGCAACTGAAGTAAGGCTGATTTTTTTTCAAAAATTTCAACTATTTTTCTTACACTAGAAACATTTTGAGATAGTTCCGATGTTTCTAATAAATTTTTTTGCCCTGACATGACTAAATTATCATTTTGATCAACATCACCAGATGTATCAATTGCAGCATTCATAAGTGTTACCATTTCAGTTTTCATAGTTTTTAGTTCACCTACTAACTTACCTTTTACTTGCTCAATATCAAAGCCAGCATAGTGTTGATTGAAAAAGTTCGAAGCCTCTAAGAGACTTTTTTTGGTGTAATCATTCTCTGTGAATAAAACTCTATTTTGAACGCCACCATCATCCGTAACAATAATTACTAAAATTCTATTTTTAGATAATTCAAGAAATTCAATGTGCTTAAAAGAAACTTTGCTGGCGCGAGGTATTAATACAACTCCTGCAAATTTTGTTAAATGAGATAGCGTATCAGCTACTGAACTTATTAAATGTTTACTATCGGAAACAATTAATTGATCTTTGAGCTTGGAAATTTCTAATTCATCAAGTGATTTGATTGTTACCAAACTGTCAACAAAGAATCTATATCCTTTTTGTGTTGGAATACGCCCTGCGGATGTGTGCGGACTTGTAATAAAGCCTGCATCCTCGAGATCTTTCATAATATTCCTAATGGAAGCTGGACTAAGGTCTAAGCTTGATGCGGTGGCTAGTGTTTTGGACCCAACAGGCTGCCCGTCACCAATATGATGACTAATTAAGGTTTTTAAGAGAGTTTGGGCTCTTTTATCTAAATCCATGAATTTATAATTAATTCGTTAATTAATTTCGTTATTGCATTAATATACATATATTACTGTCTCAACCCTAACAAAGCTAGTTTAAAAATATAATGGTAATGAAATTTAAAAAAATTGCGATCATCGGAAAATATCCTTCTTCAGAAGAGACTAAAGATATTCACGATCAGCTCATACAACTAATAAATCATTTAAGTCAAAAAAATATTGATTTAGTCATTGAAGAAAAAACACAAAAACAGATTAAATTAAATAAATTTAATTCTCTACCACTTAATAAAATTGGTAAACAAGTCGATATAGCAATTGTTGTTGGCGGCGATGGCACAATGCTTGGAGTTGCAAGAACGTTAGTAGATAACGGGATTCCTTTGATAGGAATTAACCAAGGCCGGTTTGGATTTTTAGCTGATTTAAATATAGACAGTATGTTTTCAAGTATTGATAATATTTTGGATGGACTTTATATTCAAGATAATAGAATGTTAATTGAAACAACAGTGGTAAGAAATAATAAAACAATCTATGAATCGTTTGCATTAAATGACATAGTTATCAGAAGTGCATTAAGGCTTATTGAATTGGAAGTGATCATTGATGGAAGATTTGTTCATACACAAAGATCTGATGGCCTAATTGTTAGCACACCAACTGGCACGACAGCCTATGCTCTTTCTGCTGGTGGGCCAATCCTTCATCCAAATTTAGATGCTATTACTATTGTGCCAATTAGCCCTCATACATTAAGCAACCGACCTATTGCTGTTAGTGGAGATAGTGAAATATTAATTAAAATTGTTAATATGGACGAAGCCTATGCTAGCATCGACGGACAAATTCAAATACCTTTAGATATAAAAGACATGATAAGTATTAAAAAAGCTAAACAATCTATTTCAATACTGCACCCACAAGACTATTGTTACTTTGAGATGCTTAGAAATAAATTAAATTGGGGGTAAAATTTACAAATGCTTGAAAGTCTTTCAATTAAAAATTTCGTTATCGTTGATCACTTAGAGCTAAATTTTAAAAGTGGGTTCTCTGCTTTAACTGGGGAGACTGGGGCAGGTAAGTCGATTCTTATTGGTGCACTTTCATTAGCCCTTGGGCAAAGAGCCGATAGTGGAGTAGTTAGACATAGCACTGATAAATCAGATATTTCAGCCACATTTAACCTAAAAGGCAATCAGTATGCCCAGGAATGGTTAAAACAAAATGAACTTGAATCTAATGAAGAAATCATTTTTCTAAGAAGGGTAATATATCAAGATGGAAAATCTAAAGGTTTCATTAATGGCATACCTGTAACTATTAACCAGTTAAAATCAATAGGAGAATTACTTATTGATATTTAT
>Ga0209816_1003629_pt1 | contig 10544 bp, 9 predicted proteins | sample CoawatmetaG01DNA_FD_187509 | JGI IMG/M metagenome (GOLD analysis project Ga0209816, IMG submission 187509) | Marine microbial communities from the West Antarctic Peninsula - Coastal water metaG017-DNA (SPAdes) (version 2) | ecosystem: Environmental > Aquatic > Marine > Coastal ... | reverse complement strand
GTAAGCTATGTCCACGGTAGATTTGCTCTACTACCAACAGTCTTGCCATTGAGTGCGTCATTGTTAGATTGGACAGCCCCCAAACCTGATGACATTTCTGTTTCATTTCTGAAGAAAGCCCATCTGCCCCTCCAATGAAAAGTGCAACATTCTCACCATCAAGCTGCCAGCTTTCGATCGACTTAGAAATTTGTTTACTAGTTTTTTGACTTCCAATCTCATCAAAGGCTATCAATAGGGTTGAATCACTGGCGGCTTCTAGAAGTAATTTCGCTTCAAGATTTTTTGAATTTTCTGAGTTACTTGATTTTCGGTTTTGAGATTCTAAGCTTGTAATTGTGAAATTGTAGTAACTAGGAAGTTGTTTTTGATAGTGCTCAATACCAAGGTTAATCCAACTAGGCATTTTTTTGCCGATCGTTATTAGATTAATCCTCATCTTCCTCGGTTGACCATAATTTTTCTAATTTATAGAAGTCTCTGGTTTTTTCAGTCATTAAGTGAACAACAACCTCACCCAGATCAACTAAGGCCCACTCACTTTGTGTTTTGCCTTCAATTCCTAGGACAACCATGCCAACTCTCTTAGCTTCCGTACTGACATTAGTAGCCATACTTTTGACATGTTGCATTGATCTGCCGGTAGCTATAATAATCGCCTCTATATCATCACACTGCTTCATAACGTTTAGGGTTATAACATTTTCACCTTTTAAATCATCAATTACGTTTTCAACAATTTTTGTTTGTTTGTCAAGTGTCATATTTTTTTATAAAGCTAATTATGGAAGTAGGTAAAAAATTATCAAGATTTTGATTGGCGGCAATTTTACCTCTAATATCACTCGATGAAATATCTATCATTTGAGAATTGGAAAAATATAAGTATCCATTTGGTTTTGCTTTAAGTTGATGAGCATTCTTTGCTGTGTCAAAAGTTTCTAGAGTTTTACTAATTGGCTGATCACCAATTCGTGGAAGCACAGCTATATGGGCCAACTTTGAAAATTCATCCCAGTTTTTCCAAGTTTTAAAATTGATAAAGCTATCCATACCAATAACTAAGCAAATTGACTCATCTTTAAATGACTCTTTTAAGTCGAGTAGGGTATCAATCATGAAAGAGTTTCCACCGCGTAAAATTTCTCTCGTATCTATCTCAAGACTCGGGAACTCCTTAATAGCTAGATTTAGCATTTGAAGTCTTTCTTTGGAGGTGTAATTTAGAGAATTTTTATGGACAGGTTCAAAGCATGGCAGCATAAATAGTCGATCAATATTGAGTTCATTTTTTATTGATGTAGCAGTTTGAAGGTGTCCTAGATGAACGGGATCAAAGGAGCCACCATAAATTCCTATCATAGTAAGGCATTTACTTCATCTAGTGTCATTGGAGACATAGGGTACGTTCTAGTTGAGTCATGGACATGCATTCTATATCGAACAAACGTATCTTCATCTTTAATAAGTAAAAAAGGGTTTGCTTTTTTTTGATCTGCTATTGTCGTTGTTATCTCTGATCCATAATTATGTCCACATAATAAGTGGATATCATCTCCCACTTCAGCTAATAATTTTTTAAGTGAATGAAATAGCGTTACTGGATTAGAACCTGCAAGGCTACAAATACCAACACCATAAACGAATAATGTGTCACCAGCAATAAGGTGTTCATCTAAAAGGTAGCAAATACCACCAGCAGTATGCCCAGGGGTTTCAATAATTTTTATTTTTGTTTCACCTAACTTGATGATTTCACCATCTTTAACTGTGTGAACTTTATTTTCAATATTTAAGTAAGGAACTTCATTAACGCCAGCAGTAATTTTTGCACCTGTTTTACTGGCTAAGTCATCAACCGCATTTGTATGATCACCATGCCAGTGTGTTATCCATATATCAGTAAGGGTATATCCTTTACTATTTATTTTCTCTAAAAATAAGTCTGGCTCCCATGCAGGATCAACGATTGCACATGTTTTAGTTGCCTCATCAAATATAAAGTGAATTGAATTTTCATAGGCGCCAATATGATAAAGCACGTCGATTGAGTAGTGATTACTATTATATGTTTTTTCCATAATGCATTATTTTACCAATTTTGACTTGACTGAAATGAGATACAGATTATAATTTACGCTTTTGCTAACATCCTAGTTTCTTGGGGCTATAGCTCAGCTGGGAGAGCGCTTCGCTGGCAGTGAAGAGGTCGGCGGTTCGATCCCGCCTAGCTCCACCAAGCAAAATAGTTTTAATGTAATATCATCTAAAACCCTTTGTCCCGTTCGTCTAGTGGCCCAGGACGCCAGGATTTCATCCTGGAAACAGGTAGTTCAAATCTCCTACGGGACGCCACTTCAACTGACTTTAAGTCACAATTCTAAGCTAATTAAATTTGAGAGTTGATTTGACCTATATCTCCTTTGATAATTACTCAACTCGCTAAGTTTTTTTATTGCTATAGTAGTTCCTTAAAAGGCTTAAAGCACTAAATAATTTTGTATTTTTTTAAATTATTTATGATTTATAAGAGTTTTTTAAAAATTATTTAAAAGGAAATACTATGAGTCATATTATTTATGAACCAGTAAAACAGAGGCTTCAACGAAGCGAATTAGCAGTTCCAGGGTCCAGTCCTAATATGTTTGAAAAGGCACTAGCAAGTGCAGCAGATTTTGTATTTTTAGATTTAGAAGATGCTGTAGCGCCAGACGATAAAGTGACGGCACGTAAAAATGTTATAGGCGCACTTCAAGATCTCGATTGGCAAGGTAATGGCAAGACTATTTCTGTTCGAATCAATAGCATCGATACGCACTATATGTATCGCGATGTAGTTGAGGTGGTTGAGCAAGCAGGCCAGCATCTTGATACCATTTTACTTCCTAAAGCTGGCACATCATCAGATGTTTATATGTTGTCAGCAATGCTTAATCAAATTGAAACTTCTAAGAACTTTAAAAATCGAATTGGAATTGAAGTGCTTATTGAAACTACGTTAGGTATGGCTAACGTTATAGATATTGCTAAATGTGGTCGTGAGGAGCGACTTGAAGCGATGCACTTTGGGGTTGCAGATTATGCTGCAAGTTGTCGAGCGCGAACAACTGTCATAGGTGGATTAAATCCAAATTATCCAGGGGATCAATGGCATGCTGGCTTATCTCAAATGTTAGTGGCATGCAGAGCCTATGGAATTCGACCAATTGATGGTCCTTTTGGGGACTTTAATGATCCTGAGTCTTATAAAGATGCTGCAAGAAGAGGCGCTGCTCTTGGTTTTGAGGGAAAGTGGGCAATTCACCCTTCACAAATTGAATTGGCTAATGAGATTTATACGCCACCAGAATCAGAAGTTTCACATGCTAAACAAATTCTTATTGCATTAGATGAAGCAGCTATGGAGGGGCGTGGAGCGGCTCAATTAAACGGACGAATGATTGATGCTGCTTCTGCAAAGATGGCTGAAAATATTGTCAACACAGATAATGCAATAAATGGGAAAGTTATTGCGTAATTATGAATATTCATGAGTATCAAGCTAAGAAGCTATTAGCCAAATATGGAGTTCCAATACCAAAGGGTGGTATTGCTCACTCTGCGACTGAGGCAATTTACCAAGCAAGTGAGCTGGGTGGAAGTAAATGGATTGTTAAAGCTCAGCTTCATTCAGGCGCTCGTGGAAAAGCTGGCGGCGTAAAGCTATGTAATAGTCATCAAGAAATTGCTGATTTTTGTCATAACCATCTTGGTAAAAAGCTTGTAACTCACCAGACTGGCCCTGAGGGTAAGATGGTTTCAAGTATCTATGTTGAAGAAGCGAGTGATATTGCTAAAGAGCTTTACTTTAGTATTGTTCTTGATAGGGCTACTCAAAAAGTCACCTTAGTCGCCTCCACAAAAGGCGGCATGGACATTGAAAAAGTTGCAGAAGAAACGCCAGAAAAAATTTCAAAAATTATGATTGACCCTGCTGTTGGGATGCAGCCTTTTCAGGCTCGTCAGTTAGCTTTTACATTAGATTTACCTAATGAAGTTGTTGGTGCTGCTAGTCGAGCGGTGATGAAATGCTATCGTGCATTCCGCGATAATGATGCAAATTTATTGGAAATTAATCCATTAATATTGACAACTGATAATAAAGTTATGGCTATTGATGCGAAGATGACATTTGATGAGAATGCACTTTATCGTAGGCCAGAAATTTTAGAATTTCGTGATAAGACGCAAGAGGATCCTCGTGAAACCAATGCTGCTGAACATGATTTAAGTTATGTTGGCCTAGATGGAAATATTGGATGTCTGATTAATGGTGCAGGTCTTGCTATGGCGACAATGGATATGATTCAACATGCTGGTGGAGAGCCTGCAAATTTTCTAGATATTGGTGGCGGCGCATCCGCTGAGAGGGTTGCCACATCGATTGAATTAGTATTATCTGATGAATCTGTAGAAGCTATTCTGATTAATATTTTTGCTGGAATAAATCGATGCGATTGGGTTGCCCAAGGCATTGTGGATTTACTAAATAAGCGAGATATTGATATTCCTTTAGTTGTTCGCTTATCTGGAACTAATGTAGAAAAGGGACAGAAAATATTAAAAGATAGTGGAAAAAAAGTTATAACAGCAGATACCTTATCTGATGCAGCACTCAAAGTTGTGTCTGCATGGAAGCAAGAAAAAGAGAGTAAGAGTTAATTATGAGTATTTTTATTGATGAAAAAACCCCAGTTTTAGTTCAGGGAATAACTGGCCGCATTGGCTCTTTTCATACTCAAGAGATGATTGACTATGGCACAAATATTGTTGCAGGTGTTACTCCTAGTAAAGGTGGAACAACCCATTTAGGAAAGCCTGTATTTAACACAGTTGAAGAGGCCGTTGAAGCTACGGGTGCAGAAGCTAGTATTGTTTTTGTACCACCAGCCTATGCTGCTGATGGAATTATGGAAGCAGCAGAATCAAACATAAGATTTTGTGTTAGCATTACTGATGGAATACCAACACATGATATGATTAGAGTGAAGCGCTATATTAATAGCGCTCCCCAAGAAAAACGCATGGTTTTAACGGGGCCTAATTGTGCTGGCACGATTAGCCCAGGAAAATCATTATTAGGCATTATGCCTGGGCATATTTATAAACAAGGCAGCGTTGGCTTGATTGGAAGATCGGGAACTTTAGGCTACGAGGCCGCATCTCAAATGAAAGATCTAGGTATTGGTATTAGCACCAGTGTTGGAATAGGTGGTGATCCAATTAATGGAAGTTCTTTCTTAGAGATTTTGAAACATTTTGAAAATGATGATGAAACCGAAGCCGTAATGATCATTGGGGAAATCGGTGGTCCCCAGGAGGCAGAGGTAGCTGAATATTTTGAAAAACATATGGATAAGCCAATGGCAGCATATATTGCTGGGCTAACAGCTCCTGCTGGACGAACAATGGGCCATGCAGGTGCCATAGTTAGCTCAAGAGGTGAAAGTGCTGCAGAAAAGGTAGTTATTCTTAAAGATGCTGGAATCATGGTAGCTCCTACTCCCTCTGATATGGGCTCTACAGTGGCAGCACTCTTAAAAGGTCATTAGATATCTAAATATATTTATCTGGTTGGACTATATAATATCTTTATTTAACCTAATACTTTTAATCTAGTATTTCAAAATGAAGAGCTTAAATATAATTTATCATAAAGCCTCAGTAACTCGTGAAAGGCGAAATAATTTAAATAATCATCCTTCAATCGTACTTTGGTTTACTGGGCTTTCTGGCTCTGGTAAATCTACTTTGGCCCATGCATTGGAGGAAAAATTATTTCAAAGAGGCTGCAGAACATTTGTGCTAGATGGAGATAATGTTCGTTATGGTTTAAATTCCAATCTTGATTTTAGTAAGACTGATAGAGCTGAAAATATTCGCCGAATTAGTGAAGTTAGTAAACTGATGATTGAAGCTGGTTTAATTGTAATGACTGCCTTTATTAGTCCATTTAAAAAAGATCGGAATGAAGCTAGAAACTTGATTTCTAATGATCACTTTATAGAGATTTTCTGTAAAGCTAGTATAGAAACTTGTGAGAAAAGAGATGTTAAGGGGCTATATAAGCTTGCAAGGGCAGGGGAAATAAAAAACTATACAGGTATTGACTCTCCTTATGAAGTCCCAGAAAATCCAGAATTAATAATTAATACTGATAAAGAGACATTAGATTATTCGGTATCCAGGATTCTCAAATTTCTTGAGAGAAAGGATTTAATTATTAAGGATGAATTAAATGAAAATTGATCAGAAAAAACTTTTAGCTCAAGCGGAAAGATTTTCCAATAATGGCAATTTAAAAAGAGCAAAAAATCTTTATCTATCTATCCTTAAAGATAATCCTCAAAACCTTCAAGCAATTAAGGGGCTTGAGGCTTTAAAGGAAGATAAAAATGTCAATAATCAGCTTGAGTTATCCCAGGAGCAAGTTAACTCTGTTATTGCTCTATACTCAAGCGGAAAAATTCAGGATGCAATAGATAAAATTAAATCCTTAAATAATGACTTTCCTAATGTGCCATTACTTTTTAATATTTTAGGTGTTTGTTATAAGTCACTTGGCCAGCTTGCAGCTGCCGCTAAAATGCTTCAGACTGCAATAACTATCAAACCCGACTATGCAGAAGCCTATTACAATCTTGGTGTTACTCTTGCTGCAAATGGAGAGCTAAAAGCCGCAGTTAAACCTTATAAAACTGCTATAGCTCTAATTCCAAATTATCCCGATGCTCATAATAACCTTGGAAATATTTTCAAAAAACTTGGTAACTTTAAAGCTGCGATTGAGAGTTATCAGTGGGCAGTTTCATATAAGCCAGGTAAATTTGCAGGAACAGAGTTTAATCTTGGGACTCTTTTTAGTGATATTGACCATAAGACTGCTATTAAGCATTTTGAAAAGGCAATAGCTATTAAGCCAGATTTTGCTGAGGCCTATTATAGTCTTGGTCTTGTTTTTAAAGATTTAGGGCTAGAAAGTAAAGCTATTGAGAGTTATAAAAAGGCAATTAATATTAGGCCAGACTATATAGATGTTTATAAGGATTTAAGTAATATTCAGAAATTTAAAAAAAATGATATACATTTACTTCATATGCAAAAACTTTTAGCCAAAAGTGATTTGAGTAAATTAGACTTTATAAACTTAAATTTTGCATTAGCTAATGCAAATGAAGGCCTTAAAAATCAAGATGAACAATTTAAATACTTAAATGAAGGCAATCGATTGCGAAAAATAGATTTAAACTACTCTTTTGATAATGATCAGCAATTATTTTCGAAAATAAAAAAGAAATTTAAGTCCCTTCCTTCTATTGTTAAAAATTCTTCCTATGGGACTTCAACGATAAGGCCCATTTTTATTGTTGGAATGCCAAGATCTGGCTCATCTTTAATTGAGCAAATTATTGCTAGCCATAATGAGGTCTTCGGTGCAGGTGAATTAGATTTTTTAAATAATATCATGTTTAAAGAATTAAAAGAGCAATCAGATAAGGATGGTTTTTCTGAGAATGCTTTGCTTTCTATTCGCCAATATTATTTAGATTCACTTTCTAGATTAAACACCTCTAAAAAAATTATTACAGATAAATTGCCTTTGAATTTCCGATATATTGGATTTATATTGTCAGCCTTTCCTGAAGCCAAGATTATTCATGTTAAAAGAGACGCTGTTGCTACTTGCTGGTCTATTTATAGACATAGTTTTACTAGTAATGGAAATGGCTATGCTTATAACCAGGAAGATATAGCTAGATATTATGGGTTATATTCAGAACTTATGGACTTTTGGCATGAGTCATATCCAAATCAAATATATGATCTAGGTTATGAAGATTTGACCGTCAACCAACAAGAAGAGACTCAGAAGTTATTGAAATATTGTGAGTTAGAGTGGGATAAAAACTGCTTAAATTTTCATACTAATGAACGCGCCGTTCAAACTGCCAGTTCAATACAAGTTAGAAAAAAGATGTACCAAGGAAGTTCTGAGGCTTGGAAAGAATATGAAGCATATTTAAAAATACTAATTAAAGGACTTAGCTCTTTCAGAGCATCAAGATAACTATGGCTGTATTAACACAAGAACAAATTACATTAGTTTCAACACTTTATAATAATGGACAGATACAAGAAGCAATAGATAAAATTAAAGCCTTAGATAAAGACTTTCCTAATGTGCCATTACTTTTTAATATCTTAGGTGTATGTTATCAAACAATCGGCCAGCTTCAGGAGGCTTCACAGGCCTTTTTGAACGCCATAAAAATTAAATCTGACTATGCTGAGGCGCATTTTAATCTTGGACTCATATACCAACAGCTAAATAAATTAGACAGTGCAGTAAAGGCTTATAAGAATGTAATATCACTTACTCCAAATTACCCTAGCGCCCATAATAACCTTGGAATTATATATTTAGGAATGAGCCAGCTAGATATTGCGGTTGAACATTTTGAGTGGGCACTGGCTTATAAATATGATTTTGCAGAGGCCTATAATAATCTTGGTGCCACCCTTCAGAGACAAGGTAAGCTTGATCTTTCCTTTAATAACTTTAAGCAAGCAATAGCAATTAAGCCAGAATATGCACAAGCTCATAGTAATCTTGGAAATTTATTTCAAATTAGTGGGGAAGTAGATTCTGCAGTTAAAAGTTTTGAAAGTGCAATAGCTCACAAGCCTGGATATGCTGAAGCTCACCGTAATTTAAGCTTACTAAAAAAATATTCAGAAAATGATGTACACATTACTCAAATGAAATCACTTTTTTCTAATACATCTCTGAGCAACCCAGACAGAATGCACTTAAGCTTTGCTTTAGCTAAAGTAAATGAAGATTTAGGAGTGGAAGGCCAGTTATTTGAATTCTTGAATGAAGGTAATCGATTACGAAAAGAGCAGCTAAATTTCTCTTTTGATAAATTTGAGAAACACCGCTCTATTATTAAAAATCTATTCAGCACAACTCTTCCCATAATTGAAAAACCTTCAACAATAAGGCCCATTTTTATTGTTGGAATGCCAAGATCTGGCACGTCTTTAGTTGAGCAAATTATCTCTAACCATCATCAAGTATATGGTGGCGGTGAGTTGGAAGATTTCTCTAATATTATTAACTCAATTCTTCAAGATGAGCCAACTTCTGGTAAGGCGAGTTTATCTAAAAAAACCATAAGCTCTGTTCGCCAAAAGTATTTAGATACACTTTCTAAACTTAATACCCCTAAAAAAATTATTACAGATAAATTGCCTTTAAACTTTCGATATATTGGATTTATTTTATCCGCCTTTCCTGAGGCAAAGATTGTCCATGTTAAAAGAGATGCTATGGCAACATGTTGGTCTATTTATAAACATTATTTTAGCTCTAAAGGAACTGGGTGGGCATATAGCCAGGAAGATCTAGCTAAATATTATGGATTGTATTTACAACTTATGGAATTTTGGCATGAGATATATCCAAATCAAATATATGATCTAGGTTATGAGGACTTGACCAACAACCAAGAAGAAGAGACCCAAAAATTATTGGAATATTGTGAACTAGAGTGGGATCAAGACTGCTTAAATTTTCATACCAATGAACGCGCCGTTCACACCGCCAGTTTAATGCAAGTTAGAAAAAAGATGTATCAAGGAAGTTCTGAGGTTTGGAAGCAATATTCAACTCATCTTAAGCCGCTAATAAAGGGACTTGGCTTTTGATGAGTAATATTTTTTATTTTTCATTCACTAGAAAGTTTAATTAGTTAAAAATAATAAAAGGATAGTTAAAATATTTTTATGAAAACTCTCACAATTATCATTCCAGAGAGAATGTCAGGAAATAGATTAGATGCCTCATTATCTGAAATGCTGCCTGATCATTCGCGCTCAAAAATTTCTGCATGGATTAAATCTGGAGATGCTTTAATTAATCAAAAATTTTTTAAGCCAAAAGACAAATCTTGTGGCAATGAAATTGTTTATTTAACCTTTAATCAGAAGAAAACTAATGACTGGATTGCTGAGAAGATTCCATTAAATGTTGTTTATGAAGATGAAGATATTATTGTAATAAATAAGCAATCCGGTCTTGTTACTCATCCAGGGGCAGGAAATTGGACTGGTACTTTAGCAAACGCTCTACTCTATTATGATTCAGATCTATCAAAGCTTGATAGGGCTGGTATTGTTCATCGATTAGATAAAAATACTTCAGGTTTAATGGTTGTTGCAAGAAATGAAAAATCACAAAAATATTTGGTTGAACAGTTACAATCACACCTTGTTGAAAGAGAATATTCTGCAATAGTTTACGGACATATGATTGCAGGTGGAACAGTTGATGAACCTATAGGACGAGATCCAAGAGACAGGGTTAAACAAGCCGTTTTAACAATTGGAAAAGAAGCTAGGACTCACTATAGAGCAATTGATCGGTTTAAAAGCCATACTCATGTGAAGGCAATTTTAGAAACTGGTCGGACTCATCAAATACGCGTTCATTTGTCTTATGT
>Ga0209816_1003624_pt1 | contig 10551 bp, 20 predicted proteins | sample CoawatmetaG01DNA_FD_187509 | JGI IMG/M metagenome (GOLD analysis project Ga0209816, IMG submission 187509) | Marine microbial communities from the West Antarctic Peninsula - Coastal water metaG017-DNA (SPAdes) (version 2) | ecosystem: Environmental > Aquatic > Marine > Coastal ... | reverse complement strand
AGAAGGAGTAGTTTTTGGATATGAAGTTGTAGAAGATGATGGCGATACCTTAGCAGTAAAGGTTGCTGGTTTGATGGCTAGTCACGCAATTGAAATACTAGAAATTACAGAAGACGATTTAATCAGCAACAAAGAGGTGCATTAATATGAGCAATTACGATAATAACAACCGTGGCGCAATCTGGGGTAACGATAAAAAGGTTAAGGATACGCAGCCAGACTTTACTGGGTCTATCCTAGTTGACGGCAAAGACTACTTTGTAAGCGGGTGGAAGCGCAAAGCCGATGCAAGCCCTCAGTCTCCAGCCCTAAGCTTGGCTGTCACGCTTAAAGATCAACAGCCATCGCAGGCACCAAAGCCTGTTCAATCACCTAACAGCGGCTTTGACGAGGCAGGCGATATACCCTTTTAGCAGACAAAAAAAGCCCCGCTGTTTTAAGGCGGGGTAAAGTTACTGCTGGAGCATTAATAAACAATATAACACATTAAGGGGAAATAAACATGAACATTGATATGGGTACTTCATTAAGAGTAGCACAAGCAAAGTTTAAAATCACAGGCTCAGAATTAGCTAGGTCATTTAAGGTACACCCACAACAGGTCATTAGGTGGCGTACAGGGCAAGATATGAAGGTAACTCTAGCGATGCGGTTAGCGTCCCATTTTGGGACTACATTAGAAGACTTTATTGATCTAGGTGTTAATAATGGCTGATATTGAATTTACTGTCACACTAGATAACGTCAAGATTGAAATGACTAAGGTCTGGGAAATGGCTAACAAAGGCTTAAAGAGTGGCGAGGCTGTCATCGTTACGCTAGGCCGTGAATCTAACAGCGACCTACAAAGCAAATGCTATCATGCCATGATAGGTGACATATCCAAACAGGCTGATCTTGTTGGAAATAAATACGATCTTGAGACTTGGAAGGCTTTGCTTGTTTCTGACTTTGCTACAGAGATGCACTTGATGGGTACGCCACTACGCAGAGGCAATAAGTTTATACCTAGTTTATGTGGAACGCATATGGTGTCTATCCGTCCAAGTGTAAAAGAGTTTGGCAAGAAGTCAGGCAGTGAGTTTATTGAATTTCTACACGTTAAGGGTGCAGAGTATGGGGTAGAGTATTCAGATAAAACCATAGTAGACTATGCTAAATATAAGGAATCGCAGAAATGAGAAACAGCTTATCAGATGGAATATTTAGAGAATTAGAAGACTTGCGAAAAGATGCGGAGCGGTATCGTTACCTAAAAAATACCCAGCACAATGATTGCCGTGATTGGGATGCAGAAGAGGATTCGATGTGCAGGGTTGGGGTAATAGATCGTACTTTTGTTTGTACAGAGTATGGTGGTGCAGAGGCAATTAGCCCAGATCAATTTGATGCGTATATTGATAGCGCAATGCTACTGTTCCCGCAGGTTGATGATCTTTACAACGTTGGTTTGATTGATTAGGAGTTTAATAAATGAATATTATTGAGAAAAAAATGGTTGATGGCTTACTAGAGGTTGCACTTAATACAGTAGAAAGCCTTCAAGACACTATTGAAACTATGGAGGCTGGAGGCTGGAAAAGCTTAGAAAATAATATGCCAAGTAATGAGGGTCAAGTATTGATCTGGACGGAATATGGCTCCATTGAGTTTGGCCATGCTCATAAAGGGTTAATATTTGATAAAGCTATAAAAGGATCTGCACATGAAGAGTTTACGCATTGGATGGAGATACCAAGGCCGCCAGAATAGTGGCTAACGCTAAAAAGAAGTGCCGCCACTGCAAAGAGTACGATCTAGTTGAGCTAGGCATTAAGGTGCCACTTGGCTGGTTCTGCTCTATGTCGTGTGTAGTGCAGCATGGAAAAAAGGCCGCTACAGCAGTCTCAGACAAGCGCAAACGTCAAACCCTTACCAAGCTAAAGGAATCAGTCAAAACAGCCTCAGAATGGCGTGTAGAGGCTCAAACAGCCTTTAACGCATACGTTAGATACCGTGACAGAGACTTGCCTTGTGTAAGCTGTGACGCAACTGGCGACCATGATGGATTGGGTGGCTACTGGGATGCTGGTCACTATCGGAGTCGTGGTGCCGCTAGACACCTAAGCTTTCATTTATGGAACTGCCATAAGCAATGCTCGCGTGATAATAGGTATCTTGGTGGCAATGTCGTTGAGTACAGGAAAAGGCTTATTATGCGCATTGGCTCAGAACGTGTCGATAAATTAGAGAATAACAACGCTACCGTCAAACATGACATCACATACCTTCGCAGAATTAAGCAGATCTTTAAGAATAAACTCAGAATAAAAAAGAAATTACAACTCCCCTAAAATAGTTTTATGTGGGTCATAAACTAGGTAATGGTTTATATAAACTAAAAGTTAGTTTGATATTTAATTCAACTTTATTAAACAGAAGTGTTTGCATTAGTAACAGTTCTGTTATAGAATGGTTGCAAGTTAAGTAAACAAGCAAACGGAGCATCACATGACTAAAGTAAATAAGTTTAACCCATCAATTACAGTTAAGTATTTAGAAGGTTCTTTGGCAATGAGCCGTAAGCAGATAAAGGAAGTTACTGCTTTAATAAAGGCATTAGATTTAAACGCTCATGCAACATTAGCTGCTAAGTATGAGGCAGAAGCGGAGCGTGAAGTTAGCATGACTTGGTTGAAGAAGTTGTATTACATGGATACTGAGCAAACTAGGCAGTTAAAAGAACTAGCAGCATAATAATAACGGGGCTACGGCCCCTTGGAGCAATACTATGAAGCGAAGCAACCCACCAATGCCTGAGTCTACTATCCTTGATTGCAAAGATGATTTGTTTGCAGAGCTTACCGTTACAGGTAGCGTCTATGTTAACGGTGACGAGGTGACTGTACATGATCTACTAGAAATGGCAGATGATGACGATAAAAACAATGTCATTGCTATGCAATTAGTTGATACTGTTGAATCAAAAGCAGCATTAATTGAAATGCTATGGGCTTTATTCTTGTCAGAGTACGATGATGAAGCTATTGAGAAGCACCTAATTGACGAAGGGGAATCATTATGAGCGCAAAAGACAAGCCAATCAGTAAGCCGATGAATAAGCAGTTTGCTGATAACTATGATCGAATATTTGCCAAGCCGCCACTGGGGGAGGACACTAGGCCAAAGGATCGTATTAAGCGTGGGCTATCTAGTGCTTGCGTAGAGGAAGATTGGGATTGTACTAATAAGGAGAAAGACAATGAGTGAACTAGAACGCTTATACGAAGAGTTAAGCATTATGATGGAAGAGTTTCCTGTGTTTGACAAGGAATCACTGGGCCTTGAGCTTTACACTGCGGCATCAGCAGAGCGTAGAGATTTGATCAAAAAGATTAACGTATTGGAAAATGATTAATGTGGAGCTATAGCCAAACAAAGCTACTTCGTGACAACTACGGTAAAGTGCCTGTTTCAGCCATCGGGGTATTGATGAATAAATCACCTAACGCGATACGGCAAAAGGCTAACAAAATTGGCCTGAAGTCTGCCCTGTATCACAAGGTAAGAATACCCTTAAACACGATCATTAACTTCAGAGCTAGGGGTTTTAGCGCAAGAAAGATTGGTCGGCTCATAGGCTATTCACACACTAGCGTTAGGTACGCAGAGAAACATCATCACATTAAAAAAAGGGATAACACACAATGAGCATTGTATTCACACCTAAAATTTCATTCAGCTTTGGCAGCGGCAAGATGGAAAAGCGCAACGTTGCACCTAAAGGGCCAACCCCAGTATATTGGTCAACAACTGAGCTAAACAATCTGGTAGAATTGCGGGCCATCGGATTGTCGTACAAAGATTGCGCCAAGCTTTTGGGTAGATCGCAAACTGCTTGCATCTCAGCTTGTGACGGAAATAGCTTGCATTCCGCTATCGGCAAAAGACGACAAAAATTAATCAATGAGGTTTTAAATGATGACACTAAAAGAAAAGATAGTTCAATCTAATCGGCTTTCACAGCTACAGCTTGAAAAGTCTATCTATGATGATGCAGTTAAAAGCGGCAGCAAGTTTAGTGAATATTACTCCATTAAAGCCGCCGCACTTGATGCCGTGATTAACGCTATGACTTCTTCTTCATAACGCTATCAGCTAAACCACCGCCAAAATAAAACATAACTATTGATAGCATAATCCAATCAATCTGAAACTCAGATAAAATGCTCTTTACTGCTGCCACATCTTTGTCGAGAAACACCATTACAATCACCAGCACATAGGTCGATATGTAGGTGACGGCAAACATTGTGGCTAGTATGCGCTGTGCGATCTTGAATGGCGCGTATGCTGTCATTAGATCTGTCTTGGCCTTAGTCTTGGCTTCAATCATTTCAGTGTCGCTAGTGTGGAATGAGTCAATCAAATCCATACCCTTACTGATAACGTCACCACTTCCAAAAATTGTACTTAAAATTCCCATAATTAATCCTTAAGTTCAAAGTGAGGATAATCTTGCCATGACTTCCAGTTACCACCCCATTTAAGGGGTATATTTAGCTCTGCTGCCCCCTGTAGCATAGCGGCGGCACATAAACTAAGATGCAATTCATCCCAGCTACCCTTTCCAGTTTCAGGATCTATAGCAAACAAATCCACAGCCTTGCCTGTCTGATGATAAGATCTGTGAATACGCCCGTCTGCGAGAGATTTGCCAGATGTAAACAACTTAGCCTGCTGATCCTCTGACCTGTAGCCCCCCGTTGACGGGATACCGAAGTCAATATTAGTGAGCGTGATTGCAAGCTCCACAACCTGAACTAACCTATCATCAATGCCCGCCATATTTATAATACTGTTACTGCTTAGTTTAAACATGCTACCCCTCCAGTTGATCAATACCTACTTTATGCCGCTGAATTTCGCCATACTCCTTATCATAAACAACTGCACTCATTGTGCGTTTAGCCCCATATCCGCTATCCGAATGCCACGCATCACCAGCAGGCAAGGCTTGGAATGTTTCACAAAGCATACCGCCAATCTCTACAGAAGTTGAGTGGTGAATATGACCCATTAGAAGATGTTTATAATCACACTTACCCCACTCTTTGGATAAAGATCTAGCTGTGTATTCAAACCCCCTCTGAGGTTTCATACGATCGCCGTGGTGAGTCACTAAGAGGTTATTGCCATAGGTTATATGCTGGAACTTGTGAGCGTTATCTAGCACCTCCACGCGAGGCTCATTCTCATAGAATGCCTGCAACATGATGTTCATACAGCGAGAGGTTGAACTGTTATGGTTGCCCCTGACTTGCATCAAGATAACCTTGTTATGAGACTTTAGTAGTAGGTCTATAGAGCGCCGATATATCCGTACTTGTGCGGCTACTGAATCCCCGTAGTCTCCATCCATGTCCATGTGGTTTTGACCTGAACTGGTCGTATTGGCTAGGTTATCCGAATGTCCAAAGTCGCCTAAGTCCAACATAAGCCCAACGTCTGAACCGCCAGAGGCTTTGATTAATGACTCAATAGCACCAACGGTAACACGCTCTGCTATTTCTAAATTCCAATCTGAATCGCCGTTACGCTCCTTAGTGACCTTCATGCCAATATGGGCATCACCAATGACATAAGCTGTGAGAGCCTCTACAACGTCTTTATCAGCCGTATGTGGCTTAGGGGTATACTTGGGCAACTCTTGGGTTAAACCCTCTGCAAAGGCTTGTAGGGCCGCTTCTTGGTCTTGCTTCTTTAGGTCTGACTTAACCCACTGTCTAATAGCCACGCCATTTTCATCGTAGAACGTTGATACGCCCTTAACTACATGGGTGGCTGGTACAGGCCGTGTCATATCATGGTCAGGCGACCAGCCCCGTACAGAAGCAGAGTCTTTTGCCCGCTTTAGCGTCCTAACTAGGCATCGGTAAGTAATGCCTAAAAATATTGCTGCTTGAGATTGTGAGCCAGTTTTGATAACGGCATCAATTACTTCACATTGACGCGCTGTTGAAAATTCCTTTAGAGATTCCAATTCCATGCTAGATTCCTATGTTAATAGTTTCCATCCCACACACGCAGCTTGTCAAAATCGCCGCTTAACATCTTGCGTTTAATAACATCATCTACCGCTGGATCATCCCAAGTAATTCCAGCCTCTTTAATCCACTCACCAAGCAGGGCTTGATCTATTACACCAACGCAAACTGATTCGCCAAATCGAGCGTTACCATTCTGCCGCATCTCTTCTGCTTGCTTGAGCATTGGATTCCAATCATGCTTCTTAACGTGAACAAGCTTATCCCCGTCTTTGTGCCACTGTTCTGAAATTTTAGCCATTATAATTCTCCATAAAAAAAGGGGTACCGAAGCACCCCCTTATTGTATCACAACGATGTTTAACTAACGGTAAGGTCGAAAACGCCGCCTAAAGCTTTCTCAGAACGACACACCAAGGTGCATTCTCCGACTACTTGACGATGCTCATTGTCACCTGTTTTAGCCAACGCTTCGTTCTTCATTGGACGCAAAGTGGCTAATGCAAGCTTGCCCTTTTCGATAATGTAGACATCGCGTGAACGGTTTTCACGACATGGCTGGAACGAAACGCTGCCCCACGGAGTCAAGTAAACTGCAATGTTGTTGTTTACAGTGCCAACCGCGCCATTTTGGCGTTGGTTGTTGTTACCAGTAAACGACAATGCCTTATTGAGCTGGAATGGAGAAAGCATGACGGTATCTGGCTTGCCACCAGAAGTCCAAGTCTCTTGCATAACAGTATCAAACATGGCCTGCGTAAAGGCGCGTTGAGTGCCGTCTGTACGAGCGTTTGTGCCGTTACCAGCCGAATCTCCACCGCCAGAACCTTTAGAGGTGTTGGTTTTAACCCAAGCACCAAGGCCAGCTAGTTTACGAGCGGTAGTAGCATTACCAGCTACACGCGCTTGGTTTTCAAACAAAGCCTTTTCCATGTCTAGCTTAACTTCAGTAGCTACGCGAACGATGTTGTAACTCATTTCTGAGTTTGAACGGCCTGCCGCTACAACTGAATCATTAGTGCCAGAGGTGATAACAGATCCTTTGAATATCTGCGTATAATTTCCGACCCTATCACTAGCAGCTACAGCCTGCGCCGCAGTTGCATCTCCCTCAATATTCGCATTGACTGCTGATGCGCGAAGTGCATTAGTTTGCCATTCGTGTAGAGTGTTGGTTGCTTTTACTTTAGCGATAGCACTAAGCAGAGGAGTTTCGTCAGGAGAGATATCATAAATCATACCCTCCAAGTCTTCACGAATGCCTACGGTATCGTATGTAGAAAATGTATTTGCTGGTGATGCCATGATAATTTCTTCCTAAATGATTAAATAAAAGTTTAACTATTAAACAATAATAAGGCTGCATCTTCTACGCTGCCTGATTTTTTCAATTGAGACATTTGCTGGCGCTGCTTTTTACCAGCAGAATCGGGTAGCTTCTTAGAACCTGACTTCATCAACGGTCTAGCTTTCTTGAGTTTAGCTTGTACATCACTACCCCCAGAAACCATCTGATCGTATAGCATTGCTTTATGCAGAACTTTCATGGCTCGATGATCTACAATTCCACCGATTTCTTCGGCGCTGTATCCTTCAGCCATACCTTGTTTAACTAACCGTTCCTTCATTTTGGGTGCTTTTTTAGCATCACCAAAGTCTGGAATAGCTCGTTGTAGTTCCGACATCTGCTCCTGCAAGTGGGCTTTGTGGGCCTGTCCTTGCGCTTGCTGCGCTGCTTGATTATGTTGGCCTATCTGCTGCTGCTGGGTTTGATACTCTGCCATTTGTTCCCTATAGTTAGCGTCAGCTTCTATATAACCAAGCGGGTCTGAATTAAGCAGTTCCCTTGTTGGTGGAGTTGGTTGAGTAATAACGCCCTGCGTTCCTATCTGCTGCATAAGCTGGTTAAGCTGCTCACGCTGCTGGTTGAGTCCACTGTATGCGTCCTCAGCTTGCTTGCGCTGCTCTGCCGCCTGCTTCATCCCTTGTTGAATATATTTTTGTCCAGAGAAACTCTGCTTTAGATCATCTAGGGTTACTGATACATCTTTACCATCAACTTTGATAGAAAAGGTTTCAGGCCCACTTTGATCGGCTTGTTTATCATCCGACTCGTCATATTCCTCTTCGTCATCGTCATCGTCTGACTCAGCATATTCTGCATCATCATCCTCTGAGTCTGATTCTTCTTCATCAACCTCTTCTTCTTCAACTTCCACCACTTCGGTTTCTGCTGATTCTGTTTCGGTTGCTTCTGACTCCACTGGAGCCAATAACGCTTCTGCTGCACTTTCAATGCTAACTGGGGTAGTCGTTTCCACGGTGCTATCCTATTTTTTGCGTTTGTCTTTCATAACCTCGTCAGTGATTGCACTTTTGAGGATATTCTCAAACTGGTTTAATGCCTGCGTCATTGCATAAGCATCTTCTCTAGTTTCCGTATCGGATTTACTAGATTTAAGGAACTTTTTTACTTGTTCCTGTCTGATTATATCAAATACTTCATTAAAAGTATCATCTTTGAGTAAATATTCAGCTTGTGCCTTTTCTATCATAGCATGTTGCCCATTTCATCCCGTGGTGAATTTTGCATCATCCTGACACGCTCAACATCAACTGCTGTACCATGCTGGCCTAGAATCTTAGCTGCTTCAATAAGTAAATCTTGATTCATTTGGTCACGCTCTAAATCATCCGATGACTGTAGCTCACGATATTTGAGTTGCAAGTTAGCCAATTCTGTACCTTGCTTAGACTGCATTTGAGCAGCTTTAACTTGCATATCTGCTTGCATCTTAATGTTGTCAGCTTGCATCTTGCCCTGCATCTTCATCTGCTGGCCTTGCATACTTGCCTGCGCTTTGATCTGTTCAGCTTCAATAAGTGCCTGTGCCATTGGATCGCCCTGCTGACCTGCCTGCTCTGCTTCTTGTGCGGCTTCTTCTGCCAACTGAGCCATTAGCTGTTCTTCAATTTCAGCGGTCATTGGTGCGTAGTAGCGGTCTGCATTCTTAAAGCCACTCAAGGCTAAAGTATCTGCTAGGGTATTACGCATCTGGGTCATACTAACTAAACCATTTTTAGGGCCGTAAGTCTGCCAAATCTGCTGCTGCGTCTGGAACGTCTGCATCAACGCTGCTGCCTTAGCATCTTCCTGACCAGTACCCAAGCCAACGTTAATTTCCATATCCATTGAGATGTCCCACACTGATGGGTCAATAGGTACAAACTTACCGTTCAGGCGCATCATCTGCTCGTCTGGTGAGTTTTTAATGGCAACGTGTAGCATTAGTTGGAATAATCGTTTAGCACCCTCAGCAAGATTGCGGGCCATTACTTCAACCTGTCCTGCTCCTGCTTGTGCAGTAAGTGCCGCCGCTGTTGCTGAAGTATTCTGTAGCATATCAGCGTTAACGCCCATAGACATTTTGCTAATGCCTGTCTTTTCTTCAACTAGCATATCAAGGTATTGCAATGCTGGCAGGGTAGATCCTGCAACAAATGGAACCGCCAACGGGTTAACAGATCCAATCTGCTCAGACCGAACCACGGCACCGATTTCATTATTCATCACATCGTCCATGTTAACCATATCCTCTAACACTTCTAGGCGTGGTGAGTTGGTCAAGGCAACGTTATCTAGTATTCCCCTTAGTACGCTAGTAGTGGTGTCTTGGTCATTTAGTACCAATTCAGCTAGTGAGCGCCCGTAGAATGCGTGTGGCTCTGGGTCAACTTGGAAGTCAGCAAATGGTGTCTTATCCCATGCCTCCGTCTCCAATACTTCGTAGCTAGTGCCGCCGCAGAGAAACTTATGTAGCGTAGGGATGCCATCGCCCTCAACGTCTAAGCGCATATAAGCTTCTGTTAGTACCACTAGGCGCATTGATGGATCGTTATCAACTTCGCCGTCATTTTGCATTGACGGGCCAAAGCGTTGTATTTTTTCTATATTACCAATTAGCGAGTCTTCATCTGATCCATCCAACTGATCAACAACATCTTGATCAATACCCATCGCTACAATATCACCAGCACGAACCTCTCTGCGGTGACAAACAATGTACGCATCATCAATAGACTTAGCCGTACCGTCAATGAAAAACTCTTCTGGTGGGATACCTTCAACCACCATTTCACCTTCTTCGTACTTGTGAGTAATAACCATGCTATGCACGTTACGCTCAACATCAAGCCCAAACTCGTCCATCTCCATTTCAATTTCTTGCAGATGTTCAGTAACTTCTACGCCGTCTTTACTAACCAATACTTGTACTTCATTATCAGATAGGTTTTCATAGCTGTACGTTTTGGCGATAGTTTCTGTATTCCACCAGACCTTAACTAGACCAACCTTCTTTACTAGCGAGTCATGGATTGCATTGCTTAATACGTTATACCCACCAACTTTATTGAATACCCAGTGGCAGTAAGCGGTAGCCTGTTCGGCGCTGTCTACGTCTTCTGGGCCTTTAGGAACAAACTCCACAAACTTGTTATTTGCCATAAAGATACGCATTAGGCT
>Ga0209816_1003620_pt1 | contig 10554 bp, 6 predicted proteins | sample CoawatmetaG01DNA_FD_187509 | JGI IMG/M metagenome (GOLD analysis project Ga0209816, IMG submission 187509) | Marine microbial communities from the West Antarctic Peninsula - Coastal water metaG017-DNA (SPAdes) (version 2) | ecosystem: Environmental > Aquatic > Marine > Coastal ... | reverse complement strand
ATATTACACCTATATACCTTATTCAATACCTTTTTTATCCATAGTTATAATCTCAGTGATAACCTTACCACATGCAATAGTTATGAATATCTTTTATAACGAATAAATAAGTAGTGGTATTTCTATTTAAAAATTAATATGCTTGAACAATACTTTGACTGTCCACACTGTTGGGAGAATCAATTAAAAATGATTGACCCATCTATAAATACACAGAATTTCATTGAAGACTGTGAGGTTTGTTGTAACCCACTTGAGTTTGACTTGAGTATTGAAGATAACTGCTTACAATCATTCTCTGTAATCCCAATAGGACAATAATACGTGAACAGAATATCATGAACATATACTATAAGTAATAATAGTGAACACCTCAAAAACAATAAATTAAAAGATATAAATCAAGATTAAGAAGAAATTATTCTAATTAACAACAATTAACTTTTGAGTGGTAATTGAAACCCCTTTTGCATTCAAAATATTAATCACATACTGACCACTAGATAAATTGTTATCTGCTGATAATATATGATTTCCAGAAGATAAATTTAATTTCTTTTTAGAAATTTCTAAACCAAGTAAATTATATATTTCAACATAAATATCTTCAGGCTTATCAAGACTCAGAGAAAGAATAAAATTACCATTTGATGGGTTTGGATATATATCATTAACAGTAACGCCTTCAAATTCATTAATAGTTAATAAAGAAGCAACTACTTCAAATAAAATTGTTTTATCAAAATTAAACATACCATCTGATACTCTAAACACATTGATATAAGGCTCTGGTCTAATCTGAGAAAAATTAGGAGACCAATTAAATACTCCCATTATGTCATTACCACTTCCGTATGGAAAACTATTAAATAAAGAAGAAGAATTATTTAAGGCAAAAGACTCTCCGTATGCTTCCATTGTTAAAACATCACTTGGATCATTATCACTTCCTATCAAGTCTAATTGATAGCTCTGTCCATAAAGAAGCTTAACATAGGGATAACCTGCTAAATTAGTAGGAACATTTTGTATGTAAGAGAATTGTGGAATAGAACTAGAATCAGGTACTACAGTTATAAACTGCATATCTCTTCTCATTTCGCCAATTTTAATACCATTTCTGAATTCTTCAATAATAAGAGAAATAACAAAATTACCAACCATCGTTGCCTGCCATGAAATTTCACCAGTTACAGAGTCTAAAGAAAAGATTCCAGCAGGATCAGAATATAAAAGTGTGTCAGATAAAGATTCATATCCTGCCACTGATACACCATTACTTAAAGGATCAACCAAAGACCATGCTAAAGAATCTCCATCCGGATCAAAAGGAAGAGGATTATAGTTCCATAGTTGTGTTATTGGTAAATAAGCAACAGGTGGAGTTAAAAATAAAGGGGTAGAATTAGGATCACTACTATCTACATTTACATATGTTGTTAAATCCATATTTTCAGCATCAGGGTTAGACATATTTGCAATAGCAACATTTCTACAGCATTTAGACCATTCAATTTTGTAATATCCGTCTGAAGGAAAAGAAAGCGTATCCACAAATCGATAAACTTCTATACCATAAACTGAAATTGAGTTTACTAAACCTCCAGTAGTAGTATCAAAAGCTGGGGACATAGAATATAAAAGACTATAGATTCCAGTAAAAGGGTCCAATTGATAAATATCAAGAGGTTGTTGAAGACCAACATTAACCCCAATAGTATCTCTATATAAATCTAATTCTACAACATATAAAGAGGCTCCAGTTGAATCTGAACTAATATTGAAGTCGATATCTGGCCACCCATTAAATGAGTAGCAGAAGAAGAAAATGCAAGAGATAATGTTAGAAGTAATAGGTAAATTTTTTTCATAATTTGTTTTTATTATTTTGTATTTAATAATTTTTTTAAATTCTAAATTAAGTCTCCAAAAATATAGTGTGTCTTGCAAATTTCAATATATATTCGAATAAAATCTTACAGGTTCAACAAGCTTAATACATCTTTTAAATAAAATTAAATATTTTTTAAATATACAAAAACTAAATGATTAGTCGTTATTGAAGAATTAACTTCTTACGCACAAACCCCTCTTTATCAGATACTTCTAAAAAATACACTCCTTTAGAATATCCTGTAAGATTTATCATTTTAGTGTATTCACCGATGTAAGATTCTTTTTCTTCAAAATAAACAATTTCACCAACCACATTTAAAATTTTAATCTCTAAAGCCTGAACTTTATCGCTAGAGAAAGAAATATTAAAAACATCAACAGAAGGATTAGGATAAATATTTAAATGATTAATTGAGACTCCACCATCCATTTTGATACTACCAGGCTGTGTCCAAAAAACAGGTGGATTAATCCAACTAAGAGATCGGTAAGCAGTAATATTTGAATCGCAAAACAATCTTCCTTGTGCTCTGTATGACTCACCAGGAATTAAACCAAATTTATTAACATAATTTGTTGGATAATAAATACCAAAACCTCCTGCAGTTAACCAAGAGGAACCAGAAGTATCTATTCTTAATATTAGTCTTGCAAAAACATATGAACCAGTAGTGTCCCATGAAAAACGAGCTTTTGCCTGGTTAGAATTAAAGGTTTGAACAGAAAGATTAAACATTTGTGGACATGTATCTAAAGTGGTAAACTGAACAGATGGGGAATAATTCGAAGAAGTACCTCCACAGTAAAATGCTTTCATTTTAAATTCATATGTTGAATTAGCATTTAAATTTAATAATTGTTTTTCAACCGTATTTAATCCAAAATTACAAAGGCCATTACCAACACCAGCAGACTTTGTAATCCAAGAGTTTGATCCTACTTCTCTATATCTCACAAAATATTTAAACACCATACAAGAACTATCATTCATATTATCCCAGCTTATCTTAGCTCTGGAGTCAATAATATCAAAAGCTGTTAGACCAGTTGGTTTTGGAGAAGTGCAAGTTTGAGAGTAAATACATGAGCCATCATCAATGGATGCATTAGGATTAAAATTTGAAGCATTAGGATCGGTACATCCTGCATAAATACATGAACCATCATCAGCATTTGCTCCAGGGTAATAATTAAGAGCATTAACATCAGTACAACCATAAATAAAAGGAACACAAGAGCCATCATCACAGGTAGCTAGTGGGTCATAATTTATTGAACCTAAATCAATACAACCATCTACACAACATGTACCATTATCTATATCAGCTAAAGGATCAAAATTAGAAGAAACACTATCAGTACAGCCAGGATATTGCTGATTACACACTCCGATATTAAAGCCAAAAGAAGCACTGTAACCATTATCTAAAGTTCCGTAAGCTAAAGTGTTTCCTAAACTGTCAAATATAGAAACATTACCAATACTTCCTGAAACCCAACCATCTCCAGAAGAATCAAAAAGATTTAATAAATAACAGCCATCACTTAAACATACTGAATCGTTAATACTATTAAGACCTGCACCATATCCATTATAAGAAGTAATAATATTCCCTTGAAGATCTGAGATATTCCAATAACAATCCACACCATTAGAGTCTGTTTCTATAGTATGATATATTAAACTATTAAAACAATTATAAAGACAACTCCCATCATCAAATTGAGCTAATGCATTATAATTTACAGCACCAGTATCTGTACAACCAGTAATTAAATTTATAGCAAAATTAACATTATCAATCCATACATTATTTAATGATCCAGAGCCCGCTCCATATTTATTTACAGATTCAAAAGTTACATAATGATCTCCGCCAGCAAATGAAGTTAAATCATAAACTAAAAGTGTATTATTAGATGAAGTATCAATAGGTAATGTTAAGTTATTATATGCAGTATTACCTAAATTATCAGCAATAACATTACCGTCTACTTTTACGCGTATCCAAGAATACTCATTTAAAAAACCAGAGTACATTTTAGTTTCAAAAGTTAAAGCAATAGAATCATTATTTCCAATGGTAGTAAAATCAATACATTTTGAAACAGAAGCAATATGTAAGGTATTAGCATAAGCATCTGATTCAGTTTGATATCCAGACCAAGTACCACCAGAAGCTCCTTCAAACTCTACACTGATACTATCAGCTATTGAATTTGAGCTTGTTAATTCAATAGAGGCTGAAGATCCTGAAAAAGCAGTCCATCCATTTGAAGATAAACTATTACCTTCAAAATTATCATTAAAATTAAGACTACTACATAAATAGTATATACAAAGTGTATTATCTGTCACATTACATCCAGTACAGTAATTTGCGGCATAAACATCCGTACATCCAGTATACAAACAGGATCCATCATCAATAGTTGCAAGAGGATTAAAATTAGAGGCAGTTGGGTCAATACATCCAGAAACAGGATATTCTTCAAACCTTAGTAGGTCAATTGCAATATCAGAACTATAGCCATTACCAGTAACAGCATGAACTCTAACTGAAATATCTTGAGTATATGAACTTAAATCTAGTTGTGCTTCGTTCCATTGATTACCCTGACTACCAGAAATAGTCCATTCTTGGATCCAAGTAGTACCACTATCTGTTGAAACATCGATCGTTAGAGAACCCATACTTGTCCCACTCATATGGTAAGCAAAAACAAAAGATAGTTGATTCCAAGCAAGTGGGTCAACGCATGATGTATACATAATAGCTTCTTTATTTGATCCATTACCTGAAGCTTCAGTATACATGTAATATGAACCATCAAAGGCTGCTGAGGGGCCTGTATTAAATGAAGGAGTTCCACCACTTTGATTTGTCCAATCTATAGTATTATTGGGATCAAGCTCCCAAACAATTCCTTGACCTGACTCAAAGCTCTCTGAGGTATCTGCAGCAATACAACCAAATAGACATGAACCATCATCAAAAGTTGCATTAGGATTAAAATTAAATGAATTATTATCTGTACAACCAAAGACAGGACCTTCTATAAATCGTAAATAATCAATTGCAATATCAGATTGATATCCAGTACCTGTTTCCGCATGAACTCTAACAGAGATTGATCCTGAATAAGTACTTAAATCAACAACAGCTTCAACCCACTGATCTCCTTGATCACCACTTAAAGTCCACTCTTGTGTCCAAGTAGTACCGCTGTCAGATGACACGTCTACGCTTAAATCTCCAATATCTGAACCATACATATGATAGGCAAAAATAAAAGCTAATTGATTCCAAGCAGCTACATCAACACATGGAACATACATAATTGCATCTTTATTCCATGAACCTGTTGGTGAGGTTTCAGTATACATGTAATATGAACCATCAAAGGCTCCGGAGGGGCCTGTAGATGAAGATGGAGTTCCCCCAGATCTATTTGTCCAATCAACAGTATTATTTGGGTCTAACAACCAAGTTATTCCTTGACCTGATTCAAAACTCTCTGTAGTATCTGTATCAATACATCCAAAAAAACATAAACCATTATTAAAATTTGCTAATGAATCATAATTATCTGCAAGAGGGTTTGTACAACCATAAATAATTGGAAAACAAATACTGTCAGAATATGGTGCCCCACCAGCAAGAATTACTATACCTGCTGTATCAGTTAAAGTCCAAGAAACTTCGTTTTGCCATGAACCCCCATTACAAGTAATGTTATAACAATCATCGGGTAAACAAATATTTTCAACTCCTGAATAACCATTGTTTATTGTAGAATTAAGTACTAAATTACCGTTAGAATCAAATATAGAAAAATCATTTCCGTTCCAACCGTCACCATATGAATCAAACATATTAAGCGTAAGGGAAATACAATTTGAAAAAATACAAGAACCATCGTCGACTATAGCATTTGCATCATAGTTATCTGCATTTGGATCAGTACATCCAGCAGGACCAAAGCAAATTGCGTCAGAACCGAAAGATCCTGATGAAAGTCCACCTGTAAATAGAATATTACCTGACAATGAATCTAAAACAGTGTAAGTACCACCGTTCCATCCATCACCGTATGAATCATACATATTCATATCGTAACAACCATCTACAAGATCTATATAGTTATCTTCAGTGAAGTTTGAGTTGTAACCAGCACCGGACAATATAATTGTACCAGTTGCGTCACTCAAATCCCAACTTACTTCAGAACCATATGAACCAGAGAAAATCTGTACGTTTACTACTGTTGCAGAAACTGTAGATATTACAAGTGCAAAAGAAGCAACAATATTGATAAATAAAAGAATATTTTTTTTCATTTTTTAAATAATTTAATGATACAAATTTAAGATTTATAAAAGTATTAAATTAAAAAAATCAAAAAAAAAAAAACTTGAAAACACACCCCAAAAGAGTCTTAGAAATTAGAGATTTTTTTACTCTTTTTCAATAGTAATTAATGCTTTCTACAAAACTAATAGGTAATCATCTTTTTTTCTAACGATCCATCATTATATAAATAAAACAATGGTGTATTTTTAGAGACAGAGATTGTTCTCCCCAGAAAATCAAAGATATTGACAACTTGTTTCTGATTAAAATTTATCTCAGGATTTATATTTGTATTAGCTGAAATTAAACCATTAATATCATATTTAGAAAAGAAATTCCATATTTCATTGCTAGCATTAATATCAAAATTCCCCCATACTCCTGGCCAATCATGTGCTCCATTATAAACTTTAAAATGCTCGGTTGTTACTCCATTATTTCCATTCTCGAATAAAAAATGATCAACAGTAGATAAATCAAGCATATTTATATCAGGAATATTATAAACATATGGATTAATAGAACAATTATTATAATTTCTCCAAAATTCTAAAACATCATCAACTGACTTAGTCCAAGATGGATCACCATCATAAGGCACTACAATATCATTTGTTCCATGAATTTGTAGCACAGGAGTTGGATGTAATGGATTGCAGTTATTATATGTAAATGGAGTCATAGATCCTGCAACAGCAGCAATCGCAGCTATCTTATCACTTAATTGGCATGCAAGTGAGAAACTCATAAAGCCACCATTTGAAAAACCTGTGCTATAAACTCTGTCTGAATCAATATTGTATTGAAAAGACATAATCTCTAAAATAGTGTCAATAAAACCAATATCGTCAACACCACTTGAAAAAATCCAATCTCCTACATTCCAATTAGTAATTAAATTTAGATCAAGCGCTCCCTGAGGGTATATAACGATAAAATTAGCAGTATCAGCTATACTATTAAAATTTGTATAAGACATATTTGTAGCACTATTACCTCCTTTTCCATGCAGAGAAAATACTAATGGAGTTTCAATATTGGGATCATATGAAAGGGGAACATATATAATATAATCCCTGGATAAATTATCATGAACAACATTAGAAAATATAGTTTGCTGAGAGAAACAAAATTGAGGAATAAAAAATAAGATTAATATTAATTTTTTCAAATTTTTTTTTAAATAATTATAAATCAAATATAGTTTATTTAAATTTGTATAACTTTTTTATTATTTAATTATACATCTATGCAATTCACAACTAATTACAAAGAAATTTTAGAGAAAGTAAATCAAATTTTACCAGAAAAGTATTGCAAAAACAGAAACTTTATTGATGGTGATGTAACCTATCTTTCCCCATACATTTCAAGAGGAGTTATTTCAACGAAATTAGTTTATGAAATATGTTTAAAAAAAGGCTATAATCTAAATGAAATTGAAAAATTTGTGCAAGAACTTGCTTGGAGAGATTATTGGCAACTATTATGGGTAGAAAATGATATAAATAAAGATTTAAAAAATCCTCAGCCAGACACAACAAATAATGAAATCTCATTAAATATAATTAACGCTAACTCAGGAATTGACATAATAGATCAAGAAATTAATGGATTATATCAAAATGGATATATCCACAATCATCTTAGAATGTATATAGCATCTATTTGTTGTAATATTTCAAAAAGTAATTGGAGAAATCCTGCAAAATGGATGTATTACTATCTTCTTGACGGAGACTTGGCTTCTAATGCATTGAGCTGGCAATGGGTTGCGGGAGCTAATAGTAATAAAAAGTATTATGCCAATCAAGAAAATATTAATAAGTATACTTTTTCAAAACAAAAAAACACTTTTCTTGATGAAAGCTATGAAAAAATAACAATCATGTCTGTTCCTGAAAAATTAAAAGAAAGAATCTTTTTTGACAAAAAAACAATTTTACCTAAATCAGATAAATTAATTATTGACTCTAATTTAGAAACATGTGTATATAATTATTATAATCTTGACCCTATATGGAGATCTGATAATAAAGCAAATAGAATATTAATAATTGAACCAACTATTTTTAAAAAATATCCAGTAAGTCAAAAATGTATTGATTTTATGTTAGCATTATCTAAAAACATAGAAGATATTCAAATTTTTGTGGGTGAGTATATTGATTTAGAAAAAATTATAAATCATAATAAAATTCACTTTAAAGAGCATCCTCTCAACTCACATTATAATGGAAATCAAGATAGTAGAGATTGGCTAACTAATATTAAAGGCAGTTATACCTCATTTTTTAAATACTGGAATAAAGCAAAAAAAGAACTTAAAAAAGAAATCTAAGATGAATGTAAGTAATAAGACGGCAGTACTAATTTTCCCACATCAACTATTTGAGCTAAGCCCATTACTAAAAACAAACGGCATGTTTTTTTTAATTGAAGAACCTCTTTTTTTTAGTCAATATAAATTTCATGTTCAAAAACTAATTTTGCATAGGTCATCAATGAAGTTTTATTATGAATTTTTAAAAGAAAAAAATATAGATATTACATATATTGAAAATAAAAATAGTCTTAGTGATGTAAGAAATTTAATTAAATATTTAAAAAAAGAAAAATTTGATAACATTACATATATTAACTGTGTAGATAATTATCTAGATTCTAGAATTCAGGATGTTTCGAAAGAGAATAACATTAAAATAAAAATACTAGAAAGTCCAATGTTTTTAAATTCTAAATCAGAAATTGATGTCTTTTTTGGCAACAATAAAAGTAAATTTTTACATTCATCTTTTTATACTGAGCAAAGAAAAAAACATAGAATACTAATTGATCAAAATGGCAAACCTGAAGGAGGGAAATGGACATTTGATGCTGATAACAGAAAGAAATATCCAAAAAACAAGATACCTCCAAAAATAAAGGAAATACAATCTAACAAATATTTTGATGAGGCAGTTAATTATATTCAACTTAATTTCAAGGATAATCCAGGAAATACCCCTAAAAAACCACAATATCCAATATCATTCAAGTTAGCGAAAGAATGGTTAAAAGATTTTCTAGAAAACAGGTTTTTTGATTTTGGCATTTATGAAGATGCTATTGTAGAAAAAGAAACATTTCTTAATCATAGTATAATTTCACCACTTTTAAATATTGGTCTCTTAACTCCAGATTTTGTTGTAAATGAATCGCTTAAATTTTCAAAGCATGTACCTATTAATTCACTGGAAGGTTTTATTAGACAAATAATTGGTTGGAGAGAGTTTATTAGAGGTGTTTATATATATAAAGGAAGTTTTGAAAGAAAAAATAATTTCTTTGGTTTCAAAAGAAAAATCCCTAAATCCTTTTATAATGCAACTACAGGTATTTTACCAGTAGATAATGCTATTAAAAAAACATTAGACAAGAGTTATTGTCATCATATAGAAAGATTAATGATATTAGGAAATTTTATGCTACTCTGTGAATTTGACCCAGATGAAGTGTATAGATGGTTTATGGAGTTATTTATAGACTCTTATGATTGGGTAATGGTGCCAAATGTATATGGAATGAGTCAATTCTCTGATGGAGGTATTATGTCAACAAAACCATATATAAGCTCAAGTAATTATATAAAAAAAATGAGTGACTTTAATACAAAAGGGGAATGGACTAATATATGGGATGGTCTATATTGGAGATTTATAGATAATCATAGAGAAGTATTTAATAAAAATATTAGAATGAAATTTATGATTAATATGTACGATAAAATGAAAGATGAAAAAAAGAATGCACTAGCAAAATCTGCTAATGCATTCCTCAATTCTATTTCTTAAAAGAAATTATTGAATAATTATTTTTCTATTTACTAAATATTGCTCTGTAGTAATCTCTAAGAAGTATACTCCTTTTGAGTTACCTGCTAAATCAATCTGCTTTGTGTACTCCCCGATAAATTGATTTGCCTGCTCTTGATAGACTACCTCACCCATTATGTTTACTACTCGAACACTTAAATCTTGAACTTTATCCGATACAAATCTTATATTAAAGATATCTCTTGAAGGGTTAGGGTAAACATCTAAGTTCTTAATCTGACTTGTAGATTCCATTCTTATAAGCGTCCCAGGTTGGGTCCACATTACAGGTGTCGTCCATGTTGATCTATAAGATGTAACGTTAGAATCACAGAATGTTCTCCCCTGAGCTCTGTATGACTGTCCAGGAGTTAAACCGAACTTGTTCACAGATAAAGTAGGGTAGTAAATACCGAATCCTCCTGCTGTTCCCCAAGCTGCACCTGCAG
>Ga0209816_1003610_pt1 | contig 10565 bp, 12 predicted proteins | sample CoawatmetaG01DNA_FD_187509 | JGI IMG/M metagenome (GOLD analysis project Ga0209816, IMG submission 187509) | Marine microbial communities from the West Antarctic Peninsula - Coastal water metaG017-DNA (SPAdes) (version 2) | ecosystem: Environmental > Aquatic > Marine > Coastal ... | reverse complement strand
TGCGCTCCTTTCTCTCCAATATTCCAAAATGGCTTCATTTCAATATCCCATCTAACTGAAGGCAGTAAAGCAAGGTCATTAATTTCTAGAGATTTCTTACTATCATTTAAAAAATCTAAATTATTTGGAGCAGGGAGCGGTTTTCTAGGTTCGTCAGATAAAAGGCAGCCTTTTCGAAAGAAGGGTGTAAAAACTTTGTATGGAGTTCCATCTCCTTTTTTAATTGTCCAAGGCTCCCATAACAATGAACCATTTAAAGTTGTTACCTTTATGCCATTAGACTCTAGTTCTTTTTTAATCTGAGTATCACGATTGATTCGCCATGGCTCATAACAACGATTCCAAAATATTTCTTTAATATCAAATCGATCAATAATATCCAATATTACTGTAATAGGATCTCCCGAGTAAATTGATAAATTTTTTTCTAGGCTTTTGTTAAGAGAATTTAAAGAGTAATGCAGCCAAAATCGACTTGCTTCTCCCATCGCAAGTTCTTTTGAATTTATATCATCCAGAATGTAGATAGGAAGTATTGAACTATTTTTTGCTGCCTCAAAGAGTGCAGGGTTGTCAGACAACCTTAGATCTTGGCGAAACCAGTGGATAACTTTAGGTTTATTCATATATTAATTTATTTAAATTAATGAGAGTTATTACTTCCATTAATATGAGCATTATAAGTAAGAATTATAGAATTATTATCTAAGAAAAACAGTTGTCATGAGGTATTTTGAAAAATATTCGTAACATCCAGTGTACTAGTATAATTACTATATGAAAAAAAGGATTTTATATGAATAACATAGAAAATACATATGAATACAAAGATGATGAAGCACTCTACGCAAAAAATCAGGGGATTTTTAAACGTTTTATGCCTCTTGATATTAGGCTTAAGGTTAAGAAATTTTTATTAATCATTACTGCTCCAAAGGTTTTTTTAATAAGAAAATTGGCTATTATATTGTTACTTCGTCAGCAGAAACCTAGACAATCTATTTCTCAAAATGGCGTATCAAAACTTAATGGTGATAAGCTACCTGAGTTTGAAAAAATCTTCAGTTATTGGTCAGAGAGATCAAAAAAATTAATTGATATTCAAAAGCTAAATAAAACTAAATATTCAAAAAATCTTCTTGATGGAGACGAAATTTTAAAGCATAATCGAACTATTAATTTTGCTTTAAGTCATGAATTATTATCAGTAATAGGTGAGTATTTAGGCACTGCACCCTCCCTTCATAGTGTAAATTTATGGTGGGGAAAAGCAGGAGAGCCTAGAGCTGGCAGTCCTTTTTTTCATTTAGATTCTTTAGACTCATCTTGCATACGATTGTATGTTTATCTTAGTGATGTTGCAGATAATAATGGTCCTTTTTGTGTCATTCCAAGAAATGAAAGTTTAAAATTTATAAAAAAAACAGGCTACTTGGGTAATTCATTAAGTGATGAATCTGTTTTTAAAATATTACCCACATCTTCTTTAAAAAAACTTACAGGGCAAGCAGGCAGTATTTTTGCAATAGATGCAACTAATTCTTTGCATTATGGAAGTCGATGTAAAGATGGAGATAGGGTGGCTTTAATTTTTAGTTATGCTAGTTATCATAATGACGAAATGACTGCTGATTTTTTGAAATCTTTACCTAAATTAAAAAACCCAACACTTCTTCAAAAAATGGCATATGAGCATCTTTCTTGTAAATAACTAAATTATTATTTTTTACATTAAAACTATTGTTAGAATCATTCGAGTCCTGAGTATTTGAATGAACAATATTTTAAGACTCTACATATATGAATAAATATTAAATTTAGCTGCTCAATTTGATAAGAATATTGCTAATATTATCACAGAGTTTTATTTACTATTTACCCTATGTGGGAAGGCAGAGGATGCTTTTGGAAGCAGTAGATTTATAAAAAATCTGCCTCGTTATTAAAGCCTTTATAAGGTATAATTTTTTTATATTTTAATTTATTTTTAAAAGAATGAAAGATCGCGTAAAGAAAATTTTTTCAGAAGTTTTTGAGGTTGATATTAATGAAGTTGAAAGTATTGAATATCAATCAGTTGAGGGATGGGATAGTATAGGTCATATGATGATGATTTCTGAGCTTGAAAGTCAGTTTTCAGTATCAATTGATATAGATGATGTTATTGTGATATCTAATTTTGCAGAGTGTATTAAAATTTTAATGAAATATCGAGGTTAATTATGGCCCTTATTGATAAGCCTGAAGTTTTTAGAAAATTTAAAGATTTTTTTAATTATGTTCAGCAAAATGATGGAAAAATAGGTCTAAAGCAAAGAGGTATTGATATTAATGCAAATAATGCTTGTAACTTAAGGTGTGAACATTGTTTTACTAATTCTCCAAAAGGTGATCACATTAAAGTATGGATGGAGCCTGAAGTTATAGGCAGGATTGCCGATGAAGCTCATGAGCTTGGAATATTTGAATGGGATCTTCAGGGCGGTGAGCCATTGCTCAATAAAAAATATTTATGGAAAGTTTTAAAAGCTATTGGGACAGAGCGTTTCTATACATATGTCACAACCAATGGTTACTATCTTGATCAAGATACTGCTAATAAGTTAGCCGAACATGGTGTTGATCGCGTATCTGTAAGTATTGATAGTATGAACCCCGAAGATCATGATAAATTCCGAGGACGGAAATCCTCATGGGAGAGAGCATTAAAATCCCTGGAATATGTTCAAAAAGCAGGTATGGATCCTTTTCTTAATATAACGGTTGGTCACTTTAACGCCAAATCTGAAGATGTAAAACTTTTGCTAGAATATTCTAAAGACAAAAAATATACTACTTTGATAAATGTAGCTACACCTTCCGGAATGTGGTCTAATTTAACTGAAATTATGTGTGATGATGATGATAGAGCTTATCTAATTGAGATGAGAAAAAAATATAAGAACGTTATAAGAAACCTCTGGAATCCATTTGATAGAAAAAATGAATCAGTTTTAGGTTGCAATACTGTTAATAGGCTTTATATTACACCTTTAGGAGATGTTTTATCTTGTCCATATGTGCATATAAAAATTGGAAATGTGTATGAAAATTCATTAAAAGATATCTCCTCAAAAGGTTTTGAGTTTTCTAAATTTAGAAACTACAGTGAAAAATGTTTAGCTGGAGAAGATGTTGATTTTGCTAAAAAATACATGGGTAGACCAGGGACATCAATATTCAATCCTATTGACGTTAATGAGTTAATTGCCGAAGAGGGCAGCTCAATTGAAGTTGACACTCACTTAACAACCCAGACTATTATTTAGATAGCTTCCATGGAATTAGAAAAGTTTTCTCGAGAAATAGGGGTTGAACTTAGTTTTGAGGACTTAATTTTAATACAAGCAAATAGACCACCATTTCTATTTATTGACTCCGCTCATAATGTTGTAGAAAATAAGCAGGCTAGATCAGAATTTTTATTTAAAAAAGAGTGGGATTTATTTAATGTCCATTTTAAGAGTGAGCCTCTCGTGCCAGCTTCAATAATGATTGAGATGATGATGCAGACGACTGCTCTTGCACCATTAATATCAGTCAAGAACCACCCTTCAAAAACAAAATTAGATCCACCACTTGTTTTTTTAACATCAGTAAAAAAAGCTTCATTTAAGTCTAAATTAACTCCAGGAAGTAAGGTTGAGGTTTTATCTTTAATAACTTGGGTTAAGGGAAAATTTGGCATGGCAAAAGCTGGAATATACAATTCAAATAATGTTCAAGTTGCTTATGCAGAGTTTCAGTATTACTGTGATTTTTAGGAGGTAGTTTATGTCAGAAGTGATTTTTGGTGCATCAACTGGAATTGGTTTAGAAACAATAAAATATATTTTAGAACACTCTGATAAAGAGATTCTAGGGGTTTCCAGAAAGCCTATTCCTGAAAATTGGACTAATGATAAAAGAGTTAAATGGCTTCAATATGACGAAGAAAAAGAACCTGAAGAATTGGCGGATTGTATAAAAGTATTTATTACTTCAAATAAAATCATGGTCAATTCTCTTGTCCTTTGTGCTGGGATTCTTAATGTTTCTCCTGCTCTCATATTCAAACAACAAGATCTCTATCAAATGTTTAAAGTGAATTTTTTTTATCATATCTTTATCGCTAGAGCCATAGTTCCTAAAATGTTGAGAAATGGAGGGTCGGTGGTTGCAATTTCTTCTAGTGCGGCTGAAAATAATAGTGAAGGGCGCTCAATATATAATGCGAGTAAATCAGCTCTGGAATCATATATATTGACTCTGGGTCAAGAAATTGGATCTAAAGGAGTTAGAGCAAATATTGTTAGACCTGGTTTAACAAATACCAATTTAATGCATAAAACAACTCCTAATGATGGACAAGCTTTATTTCTTAAATCATCAGCCTTAGAAAAAATATCTGAACCAGAAGATATTGCTAGTGTTATATTTTTTCTTATTTCTGATATGTCTAAAAGTATTACATGTGCATCCATATCTGCACATGGAGGTGCAAGACTTTGAGAAAAATTAGTTCAAAAAAATTTAAAAATATTGCAAATAGAATTAGAGAACGAATTGTTCAAATTGGATTAACTTCTGACTATAAAGTTGTGCATTATGGAGGAGCCTTATCTATAGTTGAAATAATTACATATGCATATACATGTTTTCTGAGGCTAAATCCACTAGACAAAAATAATATAAAAAGAGATCGATTTGTTTTGAGTAAAGGTCATGCATGTCTTGCTCAATATGCTGCGCTAATTGAGCTTGGTTTTGTAACACAAGATCAAATAGCATTCGAAAAAAATGGCTCTAGTTTTGCAGGACATCCAGTAATTAATAGAGAAAATTTTATTGACTTTTCAACAGGTAGTTTAGGTAATGGTTTAGCTTATGCAATTGGGTCAGCTATAAGTTATAGAGAAAGAAGAGTTTGTTGCATTATAGGAGACGGAGAGTTAGGAGAGGGTTCAATATGGGAAAGCTTGAGATTAATAATAAAATTTGATCTTGTAAATCTTTTAACATTTATTGATCTTAATGGATACCAGCAAACTGGAAACACTAAAGATGTTAATGGCGATATAGACCTTGAAAAAGTTCTTTGTGGATTTGGATTTAATGTTACTAAGGTTAATGGTCATAATATAGAAGAATTATTGCACTTGAATAAAAGACTAATTAGTCATAAAAAACCAACAATTATTCTAGCAGAAACTATTAAAGGCTTTGGTGTAAAGGCTATAGAAAATACTCTTGAGTCTCATCATACTATTTTAAAAAATCCTATAGAAATCTACAAACATGCTTAATAATAAAAGTGAAATTAAACTTTCTATTCTTGGGCTAAGAGGTTCTTTTGGTGGTGTTCTTCAAGCTTATTTAGAGACATCTCAAAAAGAGTATAAAATTATTACTGCTGATACCTCTACATCTGCTGGATTAAGTCGTTTTAAAGCTTCTTTTCCAGAAAATTTTATTGAATGTGGAATTTCTGAGCAGAGTGCTACAGCTATTGCAACAGGTATATCTTTGGAGGGTCAAAATGTTTACCTAGGCTCTTTTTCACCCTTTATCATTGGCAGATCATGGGAGCAAATTAGACTTGCTTCATATATGGAGGCGAATTTAACAATCTTTGGTTTTGGGGCAGGTATTGGACTATCATATTTGGGTTATACTCACTGCAGTCTTGAGGATTGTATTCTTATAAACTCTATACCTAATACAAGAATATTTGAGCCTTCAATACCTTCTGATACTCATAGAGCACTTGCTTTATCTGAAAAATATGGAGGTATTAACTACATAAGGCTATTGGGGGATGGACCTATTAATAGAAAAATTATAGAAAATTATGAAATATTAGATAGCAATTCAAGATTGTATTCTTATCAAAGTTCTAGGGTAATTATATGTTCTGGATATTTGCTTTCTAGACTTTTTTCACAATTTTCTGAATCTATAAATTATGATGTTATATCAATTAATCAAATATCTGGAAAAGGAGTTGATTATTCTAAAATTTCTAACTACATTGATAAATATGAAGAGATATATTGTATTCATGAAAGTTATGAAAACTTAATTTTTAATGAGCTTCAAAAATATAATAATTCAAATCATATTTATAATATATCTCCAAGAAAAAAATTCACTAAGCCTGGAAACTTTGAATATGTTAGTAAAAATTTAAACTTCGACTTAAGTCAATTTATATAGAGTGATAAATTAATAATTCCTAATTTAATTGTATGTTAAACATTAATCTTAAAACGGCTTTAACTCTTTGTGAAATTAATAAATTTGAAAAACCATTTTTTTCTAATGAAAGTTCTGTAATTCTTTTTCATTTTGATGGAACAAAGCAAAATTTAGCAACTTATTTGCATCTTATGCTTGAGACAAAGCACATACTGATATTAAATCCATTGAACAGAAAAAAATATACTAATACTTTCCATGGAGTGATTAATTATGAGTTTATTTTTGGATTGGAGGGGTCTTTTAAGAATACAAATACTAAAAATATAAATACTTTTAAAGCCTCTCTGATTGATAAGGATGTGAGGTTAGTAATTCCAACATCTGGAACAACTGCGGATCCTAAGCTATTTTGTTTTTCTACAAAGAAATTAACACTTGCAGCAAAAAATATCTCAGATTCATTATTTTTATCAAAAAATGATACTGCTCTTGGGTATTTGCCTACAAATTATACTTATGGGCTATCTGTACTCCACTCTCATCTCTATGCTAAATCTAAATTTCTACTTCCTGAATACGGTCAGCATCTTTTAGCATGTTTTAAAAATGATTTATTCAGTCATATATATTGTGTTCCTTCATCTTTAAACTCTATTAAAAAATATGCGTATAAGTTTTTAAATAATAAATCATTAAAGATGCTATGCCAAGCAGGTGGGCCTCTGAGTAGTAGTGAAGCAAAATTCTGGTTTAATATTTGTAAAAAAAATAAGGTCGAATTCGTAAGAATGTATGGACAAACTGAGTGTGGACCAAGAATTTCATGCTTAAGGAGTATTGATTTTTTAAATAACCCTGAAACAGTTGGAAAGCCAATAAATGGAGTAGAAGTTTTTTTAAATAAGAAAACTAGTGAGCTGCTAGTTGACTCAACTACTCTTGCAGATGGATATCTTAAATATCAGGATAATGAATGGTTTATTAAGTCTTTAGAAAGCCCTTATAAAACTGGAGATATTGGGAAAATAAATAAAGATGGTTATATTTCTATTGATGGTCGAGCTTCAAGGTTTGCAAAAATTCAGGATATGAGAATTAGTCTTGATGAGATTGAGTTTATAGCTGAAGAAATAGCATTAACTGATATTGGGGTAATTGAATCAAAGGGAAAAATAGCTATTATTCCTAGTAATACAGTTTCAGAAGATTTAATAAAAAAAATAAGTAAAAAATTAAATCTACCAGCTAGAAATTTTATTTTATTAAGTCCAAGTTTTTTTAGTTTAAATGGTAATAATAAAAAAAATTATAAATTAATGGAATCAAATTTATAATGAAATCAGGAATATGATGATAACTCTTGCCAATGAAATTTCTAATAAAGATTTTGCTCTAGAACTTCAAAATTTAAATATAAATTATTACAAAAATTGTGAAGAATTCAGGAATTGGGTAGGATTTTTCTTTGATATCAATAGCCTTGATCAGTTAACTGAACTTACAAATTCTGAATCAATAGATTTATTCCCTTACATGCCATCTTCTGCTTTCAAACATAATGAATTGATGGCTGTTCCCCGAAATCAAATTATTAAAATAATTCAATCATCTGGTACTTCAAGTGGCATTCCTTCAAAAATTTTTCTTGATAAAAATACTTCTGAATTAATGGAGCAGAGATTAAGAATTGATACTAATAAAGCTATAGGCTCTGAAAGAAGGCATTTATTTATTGCGGATGATAAATCTATTTTTAAGGATAGGAAAAGCTATGCAGCTCGAGGGGCGGCAATTGCTGGTTTGTTAAAATATGGTAAGACAATAAATTTTTTGTTTGAAGATGAAAAATTAAATTTGGATTCCTTGAATATTTTAAAGAATTACCATCGTGAAGAAACCTTAATAATTGGAACCACTATAAATATATGGACAAAATTTCTTCCTTTAATTGATGGAATTAACTTAAATTTATCAAATACTATTATTATTCATGGAGGGGGTTGGAAAAAATTAGAGCATTTAAATATTGACAATGTTAAATTCAAGAAAGGTTTATTTGAAATATTGGGTGTAAAAAGATCAATTAATTTTTTTGGCATGGTTGAACATCTAGGCTCAGTAAGTTATGAGTGTGTAAATGGAAATTTTCATGTGCCTGAGTCCAGCATTTTTTTAATAAAATCAGAAGCTAATGGTGCAGTTCTAGACTATGGAGTAGAGGGCTTATTACAAGTTAATTCAATTTTGCCAAATAGTTATCCTGGAGCCTCCATAATGACAGACGATCTTGGCTTACTTCTTCATCCAAAACACTGTAATTGTGGAAATAGAAACCCAATTTTTGAGCACAGAGGACGGATAAAAAAGTCTGAAATTAGAGGGTGTGGGGGTTCTTAGATTGAAAAATAAAGATATAAATATAATTATTGATAATATTAGAGAAATTCTAAAAAATAATTTCAATGCTAGAGAGAATCCTGAGATCTTCGCTTTTGGCAACTACTTAGACTATCTGAGTCGAAATGGTTTAATTTTAGATAGTGATATGATTCAAATAAAAAACTATATATTCATTCCAGCTTCGAATGGGGGGTCAATTGCTGCACTAGTTATTTTATTATCGATCTTTTCAGGAAATACAGCGTACCTAAGAATACCAAGACGTGGCCTAGGGGATGAGATGCAGAATTTAATTGATGTTTTTCTTGAAGTGAAACAAATAAGAAAGAGCCTTAAAATATACTCTGCCAATGAGTTTGAACATTTAATTACTAAAAAAAATGTTACCTTTAAAAAAATAATTGCTTGGGGCTCTAATAAAACAAAAAAAATACTCATTTCTATGTCAAATAGCTTGAAATCAGAATTAATATATTTTGGTTCAAACATTAACGCAACATTGTTTGATATTGATTTGTATCATGAGTTGAATGGCTCACGTCAAAAAATAATTTTAGATTCACTTGTATCTGATATTCTGACTTTTGATCAAAATGGATGTACAAGTACTAAATTTATTTTTTTTAAAACAAGAGATTATAAGAAAGTTAACAGTTTTATAAAAATATTAAATCAAAAAGCTTATAAATCAAGATTTCAAAATACGTTCTCATTGCAGGCTAAAATGAGTATTTTTTTTCAGGCTGATCTAGTTCACTTAGCTGAATTTTCAAGAGTAAATTTTTCTCTTGAAGATAGAATATGGTTTGTTAATTTTCAAGAATTATCAAAAAAAATAACTCCAGTTTTAGATTTTTTTAAATCAGGAATTGTTGGCTATATGGTTCTAGATGATAATACTAAGAATGACCATTTAATGAATCTTTCTATTTTTAATAAAATATCTGTAATTGATAAAAAATCTACAAAAAAATCTCTGACTTCAATTTCAGTGTCTGATTTAAATATCATTAATCTTGGTCAATCAAATGCTTTAGATTACATTTGGGACAATACTGATATCAGGACTATCTAGCTAATTTAAAAAATATTAATTATCATTATTAAAATATCTTAATGAATTCATTTCGCAATAAATTAATAAAAACTAAACAGCAAAAAATTTTTTTAGAAATTTTATCTTTAGGGCATATATCGTCTAATTATCTTGAATGGGTAAATGATCCGATCCTAACAGAATATCTGGAAATTGGGGCTATGAAATTAACGAAGAATGATCTTGAAAATTATATTCTCAATTCTCCAAAAGAAGGAAGAAAAAATTATGCAATTACAACTACTGAATCAAAGAACCACATTGGTAATGGCTCCATCTATGATATTAACACAAAGGATAATAGTTATGAAATAGGCTGGTTTATTGGAGATGAAAATTTTTCTGGTGGTTTATATGCTCCAATGGCAATATTTCAGTTGCACAAAATTGCTTTTTTGGAATTAGGGCTAGAAAGATGCCGTGGAATAGTTATCAAGAATAATGTTAAAGCAAGAATAAGTAATAAATTTATTGGTTATAAAGATATTTGCGATGTCAAATCATATCAACATAAGACCAATAAATATTTTGATGCTATTAAAATTGAGCTCCATAAAGATGACTGGTTAATAAGAGCAAAAATTCTTTCAAAAAAACATCCAGATTTTTTTCAAATTAACTAAAAAGTAACGTTAAATTCGTTTTTTAACTAAAAAAACATTGAAACAATAGTTCTTAAAAAAGGACTCTTTTTTATGGCGGAGAGAGAGGGATTCGAACCCTCGAAAGGAGTTAAAGCCTTTACTCCCTTAGCAGGGGAGCGCCTTCAGCCACTCGGCCATCTCTCCGAAGAAGGCATATTATACTGGAATTATTCTAAATGAGTATTTTAGAAATAATGGTTTAATAA